>Ga0208427_1001171_pt1 | contig 11246 bp, 13 predicted proteins | sample DEB08_DNA_FD_184532 | JGI IMG/M metagenome (GOLD analysis project Ga0208427, IMG submission 184532) | Aqueous microbial communities from the Delaware River and Bay under freshwater to marine salinity gradient to study organic matter... | ecosystem: Environmental > Aquatic > Marine > Coastal ...
ACAAATCGAAAACGATGATAAAAAGCAAGACGCACAGCGTAATATGGCTTGGTTTGCGCTAGGTGGAATGCTGCTTTATCCATTTAGTATTATAGCAACTAGTGCATTAGGTTTTGAAACCGCAGGACAATTACTAAAAGATATTGCTCCTACTTATTTTGTATCTGTTGCAGCAATTGTAGCTGCGTTTTATGCTAAAGAAGGTGTTGAAAACTTCGGTAAGAAGAAAGACTCAGAATAAGTATATGCATGAACGATTACCGTATACTAGGTTTAGATACTAAAGCAAGTCAGGATGAAGCAAAACAAGCTTATAAAAAGTTAGCTTTATTACATCATCCTGACCGTGGCGGCGATCCTAAAGAGTTTGCTAAAATTACCAAAGCGTATCAAAATATAAAAAACTCATCTAATACTGAAAATGTATATTTTCATCAATCGTTTTATCCTAATAAAAACATTAGAATTAATCAAGAAATAACTTTTGCTGAGCAATTTACAGGTAAAATTGTTAATATAAATTATAAAACCACAGCAGGCACTATTAAAGATATTACAGTAACAATACCACCGGGAATTTCAGACGGGCAAACAATAACGTTTGACAATTACGGCGATAATAATTTTTCTTCTATGTCTCCTGGAAAATTATATTTACAAGTAAATGTTAAACATGAATCTAATATGTACAGGTCCAACGACGACGTACATATTAATCACAAAGTTGCAATTTTTGATTTAATTTTAGGTGCAACAATAGATGTTCAGTTACCAAACAAAGAAACAATTAATTTAAATATTAAACCAGGCACAAAACCTAATACAGTATTTTGTATTCCAGGATACGGAATACCTAATCTAGGTACTAGGCAACGAGGCGATATATATCTAAAAGTCGAAGCTATAATGCCTCATATTTCTGATAAAAAAATAATTTTAGATCTAGATGAAATACGGAAAAAAATATAGCTTTACAAAATTTGTAATCACATATATAATATAAAGAAAAAAAGAGAGTATATGATAAACACTACTGAAGCAGTTAAATTAGTTTTTGAAAAAGCACAAAGAGATGCAATGAAGCTGGGTCACCAGTACATTACTCTAGAGCATATTGCCTTTGCTATATTATGTGTTGAAAACTTTGCAAATACACTAAATGATTTAGATATGAACGTATCTGATTGTAAAACAGATCTTGAAAATTTTCTTATTCACAACTCTGAAGATATAAAAAGAACACAACAAGGTATTAAAATTAAAAAGACTAGAGCTGTAGAAAGAATGATGCAACGTTCTTTCACACAAGCTTTATTTGCAAGTAGAGAAAAAATTGATATAGATGATTTAATGTTAAGTTTGCTGCATGAGGACAATAGCAATGCTGTATATTTTTGTATAGAAGCAGGAATAACTAAAGAAAAAATAGAAGAGCATTTATTTGAATCTGATCTCAATGGCGGTAGCGGGTCGATCCTTGAAAAATATACAGATAATTTGACAGAGTTAGCTACAAATAAAGAAATAGATCCTGTAATTGGCAGATTAGAAGAAATAGAATCTATTGCACTAGCCTTGGGCCGAAAAACAAAAAACAATGTTCTTTTAGTAGGCGACCCCGGTGTTGGCAAAACCGCTATCGCCGAAGGCTTAGCATGTAAGATTGTAAACAAGGAAGTTCCTAAATTCTTAGAAGAATATGAATTATACAGTCTTAATATTACAAGTTTGTTAGCTGGAACTAGGTATAGAGGCGAGTTTGAAGAGCGTATGGATCAACTACTAGCTGAACTTGCAAAGAATGACAAAATTATTCTTTACATTGACGAAGCGCATATGATTAACGGCGCTGGATCCGGTAATTCAGAAAATCCTAATGACTTAGCTAACATGCTTAAGCCTGCATTGTCTAAAGGAAGAATTAAAGTAGTTGCTAGTACCACTTGGGAAGAATACAGAAAGTATTTTGAAAAAGATGCTGCTCTTATGCGTAGGTTCCAAAAAGTTAATGTAGACGAGCCTGACGAAGATACAACAGTTGATATTTTGCACGGCATAAAACAATACTATGAAAATTTCCACAATATTGTAATTAGTACAGATGCTATTGTAAAATCAGTAAAATTAAGCACAAAATATCAATATGATAAAAGGTTGCCAGATAAAGCAATTGACCTTATTGACCAAGCTTGTGCACGATTTAAACTTATAGATAAAAAAGTAAAAAGAGTGGTAAAGCCAGTGCATATTGAGCGTGAAATGGCTAAAGTACTTAAAATGCCTATTGAACAGATTCAAGAAAAAGAAAGTTCTGTTCTGTCTAATCTAGAGACTAACATTAAGCAAAAGGTATTTGGTCAAGATACTGCTGTTGAACAAATCGTAGACAAGATTTGTATTGCAAGAGCCGGCTTGAAGGATAGGAATAAGCCTATCGGTAGCTTTGTTTTAATGGGCCCTACTGGTACGGGTAAAACTGAAACTGCAAAACAACTTGCTGATAATCTCGGTGTTTCTCTTGTAAGGTTTGATATGAGTGAATTCCAAGAAGCTCATAGCGTTTCTAAACTTATCGGATCACCTCCAGGTTATGTTGGATATAATGAAGGGTCTGGTAAATTAATCAATAAACTGCAAGAAAATCCAAACTGTGTACTACTGTTAGATGAGATCGAAAAAGCGCACCCTGATGTAAGTCAAATCTTATTGCAAATTATGGATTACGGTAAAATTACTGGTTCAAACGGCAAAGAAATTGATCTATCAAACTGTGTCCTTATGCTTACTACAAATTTGGGTGCAGTTGATACTGAAAAAAATACCATCGGCTTTGGTGATGCAAATCAAAAGAAGAAATATAAAAAGGATGCATTTAAAAAGTTCTTTTCTCCGGAGTTTAGAAATAGAATTGACAAAGTAATTGTTTTTGACTACCTAGAGAAAAATACTATTAAAAGCATTGTAGAAAAGTTCATTAAAGAAGTAAACGATAGTGTACAATCTAAGAAGGTAACTCTAAAAATTGAAGATAGCGCAATTGATTACTTAATCGAAAACGGTTACGATCGTGAGATGGGCGCTCGACCATTAAACAGAGTTATAGATGATAAAATTAAAACACCACTTAGTAAAGCAATACTGTTTGGTGAATTGAAAAATGGCGGTTGTGTGCGGATATCTGCAGGTAAAGATATTGTACTAGAATACGAGGCAGTAAATGTATAAAGTAGAAAGTCAAAAATTATTTTACAATAAGTTTTATTACAAATTAGAGATATTTACAGGCGCAGCATTTCTTTTTAGGAATAAAGATTTAAAAACTGTAAAGCAAAATATAGACGAATTTTGGGCTAACATCGATCTAATAAAAACTACAAACTTTGATGACTGGCCTACTACATCTACACTTTCTTATTCTACTAGGTATTGGTTGCAGCGATTTAATCCAACAGAAGAAGATATAAACAATTGTCAAAAACTACATACTTATCTATCACAAACAGATAAAACTGCAAAGGTAAGAGTTGAAATTACCAACTTATCTATTTACAGTAATTTGAAAGATCCTTTATGGAACTTAGGTAACTCACTCAGTTCTAATTTTATTCAATTTTATCAACCTAGCGACGAAATAAAAGATCAACTAAAGCCGAATGTGCTTTTCCATAATTTTGCAGACAAATACAAATATAAGATTACACTAGGTAAAGTGTATGACAGTTCTTTAGCAGCTTATATAAAAGCTAACAATAATAACTTTGTTAAAGCAGGGCCTGCATGTATACAAAGTATAGAAAACTTAACTACGGGATCTTACAATAATTTTTACATTTATGTTAGAGATGATAATATTTTAAACATGTTATCAATGTTTGGATTTGAAACAAAACGAATAGAGGAACTACTTCCTAAATCTGATAAATAACACTATGCCAGGAAATAGTGTTACAATTTTATCATCTCAAGTCCACGCAGGAGACAGCGCAGTTCAAACCGTTACTAGTGACAAAGTTCAAGGTGACGGTTACTACGGTCGTTCTGATGGGTTCCATACTGTACAAATCAACTTAGCAGATTTTACAGGCGATCTTACATTCCAAGGTACACTAGCAATAACACCAACAGATGAAGATTGGTTTGACATAGAAACTACTGACCAATTAACAACTCTAAGTTATAGTAGTGACTCTACTACGGTAAACATATTCAAAAATTTTATAGGTAATTTTGTTTGGATTCGTGTACAAGTTACTAACTGGACTACTGGTAGTATAAGTAGCATCTTAATGAATCATTAATCAAGAAATAGTCGATAGGATAAATACTACATAAGAGGTATTTACTATGACACACTTCGTACGACTATTTGTAAATAACACACATCAACTTTCTGAATCAGAAGTACCGTATAATGCTGTACTAGAATCTCAAGATAATTTAGTTTATGAGTTTCAACATGACCGAGCACTGTCAAGAACACAAGCAGATGATTATGCAGATGCGCTTTCTGAATATCTATTAGAAAATGGTGTAGAAGATTTTAATATTGAAATAAGCATTAGTGATGAAGAAACTAACGCATTAATAGAAAGACGTATAGAACGTCAAATTGCAGAACACTGGAAAACAAAAGTTCACCCTATACTAGAAGCTCATCCAGGTACACACTATATGGGTGCATATGTTTACAGTAAAGAAGCAGAACAAGCAATTCTTGAACACAAAGAATTTGTAGAAGCAAAGAAAAAGAAAAGAAAAAAGAAAAAGCTTACCGGCAGAGATAAAAAAGGTCATAAGAGAGCTACAGAAAAAGGTGCTGGTTTAACCAAAAAAGGTGTTCGTGCATATAGACGTAAAAATCCTGGATCTAAATTACAAACTGCTGTAACTACAAAACCTAGCAAACTTAAAAAAGGTAGTAAAGCTGCTAAGAGACGTAAATCATTCTGCGCTCGATCAAAAGGATGGAAGGGCGAAAGAGGTAAAGCTGCTAGAAGAAGATGGAATTGCTAATGGACTACGATGCTGATTTAGACTGCATAACTTACATGCGTAATAATCCAACATTCTATACCAAACACTACTACCCGTGTATGGCTAACATAAGTGACAAAATGGATATGAAAAAATCTATTAAACGCAAGGATTTTTCAACCATGGTAAAACATGCAATGAATGACTATTGCAAAGAGTACGAGTTGCCTAAGGATGTATTTTCTGAAAAATCTCTCGGTAATATTATAGATATGCTAGCTAAAGAAGAAATGCCACAATTAAGATCTGGAGAGTACAGATGCAGATAAGAGATATCTTAGAAGACCCGCAGTCAAATCCAATGTATGATAGAGGCGGATACCAACCACCTAAAAATCAACTATCTATTAAACCTATAACTGAACGAGAAAAATGGAGGGCAGCGCAATTGTATGCCAGGCATTATTATAACGGAGGTCTAACCCGCCATCACGCAAAATTCTACATAAGTAAGTTAGAAATAATGACCGAAGACGAACTTGAAGAATTTATAAAGTATGCTAAAGAGGGACACCCGGCTGCAATAGGCGAAGAAGGCGGTAAAATGGGTATTTGGTTAAATATTCCTATGCTAGGCCAAGTAGATGTTACAGATCCGCTGCTAGTAGCAAGTTTGTTTACTACCGGCGGTGCCGCCGGTAGTATCGTAGCTAGCGGCGTTACAAAAGGCAAAAAAATCTTAGATTTTATTTCTAAGGCGCTTAAAACCGGTGCTGTTGCTGCAACAGCTAAAATCACATTTGCACAAGCTAAGGCAGCCATACCTAATATTACAAGGATACAGTATAAAAGACTTATTTTAGAACGGGCGGAAACAGAAGCAAAAAAATTCTATAACTTGTTTTTGAATTATTTCAGTCCCACACGGGTCATTAGAAACTTTAAACGAACTAATGCCGAACTACGTATTACACATAACAAAATATTCAAAAACAATAATTTAACTTCAGGCCAGCAAGACCTTGTAAAACTAAGAGCTTTTGCTCGTCGATCAACAGGTCTTGCTAAAAATAGAGTATGGCAAGTCTTTGGCACCATTAATATAACAGCTCTGACTAAACTGTTAGCTGCTTTGCTTGACACAGCTACAGCAGATCGGTATGATGATAAAAAATGGTATGAACGCTGGTGGGATAACATTAAAGCAGAATTTTCTTGGGAAAATTTAAAGTGGGCCTTTATTTTTGGTTTTATTTTTAGATACTTCGGCAAAACCATCCGGAGCATAATTAACGGACTCTGGAAAGTAGTTTGGTGGTTCCTAAAAAATATGGGCAAGCTTGCTGCGATTATAGCACCCGGTGTAGTCCATGCATACAGGGAAAAAGATCCAATTTATTAGGAATAATAATGAAAATAACAGAAGTTTTTGGCTTAGGTAATAAAAAAGGCAAACAGGCAGCTTTCGCATTTGGCAGATTAAATCCTGCCACAGTTGGTCACGAGCTAATGGTAGATGCTATTAAACAACAACTAGGTGATAGTTTTTTATTTTTAAGTGATCGGCCTGCTAAAATGCCTACAGATCCACTATCGCCAATTGAAAAGCTAGACTGGGCGAGACTGAGCTTCGACGGTATTGCTGTTGGACTTGCAAAAACTGCTCTTGTTGCTGCTGACAGATTATACAAAATGGGTTATACAGACATAGTTTTTGTAGAAGGCGAAGACAAACTTTTTCCTTTGATAGAAAGATATAACGGCGTAGAAACCGCTGTTCATAATTACAACTTTAACAGTATAAATCAATATAGACTAACACGTAACCCAGATGCAGAAGACGCAAGCGGAATGAGTGCAAGTAAAATGCGTCAAGCAGTTATTGATCAAAATTTTGAATTGTTTAGATCAGGTGTTACAAAATCTGCACAACCCCAAGCACAAGCTATGTACGATAAGTTAGGTCAGCTTTTAGGAGTTAATGTTGGATGAACTAGATCAAATCCGTAAACTAGCAGGTATAAATGAATTTAAAGGTTATACTGCTTATGAAGGATCTAACATTTCTATAACTGGCACAGAAAAAGCTGAGATAATGCGAGAACAAGGTATTAGACCAGGCGATCCTGAATGGTTTGAATTATGGTTCACAAAACCTTACTTAAACGGTCCTGTAAGTTTTAGGGGACGCAGATGAAAATTACAGAAATTTTTGAAGGCGTCGGTCGCATAACAAAACAAAATCAAACCCAAGATGTGGGTCCAAATCAAATTTCTATCGAAGCTGCTAAACTAGGCTTCAAAGTAGATAGAGACGGTCGTCCTGCAAACACTGCTAAAGGTTCTAAGAGTAATGTGTTATTCAACCTAGGACTTGCAGAATCAGTGCTTGTCAAACTAGAACGTGACAAACGTAACGACATTTATGTGCTGCACATGGTAGACAGCAAAGACAAACATAGAGTAGAACTTCGTGGCGAAAAAGGTTACGAAACTGGCAACTATAATCAACATGATCGCTTACACCAAGTTTTAGATGGTTTAGGTAAAGCAGTTGACCTTGGTGCACTTTTTGCTGGCGAAACTGTAAGTATAAATCCACACCATCCCGACGGTGAACAAGCGTTAGGCATAGCAACAGCAGTAATGACTGATGCTGATAAAGCTGCTATTACAGAAACAAAAAATTATCAAAATTTTGTAAAGTTTTGTTGTCAAGGATTGAAGATAAAAAATCAACCTAAGATAAATCTTACACAAGAAAAATTTGATGATACGTTTGGCTTTTTTAATGCAGATACAGATCAACTAACAATCCGTACCCAAGGAAGACATCCAGCTGATATAATGCGTACACTTGCACACGAGCTTGTGCATCACAAACAAAAAGAAAACGGTGAAGACTTAGACGGATCAGACGGTAGCCCACATGAAAATCAAGCTAATAGCATAGCTGGTGTGCTTATGCGTAGATGGGCCAATCGTCATCCGGAAATATTCGAAAACTTTGCAGACGGTAAAAAAAAAGGTAAAAGCCGGCCTGGGCGAGTAAAACGTTCAGGAGCAAGTTGCAAAGGGTCAGTAACTAGCTTGAGAAAACGAGCAAAAAAGTATAAAGGCGAACGTGGTAAAATGTATCAGTGGTGCCTAAACATGAAATCCGGAAGGAAGAAAAAATGAAAATATCAGAAATAATGGAAGTAGGAAATCCCTATGCAGTTGGTATGGCACAAGCTATGAAATCAACCGGCGATACACCGCCATTAAAAAAATCTACAATTAAAAAAGCACATGAAATTGCAAAAGCAATAGACGAAAATGCTTCAGCTGAAGAAGAGGATGAATTTCATCGTAAGTTAGACAAGCTTGTTCACAAAACATTCGGTCATAGTTCTGACGAAGTAGAAGAAGCATATACTCAAAGTGCTGCACCAGGTGCACAACTTAAGGGCAATGAAAAAGCCCCTAAAGCAAAAGCAGGTAGAACAGATCATCCACATGGAGGAAGACTAGTTGGCGAAACTACTAGCGCAGGAGCAGTAGCAGCAGTAGCAACTCCTATAGGCACAATACGTAAACGAAATCAAGATGAAGTAGATGAAACTACATCAGCAAGCGGTGTTTCTGTAGGCGCACCTAAAGGTAAACCTAGAAATAACACTGGTAAAAATGCACTAAACAGCAAAGATAACTTACTTGGTGAAAAGTCTCGCAAGGTAAGACGCACAAAAAGATAAATACTGTATATTATAAATTTTGAGGTTTACCATGGCTCGTAGAAAAATCAAAGAAGGTCACTTAGGTGACATGGCTTACAAAGCAGAAATGGATCACGAAGTACAAATGGCACGAAGTGATCTATACAAGATTGCAAAGTATGCTGTAGAATTGCATGATATGCTTAAAAGTGTAAGTGAAGCTGAAGGAATTGAAGGTTGGCAACAGTCTAAAATTACCAAAGCTGCTGATTACATAGGTTCAGTATATCACAGTATGGATTATGAAGCACATGTAGAAATGAACGAATCTATTCAGCTAGACGAAATGCGTGGATTTGGTAGCTTAAAAGATTTAGTTGCTGCAGGACTACGCTTCCTTAGAGGCGGCGGAAGATCTGCTGCGATGGGCGCAAACAAAGCTATTAAAACTGTTGAATATAGAGGTGCAGTAAAACAAGCCTATAAATTAGCATTAAAAGTAGAACAAGAAAAAGCTAATAATTTGCGTACAGTAAAAAAGCTTTTAAAAACAGACAAAATAGATATAGAAAATGTAGAACGGGCAATAGACAACGCAATTAGCTTAGGCCGTAGCCTTGATAACATATCCGGATACTCCACACCAAAATTAAAAGAAATGACTATACTAATAAGAAATGACATTAGGTTATTAACAAAAACACAAAATGTTATTGGTTCGTACCATATGTTGCAATCAGTTATAGCACTCCTTGCTTTAGTAGCTATAGCAATTTCTTATTCTAAACAACAGTCAGGACAACAAGTAGACGAGGATGATGTAGAAGAAGGCAATGCATATGCACATGCTGTAAGAAAAGCAAAAATGGACGGCAAGAAAAAAGGCGATAAGATTCCTGGTCCAAACGGTGACATTACACTAAGAGAACATAACGCTCCAAAATGGTCAGCCCTTTTTGGACCAAAAATAGCACGCCTGATAATGGGTCATCCAGATATGCGCAAGTTAGCAAGTCCTCACTACAAGCACCCAGGTAGCGATCAGCAAGGTTATAGAACATCACCAGACGAACGAGCAATGCCAGAACCAGAACTAGATAATCCTATTATGCGCATACTATCTAAGTTACTTGCAAATGGCGATATTACACACGACGAATATGTACAAAGTGTAGACAAACTGGAAAGTTACACAGGTGATTATGAGGATTTTGAGTGGGCCGGACATCCTGAGTCTATGCACGAAGGCAAGAAAAAAGCAAAGCCAGATTATTTAGATTTCGACGGCGATGGTAATAAAAAAGAGCCGATGAAAAAAGCTCTTAAAGACAAAAAGAAAAGTGCAAACGAATCTATGTTTAAGACAATATCAAATGCAATAGGATATAGACTTGGACATATAGGCTCTGCAAACGTTTCTCCAAAAGCAAAAAGTCTAGCAGAATCTATGTCTATAGCAGATTTAAGTAAGTTGCGACTAGATTTTAAGAAAAAAGTAATAGCTGAAGGACAATTCGGTGAAATAACTCACACCGACGAAGATGCTACTCAGTCAGAGGTATTAGTAAAAGGCATGGGTGTATACCGTATGGATCAACTAGAGCAGCGCCTAAAAGATAGACTAAACAACGTATTACAGTTAATTGATCGGGGCGAGCCTGATCAAGCTGCAAAGTTACTAGATCCTAACAGTAGTACATATAAATCTTTAATGGTAATGATGAATGCATTTGCAGAAGCACATGATGAACTAGCGTTTGGTGATCATAGCATGGGCGCTGGAATAAACGAAAGTGCTGATGTGTGTGAAGATTGTGGTAAGCCCAGTTGGCGTACAATGTCAAAAAAAGAACTAGACGAAGCACATGGAAATGACAGCAAATACGATAGATGCTGGAAAGGATGCCGAAAAGTTCCGGGTAAAAAGCGTGGCGAAAAAGGTAGCTGTAAGTGCGGCTAATAAAGAAATAACTAAAATGTATTTGAATGAACTATTATCAAATACAGCGCTAACAGAAAATAAATTTGCAACTGCAAAGAAAGTATTTGATTGGCTAATAAAAGGTAAAAAATTACCTAACACAGAAAAATTACCTGTTGATGAAATTATTAAAATGAAAAAAGCTGGTGCTAGTGATGCCGAAATATTAAAGACTCTAAATATCGATAGTAGTTCTTTTAGGCCAATATTTACTGCTATTATAGATAAAGCATTTGAAAGAGGAATGTCTTACGATGAAATATCTCGTATGCTAAAGATATCAAGAAATACAGTAAGACAATGGCGTACAGATACCGGCGATTTAACAAAAGGCAATAAAATAAGCCAAAAACGAATTGATCAAATAGTATCAATGTGCAAACAAGGCATGACATTAAGACAGATAAGATTGTCAAGTCATACTATGTGGAGCATAAGTCCCAAAACTATCGAAAAGATTATGAATAAATACTGTGGGTAAAAAACATGAGTATTAATAAAATAAAAAAATACATTTTAGAAAACAAAAAAGATAATTATGATCCGCGAGATTACGAAGCTGCTTTGAGACAAACTGACCTTGGCGACAAAGA
>Ga0208427_1001174_pt1 | contig 11236 bp, 6 predicted proteins | sample DEB08_DNA_FD_184532 | JGI IMG/M metagenome (GOLD analysis project Ga0208427, IMG submission 184532) | Aqueous microbial communities from the Delaware River and Bay under freshwater to marine salinity gradient to study organic matter... | ecosystem: Environmental > Aquatic > Marine > Coastal ...
ACAACTTCAGACGTGCCAAACTCAACACGCTCTACGCCATTTGTCGCAACACCTAGCTGATTTGCAGCAGGTCGAAAGAATCCAGTATCCAGATCATCAGCAAATGCCAAGCCAGGAGCAGCCGCCGTGCCGTCCTCCATCAGCTTTGTGCCGTCAAGCTCCCCTATAACAACCCAGTCATCATTCGCTGCATTACGCAGCTTCAACTGCCCAGCAGTAGTGTCAGCCCACCACTGATACGCATAAGTCGTGGCAGGCTCCGTCGCGTTGCTGTTGTTGGTGACGATTGCCGCCAACGCATTATTCAGGTCAGCTCTGACAGCCGCGCCAGAAGCGTTAGCAATGACGTAATCGTGGGTGGCCATGCTTAGGTCTGCTCAGTGCCGTAGCCAACCGCTTGATACTGGAAATTACGGTCGATCGCAGTGTTGCTGCTGTCGTAGAACGTAATCGTGAATCCAGTTCTAGAGGCTGATGTCACTTCATAGTAATCCCCTGAGGCAAGATTGGAAGCAGTGATGCCGAGGCTCGGTTCCTGATAGAAACCGTTTGCAAATGTGACGACCTTTGCCGCAGCACCTGAGGCAATCGTTGCACTGCTCTCGGTGCGTGACTCAAGCTGCATTGTGTAGCCAAGCTCATCGACAAGCGGTGTCTGGTCAACGTGTGCAGCACTTAGCTCAGCTTTGAACTGGAACTGCCTGCCGGTGTAACGGCCAGATTCCATCGGCACCCATGCGCCAAAGTCGATGTCAGATTCCATTTGAATTTTGTCTGTTCCATCTTCCAACAGGAAGAAGCTGCCATCTTCCAACAGCAATTCCTCGTCAGTCGTCGCCTGATCGCTTGTGCGAAAATAGATGTCAGTGCTGGTGTCGTCGGGAATGTCGCCGTCAAAGTCTGACCAGCGATCGATTAACTCAACGCGATCATCGATAGTATCTGCAGGATACAGACCCCGAGTCGTCAGCTTGCGCGTAAAGACAACACTGAAAACACCACCAAGATCTAAGACGTTGTTGAAGTAGTACCGGCCAGACGCCAAGCGTGTGCCAATAAAGTCAAACGTGCCCAGGGCATCTAAATCGACGACTTCATCAAAGGTTGCGTCACCGTCCAGCACCAAGCCGTCATACTCTGCGTCGTAGAAGACATCAACCTTGTCACCTTGATACGGCGGCGAGTCTTGATCTTCGCGGCGAACTTGAATGTTCAACCGTGGGATTGGATTTGGTAGATCAATGACCGCACTTGCTGCCTCGGCACTGCGTTGACCATTCTCATCTTGAAACTTGATTAGATACTCGCCTTCGATCAAAGGCAGCATTGCAAAGTTTGTCTGCGCTTTAATCTCACGCAGTAAAGTGCTATTTGGCCATTCGCCTGTTCCGTCAACCTGTGGCGCATGACGGATGATCGCTAAAAAGTTACTGGCATTTAGTCCAGTGTTTGGGATTTTCCAGCGAAGAATTGCCTGATCACCTTCGATCGCTTGAATCGTTACATCGGCAGGGATCGGCGGCAGAACAACTTTGTTTGGATCGTCAGGATCGATGTCTGGCTCTGGCACCGTGCCAATAGCCTGAACCCATGCAGATTTACGGTTGACCGGCGGCGCACCAACAGATCGAATTTGAAAAGTGACTTGCCGCCCTGGGTCAAGATTGTCAATTTCGAAACTGGTATTGGTTGTTTCTGCTCCAATAAAGTTGCCGTTACCGATCTTATAGCGAATTTGAAAACCAAAAGTCGCTCCATCCAGTCCACGACTCCAAGAGGCAATTATTCGATTAGTGGTTGTTTGACCTAAGCTGATTTGACGCGCTTCAAGCGTCAGACTAACAGGCTTAGCCGGTGGATCATTGAATAGCGTGACATCATCAAACTCAAGCGGCGAGCCAGAGTCTGCCGTCGCATAAATGCTGTCATTGTGCTCAACACCAGTGATTGAATATTGACCGTCGCCATTGTCAGCAACCGACAGGCAGCGGAACTTCTGAAGCTCAACGCTTGAAGATGTAATCGACCAAATTGACTGCGCCAGCGGAGCAGAACTAAATGCCGACGTAGTGATAACAGCACCAGAAACGCTATCAGTGCTGATTGGCCTGGTTTCAATGCTTCCGTCGGCCAGTGTGCAAGTCAGCTGATGGCCACTACCTGCAGGCAATGCAATCGTCTGATCAACTGTGATTGCTGTTGTCGTTGCACTGCTGACGCGACCGGCAAGACGCACGCCTTGGCGCATCTCATCCGATACTGCAAACACCTGACCAGGCAGCACCACTGCACCTTGCAGGCCAGTCGTAAAGGTGACGATTTCACCGTCAATCTCTTCTGATGCCAGCATCCACCGGCCAAGACGCTGCGCCTGAAACTTAGAAGTTGCGCCAAAAGCAACGATCTCTTTAGTCTGATAGCCATATTTAGAAATCAGACTGGCATCTTCTACAACGACATAATTTGACTTGTAGAAATTCTGAGGATCGTTATAACGAACGCGGATGCTAGTGCTGCGCGTCTTCAGTGACGTGCCTGAATAGTTGAACGCACCATCGATGACGTTGCTATTGCTGTAAAGATGAACCGGCGAGACATCAGTGCCATTCAGATTGCCGTGATCTGCAGTTGCCTGAATCGTGTTGGCCTGCCAATACAGCATCCCGCGAAACACACTGGCGAGATCCTGCAGCACGCTGAATGCTTCGGCCTGTGAGCCGATTACAGTGTTACACGAAAAACGTGCTTCTTTGGTGCCATCACCGTTAGTGACAAGTTGGTTAGCGTATCGAGCAAGCGGATAAAGATCAACCCAGCTTACGTTTGCAGCTTGCACGAAATCACCAGCGCCATAACGCGGGTTGGTGAGCATGTCGTACCAACAGCAAACCGGGCAGGTCGTCCAAGTTGATTTCAGGCTGCCATCAAAGGCACCATTAAAACTTAGGCTTCCATCACTGCGGACACTCGCATTCGATGGAACTGCCACAATCTTTCCGCGCACCTTATATGCGCGAGTTGGCAAACTACTAAATTGCCGCGTTGACAATGAAACGCCCGTTAGCGCAGCGTATGGATATGGTGTGCGAACATTTTGAATTTCGGTCAGGCTTTCCCAGATGATTTGATTTGCCCTTCCGTTTTGCAAGGGAGTGTCTTTAGGTATATCTTCAAAATTTGCAAATTTAACTTCAAAATGTTCTTCTTTTAGGTTGATCTTTCTGACACGAATATTCCATGGGCCAGCGCCAGAGAGAGCAATGTTTGGCGTTTGAAGCTGGTATCCACTTACAGCGATGCCAGTTATAGTGCGATCATATTTTTTAACATAACCACTGCCTTGCGATTGAACGTCAACTATGACGCGAATGCTTCCATTAAACAGTTGACCCTTGGCCAATCCTTCCGCAGCACTACTGAATAACCTTGGTATAGAAAATAAAAGCTGAAATGCGTCTGCGTCTAAATCCGTAATTTGCCTAATCAGCTGCCCTGCGCCATAGTCACGAGCAGTTACTTCATCGTTAGCGTTTAATGTCTCTGTATAGTTTTCGCCAATTTGAACGTTGATATTTGTTACCGTTGATGATGTTGCGCCAGCTTGCGGCAAAAAGCTCTGATTCCTTCCACCATTGCGGAAGTCGTAAGAAACATCTTGCGACGGAAAATTACGAGAACCACCTGTCTGTATTGGTGTTTCATCTAGGTAAACGCCTTTGTTGCCACCGACGATGCCAGCGATTGGGCCTTCGCACAGCAGGTCAACAATCTTGATTACGGAAGTTGAGTTGAGTGCCATTTATTTAGGTGGTGACAGGGGCTACCCAATAGGACTTGCTCTCGAATAGCTCGTAGCCATTGTGAGCAACAACTAGATTGCACCCGCTGGCGCAACGAAAGTCAACGATAGTAATTGTTGTTTTGATGTCATCTGGTTCCAAACTGTCGCCAAGTTTCGGGTATTGAATATATTGCATCCAGCGATACGCCTGACCTTTCTTTAGCAAGCCTTGCACTGTGACTTGGAACCTAGCCACGTCAGGATCTGGACCTTTTGCACTAATACTTAGCGAAACCTCAAACGTAATAAATCCATCTATTAAAGTCGTGCCTGGACCGCTTACATAATCAAACAAGCCATTCGTCAACTCAAATAAAATCATGTAATTCTTTCTTCTTTCATCATCCTTATAATCAACATCTGCAAGCCTTTCTGCGTTGCCCTCTGACAATGAAATAGTTCTTTTTCTGGCTGTACCCAAAGGCTTCATCAAGGAAGAGTTCCATGGCCTAAACCTAAAGCCTGAAGCGTAAGTCAAACCACTGAGCGTCTCACCACCAACTAAAACGGTGCTTGGGCCAGGTTCTTTGATCGAATTCTTTAAAGGGTCAGAATCATCTGCTACTTCAACCCTTGCAGAAAGCAGGTGGCCACCTGTAATCACTTCTCCGTAAACAACAGGAATTGTTGCGCCAACGCCAACAGTGTTTGCAGCGCCCGTAAACATATACGACTGCCGATCGTTTGAGCCGCGAACAACAGACTGCGGGCCATCAGTTGCGCCTGACTCACCACTGCCTCGAATACCGCCACCAACGCCACCAAGATTGGGGATAACTGGTTGAGGTGACAGCATCTGCGAGACACCGCTAAGGATCAAGCTGGCACCGATTGCGCCGATTGCGGTTGCAACAGAGCCAGTTACAAGACCAGCACCAGCCGCTCCACCAAGCCCAGCACCTAAACCAAGAAAACCACCAGCAGCAGGGCCAAGAAGAATTGCCGCCGCAACCAAACCAACACCTACCAAAATCTGACTGGTGCTATCACCACTACCTGTAACGACAGGCGTCAAAATCAAATCATGGCTGCCTAGCGGTAGCTGCAGATCCTCATATCCCAGATCAACATCAGCCTGAATCAACCGATAACCAACGCCATGCTCATGCGCGTGGATCAGCTCTTCCTGCAGCTCAGGTGAGTTAATGCACAGCAGCTTGATTGCATCTGCAGGCGTCCGCAGATTCTCGTAGGTGTGCTCGGCGCCGTACCGCTCACCCAGATCACCCAGCAGTCGGACGACCTGCTGCATAGCGGAACACTGCTGCAATCCTTTTGACATAATACCGTCGCAACGGCTCGATTGCACTCAATGAGTCTTGCCGCTGATGCAAAATCAACTCATCAGGCAGCAGAATCGCCGCGTGCATCGGCGTGCGTGTATGCAGTCGCATGATCAAAATATCGCCTGGCAATCGCCTGTCATATTCAACCTGCTCAAACCCAATCGCTTCGGCCTGCTCAAGAAAAATGCTATCGCAGATCTCTAAGTTCTCAGGTCGCGCAAACTCAGGCAATTCAATGCCTTGCAGCTTGAACCATTGACGCACCAACGTAAAGCAATCATTGACGCCATACTCCCAGCGCAGACCGACTAGGGATTGATAGTCAACCATTCACGATCAGGCAGCAGGACAATGTACCAAGGCAGTTTGGTGTGCTTGCAGGCTGCGAGATCAGCTTCACTTGCTGGGCCGCCTTGTGGGTGTGAATGCACGATAGCTTCAATCCTTCCGGTCAATGCAGCGCGTGCATAATCGACAGGATTTAAGACAAAGTCTTGCTCAGGACGATCAGCGATATTACGGCAAGGTATGTAACGACCTGCCACCACAACGCCACACGATTCTCGCGGTGATTCTTTTGCAGCATGAGCCTCAGCCTCACATTTGAAGTCTGGCACCAGGGAATCCTCCAAAGGGTATTCGACCAGACGTAAATCTCTTCGTGCAGCTTGTGTAACGCTTGGCGCATTGATCATTCGCTTTATTTGTTGCTTTATCGTTCAGGTCGAAATAGCGCGTTCCTTTGTAGCCGCACTCAGAGCCGCGATACTGCCAAGGACAATGTTCCAAGACTTGACGACGTGGCAAAGCAAGATTGGTGAGGTCTAGCTTGCTCGTCAGCTCAAACTCAACCAACTGTGGATTTTCGTTGGCCACTCGATCGATATACCAAATCTCGTCTTCAAACTTGGCCGTCGGGTCTGCTGTTGAATTACCGCCTGAGAAGTTGACGGCATCAAGAAACTTCTTACAGGTTCTGATGCGCGTAACCTTTGCTTGAAGCGGGTTATAGAGCCCAAGCAATGCAGAAATTGCATTATTCGCATTGGCAATCCGCATCGATGGCCGAGGCAGCGTGCCTTTTGAACTCACTTCAAACCCATCAACCTCAATCGGGACTGCGGTGTAGGTGATCTGATTGAAGACGATATCAGCCGACAACTCATTCGTGCCAGCGTGATAGTAAAACGTCGAATCAACGCCATTAACTGCCGCCGTGAGCTGCAACTGAAACAGTTCGATAATTGCTGATGGCTCCAGCGACTGAAGCTGTTCTTGAATCTTCTGTGGTGTGCTCATGCTTCAAACACCTGCTCAAACGTGGCCGTGATCGTGAACCTCAAGCCAACAGGCATGGCCTTGGTCCATTCTCGGCAGATCCATTTGTATTCTGTCGTGTCATCTGGTGGGGTCCATTCAAATGCTTCAACACCACCACGTGCTTCTAAAAAGTCTTCGATGCTGTTTGCATCAGTAGCCTCTAGATAATTCCACGTCAGGCTCCAAGTCTTAGGGTCTTGATTCAACCCAAATGTTGTGCGCTGTGAATAGCCGCTGCCAAACTGCGCAATGCGTACATTGGGCTTCGCACTCTTAGATGCGCCGTAATCAGGTGAAACGTCAGGGAAAGTAGCCATCAACTTGCGAGTAAACCACCAGGGCGGCGTTGTTTAATCAATTCTGCCTGCACTGCTGCAGAAATGGCACCACCCAACTGCTTGCCGCGTGTGTCATCACCTTGCACACGAGTGCCGCTTGCGTCAACATTGACCACTATATTATTCGACGATCCACCTGAAACCTGAACTCCAAGCTTTCCGTTGGATCCGCGCTTCAAAGGAAGAATTGCCTCTGGACCTGCTTCACCCATAAGTCCAAAGCGCCCCACACCGCCGTTTGCATAGGCAAACATCGTGGGCTTATCAACGATGCCGCCCATAGCAAAAGGAACAAGTCCGCCTTTGCCGAAGACGCCGCCGTTTTTCATGCGCAACCCGCCTCTGGCAGCAATGTCTGCGAAAATATCGCCACCGCCACCGCCACCGCCACCGCCACCAGGCAGCACCGCAACAATTGAATTCAAGATCGCCATCGTGATCATCTTCTGGATGATCTGCGCGGCCATGTCAAGGAAATATTTGCCGATATTGCCGAAGAAATTAGCAAGTGCCTCTTGAGTCGTTGCACTGCCATTAATGACACTAGTAAATGAATCAGTGAATGCAGTACCGATTGCGTTTGCGGCGCCTGTGACTTGGTTGATCGGATCTAAAAGCTCTTCCAGTTCTTGCTTGAGCGCCCTAATGTTTTGAGAAATGCCCTCTGCAAAAGTAGGATCAACAGTCTGCCTATAAAGATCAGTAAGCTCGTCGGCGTTAGGCGTACCTTGCTCTTCTAACTTTGTCCTGTACCTAGAAATTCTCTCCTGATCGCTTACGAGGCCCAGCTTTTCACGCAAGCTAAATAACTCATCCTGAGAAGCTTTCGCGGCAGCCTTTTGCTCAAGGGCGCGACGCTGGGCTTCATCCGCCAGGGCCCCCTCATACTGGATAAGAAGAAGCTTGTCCTGAATCTCCCTCTTAAGAGCAGCCTCTTGTATTATTGCGGCTTGATTTTCATCGCCAATTGCCTGAGCGACTGCGTCACGATACTCGAACTCATTTTGTGCAGCCTGCTTTGCGAACTCAAGCGATATTTTTTGATTGTTTAGTTCATTTACTCTTGCAAAATTATTTTCAAATTGAGCCTTGCCAATCTCTCTTGAGTTTTCAAGGAGCATCAGCTCAATATCAAGAAGTTTTTCGCCATTCCTTATTGACTCAAGCTGTGATTTGCGCTGCTTCTTCTGCTTAGAGGCGCCCCCGTCTCCGCCTTCTTCCTCAGCGCCAGGGCTAAGAAAATTAGTCAAACCAGCGGCAGCATCAGGCGCTGCAAGATACTTGTCAATTAATGTTTTGTAATTCAACACAAGTCTTTTTACTTCAGCTTCGTCTGCTTGCAGTCGAGTTTTTAGGTCTTCGCGAGATTTCTCGTCAACGTTTTGAACAGCTATGCCACCGCCACCGCCACCGTACGTAATGTCTGTAGCTTCCTCGAGACTCCTAAGCTGTTCTTTGGTAGATTTAACTCGATCTCTAAGTATATCAAGATTTTTTGTTATATCGTTTATATTTTTTTGCAAGGTCTGCTTGGTTGCAGCGGTCCCGCCGATAGACCTAAAGAACACTTCTCCCTGTGGCTTTTTGGCCGTTGCTTCTAGGTCAGCCCTAGCCTTTTTGATTCTGTTAAAATAAGCAATAACCATTTCGGCACCAATAACAGCAAAGGTAATAACAATCGGAGCCGCAAGGGACACAGCTAAAGCTTTAGCGGTAGCGCCAAATGTCGCCAGCCTCGTTTTCGCTAATGTTGCTTGTTGTGATGTTGCCTTAAAGCCAGACTTGAGAAGCGCAAACATGGCGGAAAGTGGCCCGCTCAAAGCAGCGAACGCTTTCAACGCAAGATTAACCGCCGTTAACTTAAGGGCAAAAGATGCCGCAACAGTTATAGCTTCTCTGTTGTTAAGAATAAATTTCAAGCCATCGCCTACAGCCTTGGCCGCGTCAACTAATGCTGGCGTAATGTCCGTCAGAAACTCAGTAAAAGCATCCTGGAATTCGGCGCCAATTGGCTGCAACGCTTTGCCTACCTCTTGCCGCATCTTGTCGTAAGCGACCTGAAGTCTTGCGCCCGCCGACTCAGAAGATTTAGCAATTTTTTTCGCTAGCAGTCCATATTCACCCCCTAATTCAACCAAGAACTTCATTAGGTCATTCAGGCCAACTTCGCCGTCTTGCAAGGCTTTTGTAAGCTGCGGGCCTGTCCTGCCTGATGCCTCAGCGATTTTATTGAATGTGCCAGGCAATCTTTCAGCGATCTGGTTGATTTCTTCAGCTGAGACTTTACCTTTACTGAAAATCTGAACCAAAGCAGTTACAGCACCCTCTACCTGCTCTGCGCCACCACCAGTGGCAATAATTGCAGAGTTGATATTTTTGAATGCAAGTTCTGCATCAGCAACTCCACCACCAGCGCCTTTTACGGCAGCCGTTAGTCGGGTGATCCCTCGAATCGCAACCTCCTGGGGTACATTGAGGTCATTGGTAACACTATTTGCTGCCTGCAATGCACGGTTGTACTCTTCTTGTGGTCCAGCAATGCCCTCAAGAGCAATCTTTAGCTTCTCAATCTGAGCTGCATACTCTGCATAGCCGCCAAGCTCTCTCCTGAGCCCACCAACCTGAGCGCCAAGTGCAGCACCAGCAAAAGACCCACCAACGCCACCAACTGCACCACCAATTGCACCACCAAGGAATCCTTCAGGACCACCAAAGATTCCGCCTGAAATCGTTGCGCCAGCAACTTGGGCTGCTTTGCCGGGAGAGAACTTGCGGCGAGTGCGGGAAGTTTTTTCTAAAGCTCGGTCTACTCTTTCGATGTCCCTTGTTACTTCCTTGAAAGCATCGCTAGCAGGGTCAAGCCCATTTCGTAATTGGATCCAAACGCTTCGCTGCTTCTCCAGGCTTGAAATGCTGCCGTTAGATGCGGCGGTAGCCGCACGAATATCTGCCGAGACCTCTTTATAAGATTTCCCCATCATGTCAATGTCGGTTACAATCTTGCCCATGCCAATCTCGCCAATCTGGCCGTAGAATGCGCTAATTTCACGCATCGGCTGCTCCCGTGGAGCTTTGGCAGCAACTCTTCTTTGGTTTTTTTCGATAGATCGTCGAATAGCTGCTTGTTCCCGTAGCGCATCGTTTTCAGCGTTAATGTTTTTCAGATTACTGATTCGATCCTCAATTTCTTTTTTCCGGGCCTCTCTCGCCGCCACCATTGCAGGCGGAAGTTCTGGCGAGACAGGTCTGTCGTAAGCAGTAGCGCCTGCCTGCCTAAAAGCTCTCCTACTAGCAAAAGTTCCGACACCAGGCGCAATCATTGCTCCAGAGGCAGGATCCCTGTAGCCCTGAGGACGCCCTTGCCGAGAGCGCATTTGACCAATGACCGGAGTGCCGCCACGTGCAACGCGGCCAGCAAATGCCTCGGCGCTTAAGCCGGACACTGAGTCAGCATACCCGCCACGGACACCTAGAACAGACATCGAGGCAACATAGTCTCCGATTCCTTCAAGCTTGGTTGCCCTACGCGCAGCCCCTTCTTGCGCTCTTTTCAGCCTTTCAAAGGCTTGTGCGCTTTCACCTGTTTCTTTAGAAAGCTCCTTCTGAATACCAATAATTTCATTGGAAACACGGGTGTAGTCAGAGCTTGATCTGACAGTGTTGTTAAGCTCAATTTTCAGCTCTGCTAGCTTTTGGTTGAGCCCTGCCGTAGTGTTTGGAAGCTTGCCGAAGTCTGCGTCAAGAGCCTTTAATCTTGTCCTGAAAGAATTGATACTTGCATCTGTGGTATTAAATGCCTCTGCCAGCTTTATGGTCTCACTACGGCTAGAAGCAATAAACTCAAGGTATCCAGTCTGGGCAACCTTAAGAAGCTGATTTTGAAGCTGTTCCTCCAGCCGAACTCTTTTCTCCGTATTTGCAACCGTAGACCTTTCTTTTTTTGACAGCAGGTCAATCGCTTGAATCTGCTTTTCTGTTATAGCAACTCTTTCTCTGTAAGCTTTGGCTTGCAAGCCAATAAGGGTTGAACTTTTGCGTAACGTGCCATTGAGTAAATTTGATATTTCTTTTTGTTTCTTAGCTTTGCCTTCCGCTAACTCTAACGCTTCTCCCATATCCGCAATGTTGCTCTTCAGTCGAGCAAATGCGTCAGAGCCTGTTCTGGCTTCTTTTGACAGAAGCTTTAACTCCTCGATGGCCTTCTTGATTTGAGAAACAGAAGACTTGGCGCTTGTGCCAATCTCCGCAAGATTTTTAGCGCGAGCCTGCGATTTTGCGCCAAGCCCGTCAAGCGAGGCTTTGAGATCGACAATACCCTTCCCAAGGTCTCTATAGACCGTACTTGTCACGTTGGCTTGCGCTCGCAAGCCTTCAAACGCTTTAATCTGAGCCCTTATTGTCGCTTCACTATCGCCAGCCTCTTGAGCAAACTTGGCTACATCTTTCGTAGC
>Ga0208427_1001189_pt1 | contig 11180 bp, 10 predicted proteins | sample DEB08_DNA_FD_184532 | JGI IMG/M metagenome (GOLD analysis project Ga0208427, IMG submission 184532) | Aqueous microbial communities from the Delaware River and Bay under freshwater to marine salinity gradient to study organic matter... | ecosystem: Environmental > Aquatic > Marine > Coastal ...
GCCAGAAAGTAGACCAGCTTGATAGTCGCCGCCTGTTCGAGAAATCTGAATAGGCTCCTCAACGGTTGCACGAGCACCGCGAAACAAGGTTTCTTTTACTGGTCTTTCTGGATGTGTCATTCGCTTGCTTCCTCTGCTGATTGCTGTGGTTGTTGCATCGCGAACTCGACCGGCACGCCTTTTTCGCTGGCGTACTGCAATGCCTTGCTGATTGCGTCAACATTGTCAAAGTAGTCGGTTCCGGTTGCTCGACAGATCCGCTGTGGAGTGTCGAGTCCTGCCTTGATTGCGGCGATATGTCCATTGATCTCTTTGCTTGGATCCCACCAGGGCATTCCACGAGGCACCCACTCAAAGTTGATGTCTGTTTGACGCATGGAAGCCGGCAGTACTAAGCGACCGCTGGCGATCCAGTTTTGCAGCTTCCACTGGGTGTAGTTCCGCCGCATCTCGATCTGGTCGTCTCGTTTGTCTTTGCAGCTCCGTTCGTAATGCAGCCACGCAGCACGAGATCCAAAGAAGTTGGTGTGAGACTCGTCATAGAACGAGAATGGAATATCCAGAGACTTGAGAGCGACTTGCATCACGAGCTGCGTAAAGTTCTGGAACTCCGTCGATGGTTGCTTGCTCTCGATCACCTCGGCTTTTTCGCCTGGGTTCAGGTCGATGTATCGAGTGTCCGACTTCATAAATGCTTGGAAGCCACGAGGCTCCTCGATGGAGTCCCCGTCGCTGTCGATGTTGCCCTGGTCGGGATCTGGCTCGACTGGCATCACCGAGTCCGGTGAGTCTCGGTAGAAAGCCATCGCAAATAGCTGACTGACTTTTGCTTTTGCAAGTGCGAAACTGAAGTTTTCGTAGACATCCCGCAGCGGGTTCAACGCCGATACAAGCGGCGACACTCCACGCACCTGATCAGAAGCGTATCGGTCGAAGAATCCATAGTGGATTAGGTTGGTAGCGTTGACCCGTCGAGCGAACTCGGTTCGTGTATAGCCAGATCTCTTGTGGACGCCGTATGCCAGCGGTCGCCCGAAGTCATTGATCAGAACGCCGTTGATCCATTGCTCTCCCTGTGGTGGACGTGCCGGATCTTGGATCAGGTCGGCTTGAATTCCCTGTAGCCGGCCATCTCGGAGCTTGACTAGGACAGTATCGCCATCGAGCACCCTGCGAGCTTCCGCGAGCCTGAATAGCTTTTCTCGACCGAAGCGACCAGAGACGTCTGCTCTTGCTGGCCGGCTGTCCTCAAGCATCAACTGCTCAATCTGCCGGTTGATTCCTTCGTCATCGTTGCGACCGTGGAACTCGAATTGAGCAACGTAGTCCAAGTGACGTCGCACCATCCATCCAGCGAGCGAAAGGTTCCGCACCAAGTCTGATGCAGACTCCTGCAACCCTCGGTGCTTGTTGCCTTGAAAGTGATGATCTTCTCGGTAGACGGTTCGGCTGATCTTCTTGCGACGCCCTGCTGGTTCCAGAGCGTCATATCCAAACATCGAGCCGATACGGTTTAGCAGTCCAGCCATTAGCCACCCCACAAGTTGATGCGTGCTGTGGCTGGTCGTTTACTGCGTTGACTTTGCAGCATTTGCAGATAGCGATCGCGTTCCGCTTTCTTAGCGTTTAAGTTGACCTTCGTGCTCGTGCCATCGGTCGTAACGCTTTCGATCGCCTGAGAGATCTCAGTATCGAGCGAGCGGATCTTTGTTTCGAGTTCTTCCTGCGTATACATGCAGGAAATTGTCAACTATAGTCGGCCATTTGAGAGACTTCGCTAGTACGCAACGCGGACAAAGTTTCCGCGTCAAACTCGAAACGCTGATCTACGCGAGCCTGTCCGCACTTCAGACAGATGCACCGAGACTTAGTGAGACTGACGTAGATCGTCCCCGCTGGTATGTTCGGCAGGTCGCGCCAAGTTCGCCCAGGGCCGAGTTCCTTGCTGTTGCTGTATTTTGTTCGTCGCGTGCTTCCGCATTGCTGGCACTTGGTCGGTATCGTGATGCCGGCAGCTTGCTGATGACTGTTTCGCTTTTTCTTTGCCATGCAATCGCCCTTAAAAGTCCACGAATGATCTGCGTTGTTTTGGTTTGCGTCTGACAATGCCGGCAGTCTGTGCTCCGCCTGGCGTTTGTATTCCGATAAATGATGCAGCGACTACACATCCCACGAAAGTATCGAACCAGTGGTTTTCGGTTGCCGGTCGTGGTTTCCACATCACAACGGTTCTACCTTTTGCCGTTGTCGGCACCGGCTCCTCGCCGATAAGGTGCGAGCAGTAGTGAGAGTGGTCTATACGATGGTTTCCCCATAAGTTCCATTCGCCAGCACTTTGACGCTTCTGCATTAGCCTGGCCGCTGCTACCGACTTCCAATAGTTCGCGTCGAAACGCAGCACCGGAACGCTGTTGATGCCGATCCTCGGCACGTACCATCTCGGTCGGCTTGGGTTCGGCCCAGCACGCCTCATCTTCTTTGCACTTACGTCGTATTCTGCCATCGGTCTTTCGGTTGGCCCAATACCGACACCGCGAGAGCCGGCCATCACGTTTGAATATCTCGAAAGCCTGATGCCCTTTGAAACTTCCTCTGGTTTGTAACCGACATCAAACAGCATGGACGCAACAGGCAGCTGATCGCCATCGCTGGTTGCGTAAACCTTCGAGCAGATTATATCGCCGACATGATGCACGCCAGAGACGATCGCTTCCTCGATGCTTTGTGCGCCAAGTTCGTCGATCATTTTCCGCTTGACGTTCGTCTGGCTGAAATGAGGGTTCGGCTGCTCTGGGAATGTACCGTAGTCGATGATCGAGCCGCTGAAGTCGCTTTTCACAGCTGCGACTGACCAGTACAAGATCGAATCATGCACGTCGCAATGAGCAACGACGGCTGCGGTTCCTTGCGGCAGCACGTACCGATCGAAACTGCTGTACCTGTCGAGGATCTCATCTTTGCTGATCGCTAATGTGCCGGCTTGAGTTGCTCGCTTCGGTTCGTTCTGACACTCAGACGAAAATACCTCCTCACCGTCATCACACATGATATTCATGGCGTGCTGGATCGCTGAGACCTCGCCATCTTCGAGCGGTATAAAGTGCCAAGCTACTTCCGCACCGTCGTCCATGATGTCTTGGTTGTCCAGATAAAACTGAGTCGCTCGCTGATGTGCTTTTCTCTGCTCCCCAATGATGTCTGGATCGTAGTCGCCTCGCATCTGCTTGTATGTTGTTAGCCAATGGGTCTCTAGTGCTTTCGGCATAGACTCCAGCATTTTAACTCGGACGCTCTGCCATTCTGGATGCAGCTTGTGATCTGCGAGCTGATCGACCATATCACCATCAGCGATCACGGTCGCATTCATGACGGCTGCCACCTGTTTACCATGACCACCGAGCCGGAGAATATTCTTGGAAAGCAGCGTCATACGCTTGAGCACCTGAGCCGGCGATACGGCTGACTCGTCGGTCTGCGGATCGTCGATGACCACCAGGTCGGGACGCACTTGCTTTCCGTCTGGCCGCTTGTAGCGGATGCCTCGACTTGCACTTAAATAACCTTTTGACTCGATGATGGCACCTGATGCAACTGACCCATCAACGGTAGGCAGCACGATGCTATCAGCTGTCCAGTTGATGTGCGTTAACTTTCCATTGTGCGTCTGTGTAAGACATCGCTGCGGACGCCCTTCTAGTTTGCGGATCGCATGGCATACCTCTGGAAAGTCCTCGTAGAGGAGATCGTTCTCTTGCAGTTCTGACTTGATCGAGTTGATTGCGTCGGATGCCTCGTTGCCAGTTGCACCGAAGAACACCGCATAGCTTCTGTGTCCGTATAGTGCGGCCCAGATAATCGCGTTCTCAGACTTTGTGCTCTTGGCAAAGCCGCGAGGTTCGCAGTTGAGAATTCTGCCGGTTCGCAGTATCGCACCTTGTATCCGTTCGAGCACATTTGTCTGTGCCTTCCCGAATGGCCCAAGTCCAGTACTGTGAGGAAAGTAAGTCTGCTCAAACAGATGCAGATCGTACTTGCAAGCGAGCCGGCGAGTCAGGTTCTTGATCGGCGGTATCTCACCAATGTCTGACGCTTTGGCAAATTGCTGCCGGCTTCTTTCTGCTTGATACTTTCGACGACGATCTACATCGTCCATCTGTGCATCGGTTACGTTTGGTGACTGCCTGGCCCTGAGCAGTTCACGCAGGATCTTCGCTTGCTGTTCTTTCGTCGGTGATCGCTTTGACGTCGATTCCAAAACTGCCGGCGAGCCTGATGAGTTCTGTGGTGAAATCATCCTGTGCTTCCGCTTCGTCTGCTTGGTTCTGTCTCTCTGCTGCAAGCAGTGCTCTCGAAGCGTCCGTAACCTCCTTCGTTGATGAACTCGGATCTGCAATGATGCGAACCAATCTCTTGACCATCGCCTCTCGATACTCTGGTTTGATTGGCCATCTTATCTCTCGCTCTATTTCGTTAAGCGGTTCCATTTTCACGCTTTGCTTTTTCACCTGTTAGGTTTTGCCAACGCTCAACAATGACGTCACAGTATTGTGGTGATAATTCCATTCCGTAGCATGTTCGGCCAAGTTGTTCGGCTGCGATTAGTGTTGATCCTGAACCTACAAACAAATCCAAGACAATGTCGGCACTATGTGAACTGTTTTTAATCGCTCTTGCAGGCAACGCAACAGGCTTTTGAGTAGGGTGAAATTCGTTTGTCTTTTCTTTGGGTAGCTCCCAAACGGTTTTTTCATCCGTCGGCCCAAACCACTTAGGTGCTTTTTTCGCTTTGTGCGCGTAAATGCATGGTTCACAGTTCGGGATATATTGCGACATAAATGCACCTAGTCCAGATTTGACTTTATACCATTGAATGACTGCCCTTAACGTGAGCGGTAGCTTGGCAAATGCAGCAAATGTTTCGATGCTTTTACCACTTGCGAACCAAACATAGAATGCCGCGTCATCTTCAGTGAAATTTATCGCTATATTTAATGGCTGATAAAATAAATCTGAAAGAGATTCGTCGCTTAACTCATCGTTCTTTAGCTTCTCTCGTTTCTTTTCGTTGTGTCCGCCTTCATAACTCACACCGTATGGTGGATCGGTGAAAAGCATTCCGGCTTTCTTTCCGTTCATCAAATAAGTGACTTCGCTTTTGCTTGTCGAATCACCGCACAACAAGCGATGCCGACCAAGCAACCAGAGATCGCCTGGCTTGGTAATTGGATCAGCCGGCGGCTCTGGCACCTCATCTTCTTCTATCTCCGATGTGCCATCATCAAGATACAGACCAGCTTCGTTTGCCAGGTCTGCAATCATCTGACTCAGATCCTCGTTCGCTGTTTCTACGTCCCGGAGAACCGCATCGAGTTTCGCAGCATCCGAATCGGCCATCGCCCCGATTGGATCGAACGTGGCCAAGATCTTATTTGCTTCGGCTTCGTTTACATCGAGAACCAGAACAGGAACTTCTGCGGTACCAGCTACCTCCGCCCTGGCGTGTCCGTCGATCAATTCAAGCGTGCCATCTTCTAGTTCACGCGCCAGCTCTGCACCTGCAAAACCGACCTCAGCTAGAACGCCACGGATCGCGTTTAACTGCTTCTCTGGATGCGTCCTCCAGTTTCTCGGATTGGGACGCAACTCATTAGCTGGGACGCGTCGTAGCTCTTTAATGCGATCTCTGATGTTCACAAAAAAACTTTCCGAGTGAATAGGGAAAGGAAGTAGCGGAAATCGACTGTTCCCGTCGTAGTCAACCTTGCGAAACTCGCAGGAAGTACCTACGCCCCAAGTTCCGCATAGCTCTTTTTCACGATCAGTTCTCCGACCAGCATGGTGATCACATTGCCGCTGGCCAGTGTCGCTTGCACGTCGTACTTGTATCGTCCGCTCGTGATCTCTGTCTCTTCGTTGGTCAGTTGCATGTTGAATTGCTGCGTGCCTGTAGCTTGCGTGACCGTCAGTGTCTTTCGCAGTATGTCATTCTGGTTGATCGCGGTCAGCACAACAGTCGCACCGCTTAGGTCTGGCCATTGGTCAGCAGTCGCACCAGTCCAAATGATCGAACGTCCATCTGCACTGTTGTAATCGTCACCGCGTACTATCGTGACGGTCGTGCCATCACTAGCCACTGGACTGCTGATAGTAACATCTGCGCCACCGATGCCTGCCACTACCGCCGCTGCGATTGCGGCTTCGTCAACGTCGGCAACCGCCGTAGCATCGACTGAACCAGGTACAGTAAACGTAAGCTCGTCTGTCTTAACCTTGATCGCGTCCACGATGCCGTCGATAGTATCAACGCTTGCCTGTGTCGAGAGGGCTGAGACATCAGCTTTGAATGCGTCCTCGTTGCTTCCATCTGTGAAGTACGCATAGATCTCAGAGATCGGATCGGTATGATCCGGCACGACGATGAACTCATCAGAACTCGATGGAGCAGAGGTTAGTGCCTCCTGCAATGTGATGCGTCCGTTAGTCGAATTGTAAGTTGCAATCGGTCGAGCTTCACCAGCAAGCGTTCCACTTGTGAACAACAACAGTAGATGATTGTAAGCACCCGTCACAGCCGTCAGGTTAGTATCAAAAGCCGATGCAGTTGGTGTACCACTGACTTCACCATCGGTAAGTTGTGTAGCTTTGAGTGATTGCCAGAAAGCACGCTCGATTGTACCAGCAGTTCCCTTTGTCAGTGTATAGGCAAGGAACGCTGCACCGATGGCATCATTGGCCGCAGATGATAGTGCGTAGCCTGTCTTGTCATTATTGGTGCTGACGATGACCTGATCTGTGGCCGGATCAAAGTCATTCAAGGCCGCGATTGATGCAGGGATCGTTGTTCCAATATCAACCAAGATCGCTGCGATGCTTGCGTTATCAGGTGCAACGGTATTGGCTCCATCCGTTCCTCGCATGTCGCTATTGGTTGTCGTTGTAGCGACCAGAGTCACATTGCTGACTGCACCGCCGGATGTGGTAATAGCGCCACCGCTAACAATGGCTGATGCTGCAATATCATTAAGTGCATCGAGCGTTGTCTTGGTTCCGCTGATGCTGTAGCCGGTCTTGTCGTTGTTGGTCGATACCGTTACCTGATCGCTTGCAGAATTGAATGTTGATCTGGTGCTGATCGCTGCGTCAAGGTTTGATAAGCCAGCATCTGTAGCGTCTCGGAGATCGACGTCAAGCAAACTAATCCGCACTACTTTGTCGATCACGCCGCTTGCATTTAGCGTTGTAGTAACTGCGTTCACTCCGGTTGCTAATGCTGCGTCTGGCAAGTGCAACTGGTATAGACCTGGACAGTTTGTAGCGTCAACCTCGCACCACTTTCCACTGCTGTAAGCATCGCCTGCCGTGCCTGATGCAAGAGTGATGGCTGTTCTTGTCGAACCTTCACGCACATAACTTGCAGTCACATCAGTATAGGCAACCGCTGTCTTTCCTGCACCAGTTGTACTGTCACGCAAGATAACCTCGATGATTTTCGAGGATGTGCCTTTGAGAATTGTATGATCGAAACTCATTCGCTTATTCCTCGATTACTATTACGTTGCCGCCGCCGCCTGATGGGTCTTGGTGCTGGATTGCTCCGATGTCTGCATAGTTTGCCGTTCCGCTATAGCCGGGAATGTTTGCATATACGTCCACGCTTCTTGCGGCAGATCCGGCAACCAACGCATAGTTTCCGTTTGCTGAATCCTCGAATGGGTCAGTCGCAATCAAAATATCATTAGATCCACCCGTGTAATTAGCATAGTTTGCGGTGTTGTTGTAGAAAGCGTTGCGATCTGCCCATGCTGTATTGCCCAAATTGGTGTGAGCAGATGGTGTTTGGATACCAGTTGAGCAATTTGCTAATAGGTTGAACTTTATTAAGTGTTCATAATTGTCCGATCTGATTCCAATATTGCATCCGACGAGTGTATTTTTTCTAGCCATAGCTTTATGCTCAGAGAGTGTTCCGCCAAGCAATATTCCGATGCTGCCGCCGATTATCAGGTTTCCGGCTACCATTCCAAAAACATTGCTTATCTGAGCAGCCCTTACACCAGTTGCACTTGAAGATAATTCAAAAACTGAGTCTACGCAGAAATCGTTGTATTGGTAAAAATTGACGCAGGTGTAATTCGCGTCTGCTCCTGAGTTTTTGAAATAACAACCAGACGCACATGCCCAAATTAAATTGCACGCCTTACCATTAGCATCAATAACACAATCAGATAAAAGCAATGTACGCCTACCTTGCAGTCCCCCGTTTACAATTCCGTATGCTGCGTTGCCAGTAGACGAGGACGAAAACTTACAGTTGCTGATCGTCCAGTGGCTTATCTGGTTAAACGTCACCTGATCTGTTGGGCTACCAGAAATGTGAGGTAATCCGTTGTAACCCACTACCTTTATTAACGCTGTGGTTGTACCGGAAGGAAATATTCTGTATCTCGTAAAATTATAGTCAACGGAAACAGGATCATTTGACCCACTACCCCTGATGTTTATTTGATTTCCTGCTAGTAATGGTGTGGTGCAGGAATTCCCTAAACTGGTTGCGTCGTTGCTTAGTGTCGTCTCTATATTTCCCCACGCACCGCCCAGCTTTCCAGCACCACCGCTAAGACCGCCACCACCGTTGTCGCAAGCCCTGTCAATCGTGACTGTGTTCGCATCGGTAAAACCAATGACAAAATAATAACCAGCGGTAGCATTAGTACCTGATCGCAACTTGACGCAGTTGCCGATCATTGCGGCAGTAAATCCGCCAGTTGCAGACGTAAGCGTGGTAGAGCCAGCACTAGCGGTAGCAAGATCAGTTAAATCTAATTGTGCGGTGGCTTGGTCACTGTAATTGGTTCCTGCACCAGAAATGCCAGAATCAAATCCGCCACCATTATCGTCATTGCCATCGGTTCTAATCCACCACTGAGCGGTCGCTTGAACTGTCATCTATATACCCGCCTTAATGCTCGCACGCACTTGATCCGCAGTGGAAACGCCATCGCTGATTGCCGGATTGATCCAAGTGTTCTCGATCTCCGCTTGTAATGCGATGATCTCGCTTTGTCGCTGTTGGTTCGCTAGATCCGCAGCGTGCTGATTGCGACTTGCAACGATGTCAGCTTCCACTGTTCCAGCGTATGGTTTACCACCACCGAGAGAAATCAACTGGTTGCAAGCCGGTTGCATTTCCGCTGGCAGATCATCCATGACCATCGCCACTTGCGAGCTTCTTGGATACTCGTGCGAGTTGACATTCTCGCCACGACCGAAAACGTGGCTGATATACCAGCCAGTCAGAGACTTTAAAACTGGATCTGCCATCGCTTGATAGTGAGCAATCAAAGATCCTTCACGCTGTCCGCTTACTGGATCTTCTCGCACCAACTGCTGTTCTTCCAGCACGAGCTTTGAGTCGTAGCATGGCATCGGTCGAAGCGTCTGGTTCGCGATGCTGTATGCAATCTCTGCATCTGTTAGTCCTTGAGCTTCCAGCGGCTCAACTTGTCTCAGGTAGTCGATGCTCATTTAATGTTCCTTAGTTCTTCTGCTGATGGGTCGATCTTCAATACAGCTTGCCACAAGCTCCTGCGGTCATCCTTGCACTCAGCAAGCTCACGACTGATCTTGTCGTTTACGTCTTTTTGCAGCGTAAACTGACTGCGGTACAGGTGAACAACGGCTGTCGATAAAGCACCCATGCCTCCGACAAGTGCTGTCGTTACGGTCATGGGGTCGAGGTTAGCGAGGATGCTTTCCATTTCTATTTCTTCCGCAGTCGCAATTTGCCAATGAGTGTTCGGACGGGTTTACTCGGTTCTTCGCTTACGAGTCGCTCGACTTTGCATTTTTCATCGGAGACTTTTACCTCTCGCACTCGTTCGATCTGCTTCTCAACACTGCGGATCACCTGACGCTCTGCCGGCTTGCCTGGCGTCGCTTCTGTATCGAACGGAAAGAACATGGCCGCAATCAATGCAACCAGAATGATGTTCACTTTCATGCCTCTGCTCTCGCTAATACGTGACGGATCGCGACCGCTTCGTATGGTGTCGCTTTGTTTCCCCAGAGAATTCCATAGCCACCTGACTCGCCACCCGATGAATACCGAGTACTCCAGCTATTAGCGATGATCAGACCGAGCTGTCTTGACTTGTCCAGGACGCATCCAACCGCAAGCACCGCATGACGCCACCAGGAAAGAGCGATTGCCACCGCACATGGCTGTTTTCCAATTAGGGCAGAGACCACGCCTTCAATGTCATTCCGGCCCAGCTCCTCGAACTCGGCCATTCTGTGCTTGTCAGCGTTTTGCTGCTGCTCTTCCGTCCAACGCCGCATCTTTTTGAACTCAGCAAGAACGCTTTGCTCCGGCACGCCGTATTCTTGGATGTACTTGCAAGCCTCACCGATAAATCCGCCTCGGTTCGCTCCGTTCTTTCCTCGGTATGCTGTCGCGTAGGCATTTAGATCGACATCGCCAACGCCTTGCCTAGCGTAAGCGTTTTTAAGTCCTGCCACCACAGAATAACACCAGCAATAATTCGTCGACTTTTGAGACATGATCGAGCAGTATCGCTTGTGCCAATGCACCGGCTGAGACTGCATTTCGTTCATGTAGTCGATCCGCTCTTTCCATTCGTACATCGGAACGCGATCGCCGCTGAACTCGCGGTAGAAGCTGAACTCTTTGTGGCTTTCGTAGTCTCGAAGCTCGTAGCCAGTACCCTCACCATCCATTCGCGATTGCCTCCATTTCCGAGAGGCTCGCTGGAATGTCCAGCACTTCTACCGATCCATCTCGACCGTAAATGATTAGCGAGTTTGCGCCATCGGGTGCCGCTTGCATTGCCTGGCCAACCCAAGGCTCCGCTGCCTCGCGTTCTTGCATGGATGAATACATCCGACGCTCGATCCCTTTGGATCGCATAAGTTCCTCGACAACGATGGACGAAGAAACGGCAAGTTGGCCATCCGTGGCCGATGCAGGATCGACTGAGAAAAGAATAGCCGCTGGTTTGTCTTGAACGACGTCAACGCGGTCGGGTATCGCATCGATCAGTACGTTCCACAGCGACTCAAGTTGTCCGCCAGTCCACAGCATCCACGAGAGGAGGATAACTGCGAGCGGACGCCAATCCCACTGCTCACCGTTTGGGGAGGAATCGTCTTTTTTGCTTATC
>Ga0208427_1001198_pt1 | contig 11146 bp, 21 predicted proteins | sample DEB08_DNA_FD_184532 | JGI IMG/M metagenome (GOLD analysis project Ga0208427, IMG submission 184532) | Aqueous microbial communities from the Delaware River and Bay under freshwater to marine salinity gradient to study organic matter... | ecosystem: Environmental > Aquatic > Marine > Coastal ...
AAGCATCATCGTATCTATGTCTTATGTATTTAATATGAACATCTATTTGCTTCTTAGGGCTTAGCGTTCCATACCATTCAGATCGCATTTGACCAAGACCTCTATGAGAACCATTACGGGCCTTTGGATTCCAACTACTCTCCTTAAATATTAACCAGTTATAACATTGGAATTCTGACCAATCCATTTTATTATAAGCATAAAGCTTGAGATTCATATCTGCTTTTGATGATTGAATAGATATAGCCTGTAAGGCCAGTAGCATCAGCGAAAGGCAATAGGCTGTCCTAACCTTCGCTAAAGGGCCAGCTATGCGCCCGCGCTTTGGCGTTATGGTAATGCCTCTGTCAAGTTTCTTACGCATTGACTTACCCCTCATCTCACTATATGGACAACTTTTATTAGTATTTACTCTAACTCCCATATCTTCTTAAACTCTAACTGGCCTGATTGAAACGCGTTCTTCAGCGTTTCCTTGCCATCACTATGGAACTTAGTAACTAAATAAGGCTCAGCTATATCCCCTACTAGCCATTCAACTCTTTCACCATTTGGATCAATAACATCATCACCATTTATGTAATGAAACTTATCTAGTATTGCATCGCGAGATGATTCCCTAACTGTCTGGACTATTTCGCTAGGTATATTAGTCATTACCCATTCGACAAATTTGCGTTCATTCTTGACTATCCACTTAAATTTAGGCTTACTGGTTGTTACATAGGCAATCACATCATCACCATACTCAGCCTTGACCCTATCTGCCCCAATAGCGTCCATTTCGGCCTGTAGAGCCGCTCTCAGCCTATCCTTGGCCTTCTTAGCCTCATCAGCTATCAGACTTACCGCTGCTAGTTCCAGGCTCAGTTCTTTGATTCCCATCTTTTTGCTCCCTTTTCTTTGCTCTATTTAATCTGACTTCTAATGAATGCATATTGATGCCACAGTCTCTAGCGATAAACTCTTTATCAAATCCCCACTCCATCAACTGACGGATATATTTAATAGAGTGGGGCTTTGCCATCCTCGTAGGGCCTTTCTAATGTTTCGTTACCATTCCAGTATCGCACCATTTGTTGCTCAAATCCAGCAGCCAAGCGGCATATTCGGCAGTTTCCTGCCTTCATCTTCCAATTACCGCACTTATCGCAGCGACTAATATCATCCTCTTTACTAGCTACGCGATCTGCTGGGTAAATGATGCGCTGAAGGAAGCATCGCTGACATTCAATCAACCACACTTCCTCTGGCGCTTCTGCTATATCACTTGTCTCATACCGATTGAGCTCAATATGCGGAGTAACTAATGCACAATTAGAGCACTTAAAGGGATGAGCATCTTGCTTCATTTCTGAAAGACCCAATGCCCATCGGAACCAACTCTCATCCACTTAGCAGGATGACCGGACTTAGGCGTAGGACATACCCAGCCCCTATATTCTTTGCCTTCTTTAGTGCCAGTCTTTAGCACCATTGGACCATCGCCACCAGAGCAAAGCGGTATTTCATCAATTATCTCTGCGCCTAGTTGATTTGCTATCTGGCTTACATCCCAGACAATTGGCTCAGGATCATTAGGCCTTTGCTCTTTTATGAATTCCGCAAGAGCTGGCTTAGTCGTTTCAATTGCCTTCTTTGGGCTTTGTTTAGTCTTAGCGAAGTATCCAGCGAGGTTAAGTGCGCGTCCCAACGATCCAGTTTCCGCAAGCTCGAGTGCATATTGCTTGGATTTAGACTCACTGGATAAACCTGTAGTCCAAGGATGTGCGTCAGCTTCAGTGCGATATAACTCAGTTTTAATGATATAGACATCACAATTAGCCACAAGCGACTCCGCCAAGATATGAGTCTTGATTCGATAATCTGGATAAGCATTTATAAACTCCTTCAATCGGTCTTGAACTGAAACATAATCATCAAGGTAATTCGACATCTAACTTCTCTCTCCCTGCGAAATCATTTATCGCATCTTCTAACTGTTCTTTCAATGAATAAAATGTGCCATCTGGCCAGTTCTGTGCTTCATCTGCGCAAGGCTGGCAATAGAACCTAACCTGTGCTTTTCGAAGCGGTGTCTCGCTTTGGACTTTCCAGACTGCTGGTGTTGTAGCTCTTAAATCCCAGCCGTTCTTATTTTGTCCCCAGCGATATTTGCAGTAGTCGCAGTATTGATTCTTATTGTGATTGCGAGTCAGACTCAATGTCATCCCAATCTTCTGGTGTAGAAAATCTGCATCGACCCAAGATAGCGGCGTATCCAATGAGATCGAGATACGAATCCTCGCGCTCTGGACTTTCCACCATTCTTGAGAGTTTTGTCGCGATAGCAATAAGTGCCAAGTCAGATGGGTCTCTGAGCTGAATACCGAGAGCTCTCGCGATTTTGTAAATGCGTAAAAAATTGTGCCTCGGGTCGCCATATTCGATTCCCCTGTCGAATAATGTGTTTCCAGCATCTTCGAGCCAGTCACTTAACGATCTCTGTGAATCGGACACTTGCTCTCCCTCTCTTATAGCCTTCATTAAAAGCTTTGGCTTTAGATGAGTTCCAAAGACTCCAAATATAAAGGCCGATAAATGGAACTCCAATAATTATTCCTACTATTGCTTCATTAGATAAATTAGGCAACATCTGCATCAACCCCATATTTATCTAACCAATATGCAGAGATTTCAGCTTTAGATAAACGACCTCTGAGCTGCTTCTTACCCATCCGCTCTTTAGCGAATCGTCTTATTATTGATCCCTTGACCCAATTTGTCTCATCAGTCCAAGCTCCAGCCTGAGAATCAAATCGAATAAGAGCTACTTTATTTACCATTTTGCTCCCGTTCTGTAATCCCTAAATGGATTAACGGGCTAAATGTATTTGATTAAATCTATTTAGACCAGTAGCAGCTCGGCGTGGCGAATATCTAAGAATCCAGCAAGTCGTTCATTGGTCGCTTTATTGGCGAAGTCGGTAGTTATAGGAAGGCGCTTTAGAGCCCACTCAGGCTCGATTACAGCCCCTAAGTCCCACTGATAGACCCCTCTAGGTGTCGAATTGATATAAAGGGTCTTAGCGCCCGTTCTAGCCCTTATATCGGCCAGATAATCCCACTTCTTCTTCTCAATCATCAAAGTGTCGTAGTGGGTTCTTCTGCATTTGAGCTCAATATAAGAATCGCTAGTAATGCCGTCTGCTCGGTCGGTCGCTGATAAGGGCGTCAAGTCTGGATAAAGCGACTTGAGAGCCTCAAAGAGCTCAACCTCTCGAAAGTAGATTAGTTGTCCTCTTCTCCATCTTCCCAACCAATCTTCTTAATTGGGTCATCGGCAGGAACTATCCAATCAGGATAAGAGCTGCGATCCATAGCAAAGGCCAAGGCAGTTCCCTCATCCATCCCTGCTCTGCGACAAGCTTTATAAACTTCATTGGCAGCAATAGCCCAGAAATCAAGTTTAGTTAAAGGCGTCTCTTTCGTAGTCCTGCGTCTCTTCGGACGCTTGACTGGCTTCTTACTTACGCGCTTTCGCGTTGCCATTTCTGACCCCTTTCGCTAGGGCCAATTCTAGCTGAGACTCCATTTTATCAAGGCGCGACACTATTGGAATATTCTCCAATTTAATTATGTAGCGAAGGCCAGCAATCAGTAAGGCTATAGATCCTAGGACTGATGCTACTAAGGTGGCCAATTCAGCCGCTGCCATTAACGGACTTTGCCGTAACGCTCATAGTTTGGATTGAGCCAGTTGATGATGCTAGGCAAGACTGATACTAGAGCTGCATTTGCAATGGCAGCAGGGTCGAATCCCACCGCTAGATATGTCGCTAGTGCTGCTGCTAAGAACGCTTTGCCCCAGCTTTCGGCGGCTTTTTTTAGGTCTCTCATTAGATTCTCCTTCGAGCTCGAAATAACTGCCATCTTTGTCTCCCAAAGTTGTAAATGAAATATGAAAATGAGACCGGTGAGGATTAGCGCCTTTGTAAGCTCTGCGCTTCCATCCCAGTATCGGACTCATTATCTTGCCATCAAAGATAATGTATTTAATTCTTTTATCGCCGTTCTTTGCTAACTTACGAATCTTCTCGACCAGCGCATAACATTCCTCTTTATGTGCCGATAGGTCAGAATCTATATCTATAGCTCTAACGATTCCATCTCTTGGTATATGGTCAGAAGTGCCTTTAGAGAGGTGACGAGAATCAGCAATCCAGCCGTCAGACTTACGATCCCTATCAGGATAATCGTCATCAATCTGCTCCCGAAGTTGAATACCTGCTGCACATAATTTAGGCATCGACTTCAATCCAATTTAAACTATCTTCATCCCAATACCATAAACCTTCAGGCTTAGGTGTTGGCGGTTGCCAATCAAAGTTTTCATCAAGCGACCAAGATGGATACGGCTGTGGCGCAATAAATACATCATTAAATGCATCATAAGTGAAACCAATGCCAGCATATTGCTTACGGATATTGTGATTGTATGAAGTGCGTTTAATGTTGTAACCAGTTGCTTTAGTGTAAAAAGTTTCAGGGTCTAACCCATTAAGTAATTCTGTTTCATCTACGCCAACTGTAACTTTAACTACCAAATTATTTTCGTCTATCCAAGCATAATGCGCCATTATGACCAGCTCACAGTTCCAGCGGTTGCAGCTGTAATTGTTGCTCTCTTAAATCCACCGCTTGCCGCGCTTTCTGTTCCTGTAACGCCTGCGCCAAAACTAATAGTGCGACTATCTGGATAACGCAAAATTACTACGCCGCTCCCACCAGAGCCGCCATTTGTTGATCCTGGGGAACGGCCACCACCACCACCGCCACCAGTTTGTGCATCACCATTTTCTGGGCCGCTTCCGCTATCTCCATCGCCACCGCCGCCATCACCACCAGCACCTCCAGTAGTTCCGCCAGTAGTTCCACCGCCACCACCACCATAAAAAACAGATGATCCAGTAATATCAGTTGAAATACCATCTCCACCAGCTCTAGTGGCATCAGTTCCGCCAGCTTCTCCTGCACCACCACCGCCGCCTGAAGTGAATGAAACGCCGTTCTGTCCTACAAAACCCTGATTGGCAGTGCTTGGACTTGGACTTATATCGTTAGTTCCAGTGCGACCATATCCTCCACCAGAAGAACCACCAGCAGCAGGTGCATAACCTTGAGAACCGCCTCTGCCGCCACCATCTGATTCTAAATCTATAAACTCAGATAAAGTTCCAGAAGTTCCAGCAGCGCCGCCGCCACCGACATTTATATTGTAATTAACGCCAGCACTCAACGATAAAGAACTTTCTAAACTTCCACCGCCACCAGTTGCGCCTACTGTGCAACGAACTCCACCAGCGCCACCGCCACCACCTTCACCATTACCGCTTATGCCTTGGCCACCGCCTCCGCCTCCAGCGACAATTAAATAATCAACTGTAAAAGTGCGCGGATAGTTTTGTGAAGCAATTATCCCGATTAAACTCATTAAGCAATATCTCCTACAACATACCAAGTGTCAGTTGCAACTTTAATGCAAGAAGCGGCTGAAAATTGTGCTCTTAACTTAGGCGCGATTGCTGAAGCTCCTGTTGATGAAATTGTAGTAGTGCCTGAAGTAACTGCCTTAATTGTAGTTTGTCCTGCACCAATTTGAATCACATTAATAACAGTTCCAATTGGAAAAGCAACGCTGGCATTTGTTGGGATTTGAAAATCATTAGCACCAGCAACCGACATAGTTACAAGTTTTTGATCTGCATCCGTCAAAACTACTGTGTAGGTAGCCGTTTGTGCATTTAGCGTTACTGCTGAACCTGCTCGGTAATCAAAAGATACAACTGGGATTGGGCCAGTTCCCGAAGCTACGGAAATACCAGTTCCAGCTTGGACTTCAGTTATATCGCCTTGATCATTGGCTATCCAAGTATAATCTAAATCGGTATTAGAAGCTTTGCTTAAAATTTGTCCTGTAGTGCCACCCTTAAGATCGACAAATGAAGTATCTATAGAATTGCCAAGGGTTCTAATGGCAGCTGCGCCATCTTTAACTAAATCTGTGTCATCTGGCGTTTCCCAGTTGAAATTGGTCGTATTAGCCATTTAGCTTATAACTCCTATCGCGTCTTGCCATTCTAGCGTATTAAGAACACTATTCCAGCTTTCAGCCGCATTGACTTGAGCCCATTGTTGGGCAAAGGCCGAGAACTCTGTTGGGGTAGCTAAGAAGGTAATTGAAAGACCTGAAACGGAAGCGTTGAAAGTCCAGCCCTCAATAAAGCCAGTAAATTCGCCACCTAGGATATTAAGGGGCAGATTGGTAATTCTGACTGGCTGACCCATAAAAATATTCAATAGGGCATCTCTATCAGCATTATCGATTTCAGGGGATTGAAGTGGAAAAGTAATGGATTGGAAAGTATTTCTCGGGTAGGCTCTAAGCTGAATTAGGCGATCTGCTACATCTTCAACATCGGCCGCGTTTTTTAGATAACTGTTAAATTGCTCGGCAAATAAGCCAAAACTTGCTTGAGAAGTTGTGTCTTCAGCAGTATAGGAGCTATTAAAATTGTTGCCATAATCCATAATAATTTTGTTGGCTAAATCGCCCTGACGCTGAATTATGCCGATGCCAGAAGCGATGGCCTGAGAAGCGTCTAAATCTGTATAGCCATTGGCAATTAGATAATCCTGACGATGACTTGCGTCTGCATATCCAATAAGACCATTAGCATCTTCATAAAGATAACCCAAAGCTGAATTGGCAATTTGATTGGCTATTGGGGCAATTATGCTATCGGTAATTTGGCGGCTAACCATCGTATATTCGCCAGCATCAATTTCTCCAAGACCGATATTGCCAGCCTGAGCCCAAGTTTCGGTGGCATTGTAAGTTGCCCAAGTTTGAGCTGGTGAAAGTTCATTCCAAGAGCCTAAAAGCAAATCATCTAGCAAATCTAATATCTGAGCGCCATCTAGCCCTTCAGCCAAATTGCCATCAAAAATAGCTCTTTGTAATTTTGAAAGCGATCCAATGGCAGTGATGCGAAGACTAGTTATAACTGCACTTGATCCAGCGCTTCTTACTGTTTGGCGTAAGTCTGAAACTCTACCGCCAAAGAGAGATATATAATTTCCACTAGTATCTTTAATTTCAATTGTAACTGCAGTATTAATTGTGAATGAGTAATTAGTGCCATCGGTATTTATAACCTCAACCGAGCAATACCCTGCAGAAGTGGGTGAGTTAATATCTTGACGGCCAGAGGTAATAGTTAAATTGCTTAAAGTAACTGAGGTTAGTTCTGTGCCATTGACTTTGATTCGCCAATCGGGAGTCCAGAGGGTCATAGGATTTGAGCCGAAGTCCTTAGACTTCCACCGCCACCAGTTCCGCGATTAGTGGAGTTATTAAGGGCCAAGATAACTGCTCGGGTAAATCCTTCTTCATCTATGGCTGATGGGGCATTAACATTAATTGTGATGCCAGCATTTTCACCCATTCTGAATGCAGCTACATCTTGGTTGCCGGTTCCAACTGTTCTTTTAAGGAATTGCTCCTCACTTACTTGCTCAATTAGTGTTGGAGCAGGCTTGACATTTGTAGTGATTTTGCTACCTGTGGCAGTTGGGAATGTGGTCGCTCCACCAGTTGAAATACCGCCTCCGGTTGAAGCAGAAGTTGTAACACCAGCAAAGGGAGTGCGAACCCCAGCCAATGCATTGTAATCTTCTTGCGTTTGCGCGCCTGTTAGTCCGCCTCCAATGGATGCACTTTGTTTGTTTAATTGTTGAATTAATAAACCCATCCCAGCAATTGCGGCGGTTCCGGCAGCGATACCAAGAACCGGATTAGCCGCAAAAGCAACCGCAATACCGGCAGCCATCGCGCTCACCCTTAATGCGTTATACGCGGCGACTAAACCTTTAATCAGATTGATTACCAAAACGACTGCTGCTTGAATCTTACTCACAACAAACATTGTTGTCAGAACTCCAGCAGTGACAAGAGCAACATCTTTCAATTCAACAATGACCCCGATGACTGTGCTGACTCGCTTACCCCAGGCCTCAGCAGATTTCTGAGTTTCAGTCAATCCGTCTTTCAATCCACCTTTGCCGGTAAGACCAGCAATGAATGAACTGAGAGCTGGAACAAGTGTCTGTTCGGTAAAGGTTGCCAGTTGCAACATCACTGGCAAAAGAGCTTGGCCTAATTCAACTTGGGCATCAGCCACTGCTGCTGTGATTTGGCGTTGCGAGTTTGCTAAGCCATCAGAAGTGCGCTCAAAATCTCCCTGAGCTAAACCAGTCTGTTCAAGAATAACCTTTTGTGCAGCGAGAATTTTTTGCTGTGCTGTTAATGCACCATTTCCTGCATAAATGCCCAATTCCATTGCAGCCGCTTTGAGCGTTGCATCATTGAGCAAAACACCATATCTGCGAAGAGGCTCGGCTTCACCTCGGAGAGCTGCGCCGATTGCCATAATTGCATCTTCGGGAGTTGTGTTGTTAAACGATGCAAGATCAGATGCAAGAGCAACAAAATTGACCGAAAAATCAACAAGAGCTTGACCGGATAACCCAGCAGCCTTGCCAAAGATTGCAAAGTTTGCGGCTGCATCCAACGCTTGCGTTTTGGATTGCCCCAACCTTGTTGCAGCAGTGCTGGCAAATTTATCAATCTCTCCGGCAGTATCGCCAAAGATAACCCCAACCTTTGAGATTGTTTCTTCAAGATCAGAAGCTGCGCCAATAGCATCTTTTGTGAATTTAAGTGCCATTGCTGTTGCAGCAGCACCCATCGCAGCAAAAGCCAGCCCGACTTTTTTATTGATTGCATCAATTTTGTCGCCAAAAGTTTCAGATTCTTTTTTGCCTTTATTAAGGCCATCAATTAGGTTTTTGGTATCCGCGAGGAGTTGAAGTTTGAGCGTTCTATCTCCAGCCATCAATAACCTCTTTTCCAGGGTATAAGAATTTGATCAAATTTCTGTTCCCATTTTCTCACTAATTGAGGCTGAAGTCTGCGAAGTGTCGGGAAGATAAACCATCCGCGCCCACCCCTGCCATACCGACCTGAATAACTAGGAAACTGTTTGAAACGCTTTGAGCCGAATTCAAAGCCAGCCCAGAGAGATCGAGTTGTGCCTCCGCCTGAAAAACGCTGACGAGCAAAACCATAGGAGATTTGCCCAACTTTTGAGGTGCGCGATATGGATTTTCCATCCACAATGCGGCGGACTGCTGTGGGATTGACATAACGACTGTAAGCGGTTTTTTGGATTTCGGCAGCGACCCAATTGCTGAATTCAAAACCAGTTTCAGCAGCCACTTTTGCAGCCTCATCATCCATCGCTTTGAAGGCTCTGATGAGTTGATTAAGTTGGGCTTTGTCATAAGTCAGCCCTTCCTCTGCCATTTCTCATCTCCAATATCTCTGCGGCTGTTGCAATGTCGTCTGCATCATCCCAGTATTGCATCGGAATTCCGGTTTCGATTGCTAACTCAACCAGTGTCCGCCTTATGCTTCCTGGGATGTGGCTTTTGGGTCAGATGCTCCAGTTGAAACATCTGCAACTGTTTCCATCCAAATCTCAAATGACTTGACTGGCTTTCCGGCACTTTCGCGCTTATGCGCGTTATATGCCAAAAACATCAAATCCCAAATGCCAATGACTTCCTGGGCTTTTGCAAGTGAATGACCAGTTGCCTTTTCCCATTTAGCCCACTCAGGCGGTTGCGCAATATAAGTTGCACTTTCGCCTGAGTTATATTCAATTGTTATTGGTAATTTCATAGCTCCCGATGCTCCGATCTCTTAGCTGAAGGTCTCTGTTGGTGTTCCAACGACTGTCATCGTCCAAGTATCAGTCAGCGCTCCTGGTGCTGCGCCCCCTGCAGTTGGGAAGATTGGCAATACATTGAAAGCAAATACTGCGCCAGTTACGGCTGTGAATGAAACTGCGAGTGTGGTGTTAGGTGCTGATTCAGCATCTGCCCACATTGCTTCGAATAGAGAGCTGGTAGCTCCCCAATCTTGCAATAGTTCAATTGTGAATGTCCATTGCTTATCAACGGACTTATATGCGCGACCATCGAGAGTTTGATAAGTCTCAATGATTGTCTCGCAGCTTAGAACGGCGCTGGTCGTCTGGGCGTCATAATCGGCTGCATCGAGTGTGAAGGTCACATCGCGCCCAGTTATTACTGTTGTTGGCATTTGGGTCTCCTATGCGGTTTGCTCGTAGCGGACGCTCAAGCGAATATCTGAAACTAGCAGGGTAGTAGTTCCAACTTCAGTTACCGATGGTCTTTCGACTGTAGATAACTCATACTTGGAAGCATCTAGCTCTCCAAGAATACTAATGACTAATTGCTCTAGGTTATCCAGAGCAGCGGCATTGCTGAAATACGCAACGCAAGCCGTTATGGTGTAATTCAATTTAACTCTAGTAGTAGATTTGCCAATTAGTTCCAATTCCATATATGGTGAATCTGGAACTATGACTATTGCTGGAACTATAGGCGCTTCTGGAACTGAGTCGTAAATATTGGCGGTGCAGGCTGCTAGGGCTGTTTTAATAGCTCCTCTAACATCTGTGGCAATTGTTGAGGCAGGCATTATCCCACCATAGTTTCAACATCAAGATATGGGCCAAGTAAGCCAGTTACTTTGGCAAGTAAATTCTTAGATAGGCGGTAAGGGGTAACTGCGAAATCTACGCCTTCGATTGATCCACCAGCTGCGGTTCTTGCTTGGAAGATTTCAACGGAGATAGCCAGAATTGCAGCTTCAGCATTGGCATTTCCGACATAGGTTGATAGTCCAGAGAGCGCAGCGTTTCCTGCTGGGATGATATTTTTTTCCAATATGTCAGCATTGGTGATTGCGACTGTGAATACATAATCTGAAATCTCGTCATCGGTAACTGTATGTGTGCCATTGAATGGTGATCCGCAGCCAGTAATAATTACGGATTGGCCTTCTGTAAATTCTTGGATTGTTGCGGTCTCAAAGTAAGCGATATTATCCTCAAGCTTTACTTTGTTAATCTTGCTCTGGAATGTGACTAGCATTGGAAGAACTAGATTCTCAGAAGCATCTACTATGTCATCTAGATAAGCATCGTTATATAGGGATGACGAAACGCCAAGAATC
>Ga0208427_1001206_pt1 | contig 11112 bp, 12 predicted proteins | sample DEB08_DNA_FD_184532 | JGI IMG/M metagenome (GOLD analysis project Ga0208427, IMG submission 184532) | Aqueous microbial communities from the Delaware River and Bay under freshwater to marine salinity gradient to study organic matter... | ecosystem: Environmental > Aquatic > Marine > Coastal ...
TGTCCAGTCAAATTAGCCGCCAGTAATGGTGTATGAACATACCATCCAACAGCGTGATTTCTTGTTTTACCTATAATAAGTTGAGGCTGAACACCAAGCCCGTGTCCTACAGTTCCGCTTGTAACACCGCTTCCGCAAGTAAATGACACGATGCTAAACCCTGCATCAGGATTAGCCGATACGCTTGACGTAATACTACCATCGGTGTTGCTGACCGCTGTGCCGCCAGCTTTCCAGTTCCACGCTACAATCGCATCGCTTGTTCCGTTTGTTACATTCGATGCTGTTACTGTAAATCCATCACTGTCAAATGATGAAAAATACGTTGATGTGCTGTCAAGTTCAGCGTTAGCGGCATCAGAAGCCAAAACCTTACCAGCCCCACGAACACTATCTCCAAGCATATGCTGTGCGACATCAGTTCGGTTCTTCCACCATACAAAATCCGGCTGAAAACCAACACCAGTCACAGATTGTGAGGTTGGGTTTGTGCCAGTGTAAAGCACCGTATTAAAATGCTGGTCACTCGTTGTAGTGCTGTTCGGGCCGATAGCTGGTTCTGGTAGGTTGGCTGAACAGAGGGCTAAGAAACCTGACGGTACTGCATTAAAAAACGAACCATAGCCGTTCTCATCAGAATAACCACCATCTGTTTCGGTGCCAGCGAATGTGCCTTCTTGCCCGAAGTTGGCAATCATCACATTGCCACCAACACTACTGTCTGAACGTATCTGGAAAAACGGAACATATTCGGATGCAGTCAAATCAATGCCAGACAAACTTTCATTTGTACCAGCGGCAGGGTCGCCATCTGCACCACCATCATTTGCATAATAAGTGCCGTCAATACCAAACCACATTTTGCCATTATCAAAGTCAGCCGCAATGTTTATAACAGAACCACTAGGTGGAGCCGCAAACGTACCGTGATAAGTGCCATCTTTGTAATACTGGCTTGACCAAGATAAAGCAGCATAATTGTCAAACAAACTAGCTGCTGGGTCGCCAGTAATACCCTTACCGTTTAGCACAACAGTCTGTGCGGCCTCGTTGCCTATCCAGCCAGCCACGCATCTGAAGTTTGCTTCGGTTAAACTCATACGCACTTCGTGATACCACTTGCCGCTGGTTACGCCGAAACTTCCGATAGTGCCATCCCAATAACCAGTGCGGCTAGTCGTCAGCTTCAGATTGCCTTCTGAAAGGCTAGTGTTTGGCATTGGTACAATGTTGCTATAATTCAGGGTCGGGCTATCCGGCACGACATCGTGTGCGGCTAGGTTGTTAGCAGTCCAGTCATTGGTGTTGCCTGATAGGTCATCGCCGATTGCCGCGCTGTCTGCGAATGACAGGTAGAAGCCGTTAGTACCATATGTTAAACCTGATACGTTTTTTGGAACCCAGATGCCGTTGATGGTTTCTCCAAAGCTGGTGGCGTCTAGGGCAGTGCCATCAACAAAATGCACCTCTGCCATATAGCCGTCCCAATAAGAACCGTAACGCTGTAAACCAAGCCTATGTAAAACCGTATTGTTTACATTTGTATCTAAATTTAAAGATGGATTTGTGCGGGTAGAATATGATGTTTGTTCAGTGCCGTTAATATAAATCTTTATTCTGTCATCTGCTGTGGCATTTGTTGTGTCTATAGTACAAACAATGTGATACCAAGATGATGGGTCACGAAGCTGTGCGCTGGTTATCAATGAAGAATTACTGCCCCCACCATTTTCAAGTACAACTGACATCTTGCCATTATTATCAAGTCTGATTACAGTATCGGGTGCGCTTGTCCCTGCACTAAAAATAGGTGGGTAATTAGTAGCCGTTGGGTTTAGCTTTATCCAAGCAGAAAAAGTGAATGTTTTGCGATTACTAGCAGACGCTGGTGTGCGGCTTAGATTTGCACTATCGTTGTCATTAAACCGCAAAGACTGGTCAATGCTGTACGGGTAAAATGCACCACCTGCGTTATACATCCATTGTTGTGAACCTAGTGGTCCTGACATAGTTAATCCTTATGCAAACGCAAGCTGTGGTGCGCCAAGTAAAATTCGGTCAGTAGCAATCACAAGATATGGCACAAGGTCTGTACCACTAGCTGACAACGTAATACCTGCAGCACCTGCTGTTTCATAGTCTGTGTCAAGAGACAATGTATAGCCAGCAGTTTGTGTTACAGCAATAAATCCAGACTGACCAACTGCTTCAGTTGTTGGATTTGATAATGTAGTATTACCTGTTAAAGTCAAAATGAAGTTTTGGTATGTGTCAAAGTCAAGAGTGGTTGCACCAGTTACGCTGGCAGTCTGTGTGCTACCCTGAACTGCTTTGTTGAAGGTGACTTCATTCAATGCAGCAGTACCTGACACGGTAAGGCCACCATTGATTGTACCGCCAGATGTTAAGCTATCTGCTATGCTAAATACATCATATACAATAATCTCAACAATGTCGCTTGCTGACAATGCAGCTAGACCACCGATAGTGTTTGCAGTTGTTGTGTTATAGTCAGTGCCAGCTACAAGTGCTACACCGTTGAGTGATACATCTACATAATTACCGTCAGTGAATAGTAAGGTTGCTCCACTGTCAGATGCACCAGATAGAGATGTCTCACCGCCTGTTGCTGTGAAGTAAAAGCGACTGCGAACACCTAGTTGTGGGGATTTACCTATGTATGCCATCAGCCAGCTATCTCCATCGCTATTAAAGTAGATTCAGCACTGTTAAGATTGAAATGATGGGTGCCTGCCCCAGATTGCTTTGTGTATACACTATATTTCACAGCACTTGTGGTGCTGGCAGAATGTAGGGCAACTACAGAATGATTAGTAGCACCTTGACCTGTATCATCATGTCTAGCTAATCCATTTGTAGAGTCGCCTAAATTAGTTGTATCATCTGCGTATATAGTGCCTATAACTGCAAGACCATTGCTTGCGGAACCAAGATTTATAGAACCAAGAATAAGAATCTTACTGCTGGTAGAGGATGGGGTAATTGTAACATCCATCCCCGCATCAACAAATGAAGTAGATGTGCTTGAGAAGTTGGTATTGTTTACAGCTTCAACGACTTGTAAAACTGAACCCGCGCCAGTCACAGTACCAGTAAACGCATAGTCATCAGTTAAGTCTATGCTTTCAGACCTTAGTTTTGAAAGTGCCATTAGCTACCCCTTATGCGTATGGGCTATCACCACAACATGAAGGCCAAGCTGCCTTTAACTCAGCAATAGTCGTTGCACTGTCACCAGCAGTAGGTGCATCACGCAGTGCTTGCTTATCAGCCACAATCTGTGTTGTATCTGCGCTTGTTTCCAGTGCCTTCATATAGTCAGTGTCCAGTGCCTCAAGCAAAGGTTTACGTGCTTCACGAACCTTATCAGCAAAGATTTCTTTTGCTTTGTCCAAGTCCTCTGAGATAACAGAACCTGACAATGACCATGCACCACGAAAGGCACGGTCAGAAGGAACGGTAGCGGTTGAAGCGTCAATCTGGTTCCCGTCCTTGTCTACGATGTATGTTGTTACAGCCATTGTGTACTCCTTATGCTGCTAAATCAGTGGCTTCAATGTGTTCAGCTATCTTCCAAGCATTGCGCCACTCACGTGTGCTTGGTAGCTGTTCTTTGCGGCAAATCACCATCTTTGGTTTGTTGCCCTCATTCCAAGTCTTCCAGACGTGCTGTGGCACATCCTTCTGAATTAGGTATTCTATCGCTTCTTCTTCAGTCATCGCTGGCATTGGTTCTGTCTGGTGAAGCAGGTATCCTCTGGTGTGCTTCTTGAAGTCTGGCTGGGCTTCATCCTTTGCCAGTTCCCAATAGACCCAGACAGGCGGCAGGATACCGCCCTGCAATGCACACGCCATCCAGTTAGGGTCAGGCACAAGTATCTTCGCGCACTCATCAATGCTGTCCTCATAGACAACACGATAGTCTGACTGCACACCGTCTAAGTTTTCCTTTGACCAACACAAACGGTCAAACAGGTGAGTGCCTTTGAAGTCTGGTGTTTGCATTAAGCGAGGTCTCCTATAAACATCAAACTGGCATACTTTTGTTCATCTATAGTTGACGATACTTGATGTGATACTCTTCTGGTTGTGCTGGTAGGTGCTGATTCATTACCATTTGCTGAAATTCTATCAAAACCAATATGCCCACCTGCCGCACCATCCGCAGTATAACCGCCAGTTCCTATTGCTAAATAATCTGTTGCAGTAGCAAAAGCGTTTGTGTGTGTAATCGTATGGTCTGCGTTTGCATTATCTGTGATACTGCTGTGATTAAAACTGTCCCGCACCGCTGGCGTTATTGTTCCGTCATAATTTACCCACGCCTTCGCACTACCATTAACAACATAGTTCGTGGCGATTGACCCAGCGGTGCTGTGTTCCAGCGTATCTGCTACAATTTTACCTGCCATTACGCAATCTCCCCGATAACAAACGTAGAAACATTGCCCTTGTCTCTAAATCCGTTGTTTTCAATCGTATAATATTGATATGATGCTGTTGCTTCTGCTAATGTATAATTACAAACATCATTGTTTGCTAACTCGTTTTGACTGTCTACAGCAGTTGCATAGCTTGTTGAACTAACCATATTATTCGTGAAAAACACTTGACCTTGACCTGTTGTAGTATCAGTAAAGCTAGAAACCCCAACGCTGTCACTTATTGTAGCGATGTCGTGGTTTATTCTTGCCCAACAAGCAGGTAAGCAATTATTCAGTGTGAAGGTTGCTGCACCGCCTGTGCTAGTAATAGTTATGTTACCAGCAATGGTCTTGCCAGTGAGGGTATCTACTTTTATCTCACTCATGCTAGGTCTCCATTTATGGTCACACCAGATTTAGGCACATCATACCAAGCACCACTAGTTGGGTCAGTGTAGGCAAAATAAACCTGTAGTTGTGTTGTACTCATTGTTGCGCCAATGTGAACACTTGAAGCATAAGCAGTGGCACCTGATGCGTTAACAGACATACCCGCTGGTGAATAATTTGCATTACTCATAGCAGTAGAAAAAGACATTGTTAATTTGCCAGAACCATCGTCTACAATACCAGATTGCCCAAAACTGTCTTGCACTGATGCTGTGCCGGTAAGTTCATTGTTTGCCCAAACCTTCGCCGCACTCTGTTTAGTCAGCGTGACAGGACTGGTGCCATCACTGCCTGTGATTGTATCTGCGCGTAGTTCACTCATGCTATCACCAGATTACCGCCGGATGTTACCGTCAGTGTTACCCCTGTTGCGATTGTCAATGGCCCTGCACAAAGAGCATTTTCATCTGCATCAATGGTGGTGTCAGTATCTAGTTGCTGTTGATGCACACGGAAGATGTCACCACCACCAGCATTAACCTCACCATTCTCACCTTTGTATGTGCCACCACCTAATGAGATACCAGCAGAAAACATTGCATTAGTAATTGTTCCTGCGCCGGGTGTAATGGTCTGCTGTGCTTTACCCTGAAACACTACATAGAAATCATCAGTAGCGGTAATGCTGCCTGTCATAGTAAGAGCAGTGCCAGCAGTAGTATATGCTACGCTAGGTTCCTGACGCACATTATTTACAAATACTTCAATCTCATTCTCGTTAGCAACGGAATAGTCAAGAGTAAAACTTGTACCACTACCACCAGTCAAATCTTGATAATTGATTGTACTATAAGTAGCAGCAGGTGGATTACCTAGATACGGCATTACTTATTCCTTACGTAATATCAAGATGGCTCAAGACAACATCAGCAGATGATGCAGTATCGGATGTTACTTTTAAAGTATCACCCGGTTCCATAACTACCTTTTGGTCTCCACCAACCACAACTAAAGAACCACCAACAGGTACTGGGGCATCTTTAACTAGATACACACTGTCTTCTGCACCAGAAGTACGAGTTGAAGCGTCAAGCTGTACGTCTACCAGAATTTGTGATGTAACAATATTAGAGATACTCAGACCAATGATGGTGGTTTCTGTGCTTGAAGGACAGGTATAAATGGTAGCAGGTGATGTACCTACTGCTGTATCTGTCTCACATAAAAAAGCGTTTGCCATATTTTACTCCAAATGTACACTAATTATACCATATTTGTAATGGTTTGTCAAGTACTTTTTATTATCCTAATGCAATAGCTAGTGCAACTGCTGCACCATTTGCAAATGCCTGTGTAGACACAGTTCCTGATTCATCACCAAATGTGAAGGTTCTGTTTGCTGTAGGGTCAGTGATAGCAAGTGTTGTTGTGATGCTATCTGCAGTTGCACCTTCAAAAGTGATTCCAGTTGCTGTCACATTACTTGCTGCACCTAGTGAATTATCTACATACGCCTTAATAGACTGCTGTGTAGCAAGAGCCGTGTCACTGTTAGATGACATTGTATCTTCATCAAGAATGGCTGTTACAGTTGCACCAGTAGCAAGTGTCAAGTCTGTGCTTGCAGTCAAATTAGTAAACGTACCTGCTGCTGCACTGTTAGCACCTATTACTGTACCATCAATCTCACCAGCAGCAATGTCTACTTTGGTAATATCAACTTCGCCAGTACCATTTGGTGTGATTGCAATGTTACCGTTGGTATCTGTGCTGGTAATAGCATTACCGTTTAGGTTTAGATTGTCTACCTGCAGTTCTGTTACTGCACTAGCTGTACCGATTGTAACACCATCAATAGTACCAGCGTCAATGTCTGCTTTGGAAATGTTTACTTCACCAGCACCATTAGGTGTTAGGTTAATATCACCATTGGTATCTGTGCTAATAATAGTATTGCCATCAACATTGATGTTACCAATGGTTGCACCATTACCATTCAGCTTCAGGCGTTCTGCTGCAGTAGCACCTGCTGACATAGTTTTGAATACCATGTCAAATTCTTCAGCCGTAGGTGTCAAGCCCGTAGCTACAGATTCAATGACACCACCTGTTTCAATTGTGCTTGCTGCAGTCTCAGTTGAAAACTCAACACCTACACCAATACCAACAGCAGGTGTGCCTGTGCTTTTAGCTTGCAGCTTCAATACATCTGTGACACCATTAGTTGTGCTATTCTCTACGTCAAGCAGTACACCTACATCAGCTTGATGTGTAAGCGTTACTTCGCCGTCAGCACCTAAGTTAATAATAGCACCGTCAGAAGACAAAGAGACATCATCATTTACAACAAGGTCATCCGATACTGTAACACCTGTTGCTGTTACTTCTAGCTTTGTAGCACCTGCTTGCTGCAGTTTAAGGCTACCAGCACCACTGTCGTTAATAATGCTGTCAGTAGCGTTATGGAAAATCTCTAGGTCATTACCTGTACCAAAGCGAATCTTGTCGTTGTCAATAAGGTCAATTCCAGTACCAGCAGTAATATTACCATTAGCAAGGATTTCACTTAGTTCGTTATTTGATGTAATCTGTGAATCAACGTAGGCTTTGATAGACTGCTGTGTTGCCAGCGCAGTATCGCTGTCAGAAGTCATTGTGTCTTCATCTAGGATAGCAGTTACGGTAGAACCACTGGCTAATGTTAAATCAGTATTGGCTACAAGATTAGTAAATGTACCAGCAGCAGGAGTTGTACCGCCAATAGGTGTACCGTCAATAGTACCTGCATCAATATCAACTGTACCTAAACTAGCCGAACCAGATAGGTATAAATTTTTAAATCGTAGTAGATTAGTACCGATATCAAGTGTAGCATCTGTCTTAGGTTTTATCTCTGTGGTACTTGCTACAAAGTCTTGGGCAGGTCCAAGCACAGTAACTGGACCACCTTCGCCTGATGTACCATCGTGCGTGTGTCCTGTGCTACTGTTAAACGCCGCTTCAATGGCATCATATTCACCATCAAAGTCTGCAGCGTTAATAATGTTACCGTCAGCAATATTGTTAACGGTATCGTTTCTGGTATAGCCTGTTCCCATAGTTTTTACCTTCTATCGTGAATTGCATATTCAGTCGTTAATGCGTCAATTGAATATGGCGGGTTTTGGTCATCTGATTCAAATTGAAATGACACAGTAAATCCAGAGCCTATAACTTGCGTTTGGAATAGTTTAAGTAGTTTAGTACCAAATCGTGTGACACCAAATGTGCCGCTACCAAAAAAGCCAACAGTACCTTGTGTGTTAAGAATACTAATAGGTGGTGGCTGAATAGTACCCTGACTATCAAAGTCAAGTTTTAAACTTACATCAAATGCAACGCTACCTTGTGGGTCAGTGTACAAGAATAACTTGTAGAATGTTTTGCGTTTACGTGGGTCACTAATAGGCAAGTGAGGTGTAGCAAATGTTGTTTTGATATTTTGACCATCAAATGAGTTGCCACTTTCCATCTGATACAAGTAGCCATCATCGTTTGAAAACAGTACTACTTCAACATTTAAGTTATAGTCACTGTCAGATACATACGACCTAATACCACGTAGTTCCGCAAAGGCCATGCCTTCACCGCCCTGCGGGGCAAACTGTGTCACAAGAACTCCCTGTGAGTTTTCCTGTGTAATATTATTGTTAAATCCAAATATTCTGTACTGTGACTTTTCTCGTACTACACAACTACTAAATGATGTGTTGTTAGAGACAAACGAAGTCATGTCACTTTGGATTGCTTTAGATACAGATGCTAGTCCAAAGTCTCCAATTCTATCTGTACCACTTAACAGTCTAAGTCCATCTGGACCAAGAAACATAATATCACCAGCAATCTCTTGCACTGTGTCTGAATCAATACATCCAATATCTGTTGTAATTGGTTGCAGTGTAAAGTCTGCGATTGTATTGCCAGTTAGTTGGTGAATACTAGATTCAGTAAAGATAATTAGTTGTTGCCGGAATACTGCCAGTGCGGTAATTTTACCACCGATATTGATTGAGCCGGAACCATTAGCAACAGTAAAATCACTATCTGTATAAGGTGCAGTAAATGTAAGCACAGAACCTTTAGCAAAGAATAAGTGGTTCTTAACTTCTGCTACAAATGTTGCACCTATAACATCTGTTGGTGCATCAAGTAAAACTGTAAAGGTAGTGTTGTCATATAGTGCTGGTTCATTTAAACCATCAACAATTGCAATTTTTTCAGTACCATTAAAGTTGTACTTAGCAAATCTAGTTCTGTTTGCATCTTCTCTGCTAGTAGACAGAAACGTAATTACTGCGTTATCTGCTGGGCTACTTGCGAGTGCTGGGTTAATAGCTAATGTAGCACTGCCTGATGTTACTGTTGCATTAGCTGTTACTGTATAAATTAAATCAATGCCAGCAATCTTAAATACATCACCTGCTTGTGGTGCAGTATCCAGCCCATCTATTACAAGGCTTGTACCTGTTTGACTACCGCCATCTACTAATGGTGTTCCGTAGTCAGGTACATTTATTTTAGTAAAACCAGAACCGCCAGATTTATATATGTCTGCGTTCTTAGCTACAATAGCTACATCTTCCCATGCAGCTAGACCCAAAGAAAGATAATCAGATGCTGTGCTTATAAATATAACGTCATCTGCATTGGACGGATTAACGACCATTGTTTGGTTTAATGTTAATGTAGCCCGATTATTAGTAGCATCATAAATTACACCACCAGATGCAATTGTATATCTAAATGTAAGTACTGCATTATCATCTGGCGATAAAGTTAATGTTGGAGATATTGTAAGTGTTGATGCAGTACCTACTAATGCAGTAGCGGCACTGACAGTGTATACAGTATCATCGCCATCAATAGTAAAAGTATCATTAGCGGATGGTGCAACGTCTAATCCATCTACATTTAAAGATGTTCCTGTTTGACCTATGCCATCTACTGCGCCACCTACAAGGCTAAGTACATCACCTGCTTCTGGTGTAGTATGAATAGCTGCCAGTATAAGTCCTGTGCCACTCTGTCCATCACCGTGTACAACAGGCGCACCATAAGGTGGAATAATTACGCTGTCGTATTTGTCATAACCTTCAATACGTCTGTAACCACCCTCTACTGAAGGCTCAAAGTTACGTAGTATTCTTGCGCTTCCCGGTGCGTTAATACCTTGCTGCAAAGGAGAAAGGTTAGTTATAAGACCACCACGAAACTCAACTGGATAGGTTTGCCATGCATCCATTGTGATAGCCTCTTAAATACCGAAGCCTGTACTTGCTCCACCTGTCGCACCAGTAAGCATATACGACCTCACGTATGGTGTTCTATTAATAAGTTGTGAACGCATATGCTTAATACCTTCGTCAAATTTTTCTTTCATTACCAGCGCATTTTGCGTGTCACCTCTAAACAGATAACCATAATGCATTGCGCCATCTATAATAATATGTTGAAACCGTTCTGGGATTGTTGGGACATCTGTAGCTACAGCAAGGTCTGTTGGAAATGTGTAATATTCATACACCAGTTCATACGCCTTGTCTGGCTCTGGTGTCATTATAAAATATAAGTTAGGTGCTTGTGCTACTTTATTAGGTATACCTTGACCAATAGAAGAACTGTATTCTTGCTCTACATATCTATCTAAATAATCTTCATATGCAATTTCAGTAATACGTGTAGTGGCATTACCCAGAGAAGTATTTTCTTTAATACGAAATGAATTGAAATTAATTACTTTAGCGTCAGCAGGAAATGCATAACGACTTTGATTAGCAACTAAAGTTGTTTCTTGTGTAGTATGATTAAAAGGCCAGAAATATTCTGACTGATTAATATATCTAATAGAAGCATTAACTGAATCTTTGGCTTGCGAATAAAAACCTAGTGCAGTAGCAAAATTAGCTGAACTGAGTTCTACCTCATTCAGCCGCCTGTTTATTGCATTTACAAGTCCAAGAAAATCGTATGCCATGTTATGTCCTTAATCAAAGTGAAGGGGCAAGTTGCCCTGCCCCCTCAACTATTTAGGCAAGTGCGTCACGGTCTACTTCGTTAGCACCCATGCTACCCATATCGGATACATTAAGCATCAACGCCCAAACGCGAATGTTACCAGCGGTCAGCGAAGTGACAGCGTTAAGTTCAACGTCAAGAGTATCAGCAGAAGTAACCATTACAGGGTTAGCATCGCCTTCAGGCACAGTGCTGTAAGTACCAGCAGCACCAGTGATATCAA
>Ga0208427_1001211_pt1 | contig 11089 bp, 19 predicted proteins | sample DEB08_DNA_FD_184532 | JGI IMG/M metagenome (GOLD analysis project Ga0208427, IMG submission 184532) | Aqueous microbial communities from the Delaware River and Bay under freshwater to marine salinity gradient to study organic matter... | ecosystem: Environmental > Aquatic > Marine > Coastal ...
GTTAGAATCGCTAACTGAAGATATATTACATACTAATAGTATTGCAGATATAAATAATGTGTTATGTGATTATGATAAGTTATTTCCAAGCGAATATCTTACGTTGGATGGCACATTGAATTATATTATCGCTTTGTTAGTAAGTGAAATAGATAAGCTAGAACAATTATACAATACTACGTTATCTGAATTATTACATAATTGATTTACACTGTATAATATGCATAACATGGGCGATGATTTGGTGCTTTTTTTATGCGTTTAAATCCAATGTTTTCATGTTATACTACGATAATTTAACATGCATTCTAGCATAATGTGTGTATGTTGAATAACATATGTGTATATGCAAATATGTGTATAGTTTGATATAAAGATATACAATAGTGTATAGTGTGTATGAATAGTTGAATGGTTGTAGGTAGGGAAAGTAGCTGAACGTCACATATGCATGTATAGCAGAGCCAAACTCTCTCGTCGAGCCTCTCGAACATTCATGAACAACCACCACTCTCACATTGTTCACAAACAACTTGAATGAGTTATATGAATAATTTGGCTGTATGAATGTTTGTTCGTATGGCCTAACATACAGTCTAATATTAGATAAAAGTTCATTGAAATAATAAGATACCAACCATTGGTTGGATTTCCAGTTGAAGCTAAATATCGAAATAAGCTACATTGGCCATGCTGAGGTGTAACTGAAGAGCAACATGCATGTTGTGTCTAGAACAGTTGTATGTGAAGGGAAGTACCCCAACTGGAAACTATCTTATTAATTTTATTTGGAGAAGCGATTCTTTTTTCGTATATTTACAGAGTAAATGATGCGAAACACACATAACATAAAAAAACAAATGCAAGGTTGCTTAAAGACTTATGTGAGTTTGCTTGGAGAAGCAAGAGAGTGTTCGTATATTTACAATGTAAATAATAATAAAAACCAATAAAAAAAATTCAATTATGAAAAATGTAGTAGTATTAGACAAAAAAGCGTTATTAGAAATTGCAAACGGAGAGAAAAAAATCGACAATAGAACAAACAATACAGGTCGTCCAGTAAACAAAAAATCAAACAGACAAGCTAGATTAGCAAAACAAGCATTCTATAACGATGTGAATAACAAGTTCGTTAGTGGTGTTAAATTTAAAACAAAAGTAACTAGTGGCAGTACATACAAATACAGTGCAGGTGACAATGGTGATTTAGGTTGTATAGTTGATGGTGTTACACATTTTCACGAATGTAATGTAAGTTACATAGGACGTACTAAAGTTAAAGGATATACGTTTGTAATGGGTAAGCAAGTGAAAATCGAATTAGATTTAAAGACATTAAAGTTTGTTGAATAATGATTGGTAGTTTTTTGTTTTGAGAGGATTTCGAGAGAGATCCTCTCTTGATCTGATGTCGGGACGATAGCGGGGCGATGGCGGGATGCCCGCGCCACAATTGCGTGCCATGTGCGGGCGATATTATACCGCGCAAGATTTGGGGCGATTCATCGTTCGCACACACTCTTTCACCATCGAACATATATACGCATATACCCCATACCATATCTACTTAATAATCATGTCATATTTAAAATGTGGTTATGTCCTCATGGGTTGTTATGTATCAACAAAAATTGATATGAAATCACAAGAAAAAAAGTTAGACATTACCTCCGCGCTTTATGTTGCTATCATGGTAATAGTATTTATATTATCATTATGACATCCATTACAGCACTCATTATCACATCATTATTCATTATTGTCATTGGTAACACTGTAAACATAGACAATATACGCGATTAACCGCGTTATCCACGTGTATCTCCGCATGTTTGGTTCTTTTTTCCAAAAATTCCCATTTGACCCATTTTCCATAAGATATTGAAAAAGAGACTTTGACGGATCTTTTGCATCGAGCCTCAATAGCAAATGTATTTGGATACCTCAGATATTTTTCGTATATTACCACATATGGCAAAACGTAAATACAATGGGTGCGAGTTATCATCCCCACTATATAGACAAGTGGCTGCTGAGATGGCTCGAAATAAAAATAAAACATTAGTTATTAACGAATATAAACCCAAACGTGGTAAACGTAGTTAAGGAATTTATAATAAAACACACTGTATGTGTGTGGTTGAAAATAAAGAAAGCACCTCGTTTGTGGTTTCTTGATTGATTTCCTTTCCCTGTATATACGTAGGACTGTGGGTGTGGGTGGAAAGCGAGTAGTTTTTGAGAAAAAAAGATAAAAAATATGGCCGAATTAGATGTACAACTAAAACAAGTCTTAAAAAGATTTCCTCCTGGTGATAGATGGACACCAGTAAGTGCCGAACAACCTATATTCTCTTCTCTTACTGAAGGAATAGAGTGGGTTTTTCAGCAAACAAAAGAACATGATTTTGTAATTAAAGCCGCTGAGGGTAAAGTATTTACCTATCAAGAGTTTGAAATTGCCGAACCTGAACCAGAACCACCACAAACATTTAATATCTATGGCGAATTTGAATAATCAAGGGAAAAGAAAAGACCAATACGAAACTAATGCTAGAACAGCTTTTTATGGTTGGTGTGGCGTAGTTGGTATGATAGTATTATTAGTAGTATTTACATTATTAAGTAGTTGTAGTACTACTAAAAAAGTAGATGAATGTTGTTCTACCACAAAGACTTCCACAAAATAACTTGGAGAAGCAAGACTCCTTTCGTATCTTATAGTATAATATAAAAAGATACAGATATGAGTTTTATTTTAATTTATTTAGCAGTAGGGATTTTAGCAAATTTTGGATTGGAATTTTTAATGAAAGATTCAGAGTGGGATTTGCAAGATAGATTTTGGGTATTAATTGCATATCCTTTATTTCCAATTTATTTGTTGGTTGTGCTTTATAATGATTATAAAAATTCTAAGAAATGAAAAGGTTATTACTAGTTTTATTAGTTGGGTCTTGTTTATTATCTTGTAAAAAAGATGATTTTGAATTAGAATCGAATTACCAATTTGAAATGGTTGGTAGGTGTTTTCAAGACGCTAATGGGTATTATCATTTACCCTTAATAGAAAATGTACCTCAAACACTACACCGTTTTGGAGCATACATTACTAACAAAGATAAATGGGGGTTACCAACACAAGTTATATGGCGAAGTGATGCATTTTGGTATACACCAGATACTTTAGGTTTTACATATATTGAAATAGGCAATGTACCAACAGGTGAATCTCCATGGAGTTGGGAAAATTTCGCTGTTACGGGTTATGGGGGTATGACAGTACCTATTGTTAATGGTACTAGTTACGCCGATCAGCAGGTTGATTCTATTTTTGGTATGATGGCTCCTGTGTGGGAGATGAAAGGAGATACCGTTGCAATTCATGGTCAGGCATGGTTTGAAGAAGGAGATATAGTTTTATATGATAGTTTTGAAATAATATTTGAATAATGGCAAAAGAAGGAGACATAAAAAATGTGTTTTTACACGAAGTATTTTCAAAAGGAAGCTTTATGTTTGATACAAAAGATGAAGAAGATGTACAAATATCCGCCCAAGGACATATTCTAGCTGAAGCTATACTAGAGTATGATGGTGAAGATTGGATAGAAATAGAGAGAATTGGAGAAGAAGATTATTTCTATTTAACTGACTATGAAAAAGGTTATAGATTTGATGAAGGAAAATTATATGAAATGTTTGATATTGAGTCTGCAGATTATGATTGGAATGGGTATGGTACAGATTGGTGTGGTATAGAAGATACTGATACCCCAGAACAAGCATTAGAAAAATGGGAAAAATATAAAAACAAATTCCCGGAAGTAACATCTAAAGAACAATTTATTATTGAATAGTATGAAAAAAATAATTATAAGCGTTGCGCTACTACTAGGTAGTTACGTAACAAAAGCACAAACAGAATACATTGACATTGCTAAAGTAAGTATGTTAGGAACGTCTACCATGGCAGTATATAGTGACGACTGGAAAAACGACTTGACATTACACAAACTTAACATCTTTGATGCTAAAGATTTGTATCACTACGTTAAGTATACAAACTTAGGCAACTGGAAAGTTGTATTAACGCTTAGCGATGACCCAGGTGACACTAGAAATATTTGTATCAAAGAAAACGGTGAGCTAGTTAAACCTTGCTATGATGTTGATTCTTTCGCTACATCTTATGAGTTTACCTCAGATGCACACGAGTTTAAAATATATGTATCAAGACCTAACAAAAAGTAACAATGAAAAGAATAACACCAAAAGAAGCAGAACAGTTTGTTCCATTAAAAAAGGACTTCAAATCAGATATCACTGATGCAACGTATTTTACTTTAACACCCTCTGATACTAAACCAGGATGGGAAGATGTAACTTATTACTTACCACGTAAAGTACGCATGTACGAAGGTAGACAGGGCGACGGAGATTCGTGGGTATACGTGTTATCTAATGAATCTCAACCAGGAATGTACAAAATTGGATATACTTCGCATGAAGATGTTGATAAGCGTGTAAAGCAATTATCTAGATCAACATCAGTTGCGACTCCTTTTACACTAGAATGGGCGTTTCGTTGCTTTAATGCGGAGAGATTAGAAGGAGAGGTACATCAAGCGTTAAAAGGTCATAGAATTGCAAAAGATCGTGAGTTTTTCGCTATATCTTTAAATGAAGCAAAAGAAACCATACAGGATTTAGGAGAAAAGTATATTTAGAGCAAACCAACCGCTTTAATTATCGACTTTGCCCAACATATCAATTATGCATATCCCACCCTCGGGAACAGACCAATATGTAAAACACTCTTGGATCGCCCATATTGATAATCAATGTGTTGGACATACTCATCTTCATATAGAACCAGAAAATCGCATTAAATTTTTAGATGCGTGGGTTCACCCAAACCATAGACGTAAAGGTATATTTAGACATATGTGGGATATACGTTGGTGTTATGTTAATGAAAATTTTCCAGGTTATACTGCGTATGCTTGGTGTAAACCTATGTCTTTACCATTATTGATTGAAAAAGGTTTTAAAGAAGGCGATACTTGTGTATATGTTGAAAAGAAAATCGCAAAATAACTTGGAGAAGCAACTTCTTTTTCGTATCTTGACGCCAAATACATAAGATATATGAATAGTTCAAATTTTTGGTTAAAACACGAACCTGAAGGTAAGTTTAATTTATTAGAATTAGCAAACACTCAACGCGCTATTACTAATTTTGTTAAAATACTAACAGAAAAAGAAATCAAAGTCGACTTTCACGCAAATAATGATGGTGATTCTATGACAAATGGTAAAAGAATTACAATATCATCAACTATTTCAATGAATACTATAGATAGTGTAGTGGGTACTGCGCTTCATGAAGCCGCTCACTGTAAATACACTGACTTCCATGTATTAAAACATTTAAAAAATACATTATATACTAGAAAAATCGAATCTGGTCACGATATTATTGCAACTTTATTAAATTTTGTAGAAGATCGCCGAATTGATTCTTTGATTTACCAAAATGCGCCAGGATATCAAGGATACTATAGATCTATGTACAAAAGATACTTCTATAGCCAAACAGTTGACAAAGCACTGAAAGGACCTGAATATAGAGAAGAAAATTGGGAATCCTATCTGTTTAGAATTATTAATATATTTAATAAAAATACAGATCTCGATGCTCTTGCTGTGTTACCTCAAATATTTAATACAATTGATTTAAAAAATATAGATAGATTAAAAAACACAGCGGATTCATTAGATACTGCTGTGGAAATATATAAAATCCTAGCAGATCATTTTAAATCTATGACACCCGAAGAACGTAAATCACAAGTTCAACAAAATAAACAAAATGCTAGTGATAAAGCGCCATCAAGAGAAGAAACTAAAAAAGCGTTTGCAAAACAAGAACAATTTATTAAGGGTGTAGTACATAAAGCCGCAAGTTCCCAAAAAGAACTCAACCAAATTGAGGCAATTAACAAGTCAAACATTAAAGAAGACCGTGTTTCTGCTGTTGATAAAAATGGAGTTAAACGTAGTGCTCGTAAAGTCCATGTAATCGATGGGATTACTAAGTCCTTAGTTGATAGCAATTTATATGGCATTTTTAACACGTCAGACTTTGTATACCGTGATAGTATAGATGAGGGTTTAAGTTTAGGGAAGAAATTGTTACGTAAATTACAAATTACAAACGAACAAGTAACTTTAGCATCTAAAAGGTTAAAGTCAGGTAAAATTGATGCTAGAAGAGTATATGCTGCTGATTTTGAAAATGATATATTCTATAAAATCGACAGAGCAAATTATAAACCTATTAGTATACATTTATCAATTGATGGTAGTGGTAGTATGCAAGGTGAAAAATGGAAACAAGTATTAACTAATACTATTGCGCTAGGTTATGTATCCTTACACATGAAAAACATAGACTTAACCATATCTATTAGAACTACGGGTATAGATCCAAGTTTATTATCACAATCTGCACATATTCCATTATTAATTTTGGCTTTTGACAGTAAAAAACATACAGTAAATGATTTAAGGAAATTAGGTTATTATAAAGTATATGGATTAACACCAGAAGGTATGTGTTTAAATGCGCTAAACAAATATATTCCTAGCTCATCTTATTATTTGGATAGTTATTTGATTAATATGAGTGATGGTTTTCCTACCTTTGAAAGTAGTGGATTTGTATACAAAGGAAAATCAGCTATATTAGACACAACTAAAGCAGTTAATAATATAAGAAAAAAAGGTGTTAATGTGTTGAGTTATTTTATAGAAACAGACACTGCCACCTTTGTAAAAACAAATGAACTGATGGATGATTTTAGAACTATGTATGGTAAAAGTGCAACATTTATTGATCCTAAAAATATATATCAAGTTACAAAAACACTAAATAATTTATTTTTAAAACGAGATTTAGTATCATGAAGCATAAAAAAACAGAAAATAGAGGTAGGCCATCAGAAAAACCAGCAATAATAACTAAAAAATTTACTCGCGAATATAAAGACTCTATATGGCATTATGATTTAGATAAATTTTCTAATGGGCCATATTTAGTAGAGGTATTAGATCCTGAATTTGATAAAATAGAAAAATTATATTATAAAATAGAACGTTTAAAAGAACCTAAATTTCACGATAATGGAAGAAAAAAACGAACAACTAAGGCTGACAAACTCGCGCTTGAAAGCACTGAGAAAAAGTACTGGGCAGAGCATTATAGACTTTTTCCAAATGAACGACCAAAAAAGCGAGGCAGGAAATCGAATCGATGATTATTGGTATAGTGGTGAAACATTTGAAATGATGAGTGATGACGAATTTCAAATAGAACAAATACTGATGGAGGCTGGAGCTTACGGACTAAGAAGCGAGGTAGATCATTATGCTAAAAGACTTCTTGAAAAAAATCCATTGTCTTCAAGAGTTGATGCATATGTAAAAGCATACCATGAATTAATAAAAGATTAACCATGAGCAGCCAAACAGAAGATACCATGTATGAAATCCACACAGAAGTAACTCAGAGTGGGTTAAAAGAAAAATTTGATAGTCAACTTAAAAAAATGTTGAAGCAACCAAAACACAAATACAAAACAGTTTGTGAAAAATGGGAGTATGCTCTAAGACGAATTAAAGAAGATAATGGATAAATTAATAGACATAATAGAAAATCTTATAGATGATCTTGAAAGAGATCCTCAAATTACTAAAACAGAGATTTTAGGGGATCTTTATAAAATAAAACAAGAAGCTGAAGATTATCAATTAAACCAAGAAGAAGATTTGGATTACTAAAAATTTTTTAGTATATATTAATGATCGCTAGTAGTTATATTAGCTACTTTTTTGGACGCGGGTTCGATACCCGCCACCTCCACTAAGAAAAAATCATGGGGGTGACTGGATTTGACAGGAAGATAAGGATATAACGAAGATCAACGCGCAACCGGCAATAAGGTTAACACGATGAATGCAGGTATTTTCGCTTCATTAGCAGCAATCAGAATTCTGGCAACAGAAACTGTAGCTACTGAAGAGTCAGTATACGCTATGGCTGCCTAGTTAGGCACTCAACATCAACGGGTATAATAGAACATATATCGTTAAAGTTCCTGAGAGCAGCCATAGGCTGCTCTTTTTTTTATATATTTATTTTCGTATATTTTAATATCCATATATGAAAAAGTTGCTATTTTTGGTGTTGATGTTATCAACACTTTGTGCTTCTGCACAAGATTTAAAAAAGATATTCAAGTTCGCCACATTCTATGGCGCAGTTAATGGAGGGACCTCACTCTCCAACGTTGATGTTTATTCTGTCACTGATGGTTTAACAACAACCACAATAGAAACCCCATTCGATTATTCAGTTGCATTAGGAGTTAGAAAGATAGCTCGTTTAGGTTATGAAAACCGTGCTAATACATTTTATAATGGTACAGAAAATACATTTTCTGATGCTGCTACTATAGGTAAAATTAAAGGGTTTGAATTTTTATTTGAAGCTGATTATAAAAGACAAGAAGGTATAGAATATCTAGATCAACACCACTTTTTACGTTATGTAGATGATAATTGGGTAGCTAAAGTAGAATACCTCCAAGATGGTTTTGCAGATATTAAGTATTTTGAATCATCACAAAGATATAGATATAAAATAGAAAATTTAGACAACTTAGATTTCCTCCCAACTGCATTAAAAAAAGGGGAATTGTCACTTAATATAGGTGCTGTTCAACGTTTATCAGAACCTTATGGATTTGATCCCTTAGAAGAATGGAAATTATCCAATGGAAATTTACACTACACATTTTTAGCATTAGAAGAAGGTTATAATGTTAATTTTATTTCACATGATATTATACAATATATAGATCCAGACGGAGACATAGTGGCAGAAAATACTGAAATTTGGGAAGCAGTAGTTATCCCACAAGTATTAGCTGATTATACTGAGAGAAAAAGAGACGAACAAAAAAACACAATACAACATTCATTGGTTGTTGGATTTGATTATTATTATTACACAAAGTCATTTTGGTTGCACTCATGGGGTAACTTAATGCCCTGGCATTACGATGATGGTGGTGAATTTTCATTTCACAACTTTAATGATGGTGAACAATGGTATGATTACTCAGGTGGATTGATTTTTGGATACAAATATAATAAACATCTAGGAGTATTTGTAGAAGGAAAATATAATAAATATTGGAATAGAGAATGGCATGATTTCTCATTTGGAATGAATTACGTAATATTTTAAAAAATGGCAAAAGAATTAAACGAAGACACTACGTTAAAATTAAGTATAAAAACACTAGCAGGTATAGCAGTATTGATTTTTACTCTTGTAGGTATGTGGTTTACGCTACAAGCTGAAATATCTGAAGCTAAAGAATTACCTTTACCTTCAGATCCCGAAATTACACGTATGGAGTATGATATGAAAGATCAATTAGTACGTCAAACTATTATGACAACTCAAGATGATGTAAAAGAGTTAAAAGAAGATATGAAACGTATTGAAGAAAAAATTGATAAATTAAGATAAAACACTATGAAAAAGTTACTAATACTACTACTTTTTCTACTATTTTCCTTAGTATCTTTTTCACAAAATTTATGTGATGAAGATATTTGTGTAGTAGAATTTAACGCAGGTTTTAATAAAGCAAACAGCGTAGATTGGTTGGATAAACTAGGTGATTGTGGGGTTATGAGAGTTGATATTCAAGAAAGCCCTGATTTACAAAAAGAATATAATATTGTTGTTGTGCCTACTATTATAGTATTTAATGGAGAAGAAAAAAAACGTTTCCAAGCAAATATTATGATGCAGATGGAAGCTACTAGGAAAGATATTCAGAATTCAGTAGATGAAATATTAATGGAGGCCTTTTAAAAAATTAAAAATATGAAAAAATTATCTTACTTATTTGTAATAATATTCTGGTTATGTGTTACTAGTGTATTTGGTCAAGTGTTTGTTGCCCCTGGTTGGGTTGATATTCAATTATATACTGATGGATTTCCTGGTGAAACTAGTTGGACTATGACTCCCCCAGGTGGTTTACCTATTATTGTAGAAAATAATAGTAACATGCTGCCTAACACATTGTATGATACAATTTATACTGATCTATATGGCCAAGTTGTTTTTAGTTTATATGATTCATTTGGTGATGGTTTAGGTAGTTCTCAATGGGCAAATTCTGGAGTTGATGGGTGGTTTTTAGTTAAAAACGCATGTCAAGATACACTACTATATGTTGCTGGGGATTTTGGTGAATTGTATGTAGACACACTTTATATTGCACCATGTGCACCCCCCACAGAAGGATGTACAGATATTTATGCTTTAAATTATGATTCATTAGCATATATTACTAATAACGAGTTATGTGAATACCCAGCATGTGATGGTCTCGATACATTTACAGCAGACCAAACATGTTTACCAAACGGACAAACTTTAGTTCAATTTTTCTGGTCACTCGATCAAAATAATGGTAACTGTAAACCAGTTAAATTCTGGTATTCAAACGAAAATAACCCCAACCCTTCACAATATGGATTAGGACCTAATCAATTAGATTTTGATGTTTATGCAGGTAATGGTCAAATGCCTCCTAATTGGTCAGTAGAGCATTATGGTTGGGTTGAATTTGTTGATGGTTCTTTTTCGGATACTATAACTTACATTCCTTCTTCATGTATAGCAGGTTGTACTGATCCAACACAACCTACATTTAACCCATGGGCTACTTTTGATGATGGTTCATGTTCAGGAACAAATTGTGATCAAGCTACTACTTATCAAATCACAATGGATATTACATTTGATAATTGGCCTAATGAAACTAGTTGGTCTCTTACAAGTGGTGAATTAGGTATAATACAAGAAGAACTTCCAGGAACATATAATTTTAACGATATAGGTCAAACATATACTTATACTTTTTGTGTAGACCAAGAAGCAGGTTTTGAGTTAATTGTTAACGATACTTATGGTGATGGTTTAGCAGGTTCTACC
>Ga0208427_1001228_pt1 | contig 11038 bp, 20 predicted proteins | sample DEB08_DNA_FD_184532 | JGI IMG/M metagenome (GOLD analysis project Ga0208427, IMG submission 184532) | Aqueous microbial communities from the Delaware River and Bay under freshwater to marine salinity gradient to study organic matter... | ecosystem: Environmental > Aquatic > Marine > Coastal ...
TCCAGCCAGCAATCCTCAGCTTCAAAACAGGCTCATCCTTCCAGTTGTTTTCAGGCTGCGTGCCGAGATGCGCCACAAGTGCATTGATCTGATCTGCAGGGATTTCAATTGTGCCGCTGTGATCAGGGCTGCGCTCTGATTTTTTTTCTTGAGCAGGGAACAGGCTGAAAGATGCGTTGAGTTCAGTCATTGTCAATTGATTGGTGTGATGTTGTTGGATTCTTCCCAGGCAAGCACGTCTGCGAGTTTGTATCGCGTCCGCGCCGCACCACTTTCTAAACCGAAGCGTGGTACCTGATAGAACCTAGGGCCTCGATCCTTGCGACGCCAGCCTTTGATGGTTGCAGGTGCCAGGCAGTATCGATCAGCAAGCTGTTCAGTGGTCAAATAGGGGACATTGTCATCATGCATCATTTTACTTTGTCCTCTTTGTCGAGAAGCATTTGTGTCAGTTGCTGATGTTCAGCATCAGTCAAATCACCGGCAGCATGACGCACGGTAAGACGCTCTGCAAGCTGCCCGATTGCTTCAAGGGTCTTTGCGTTAGCGATTGCCTTAGCGCCAGCCTTGGCGGCTTGAGACTCCAATGCAGATTGCACGGTGGCAGGTTTTGCCGTAACTGAATCTTTTTTAAGTTGTGGTTTGGGTTGATCAAGATTAGCTGCAGCGCCTGCGTCTTCAAGCTCTTGCTTGGCCCACAATTCCGAACCTAAGCTGAAGTGAAACGCTGCGGAAGCACAAAGCGCCCTTCGATGCGTATCGGTTAAGACTCGCGCTGAGACCTTGTCAAACGGGATCGGGTTGTTGCGATTGTCCATGCACGGAAACGGAAAGCGGCTGGTTTGCTTACCGTCGGCGTCTGTGAAATAGCCAAGAACGTAACCAGTACCATCAGGCGCTTTGTGAACAATTTGGCCTTCTGCCGTTGGCTCAAGGTGAAAGTCAACGCCAGGCGCGTGCTCATGTAAAAGCTGCGCGATCCTTGCCCAAGCAACGTAAGAAGCCGAAAAGCTGCCGCTGCCTTTTTTGTAAACATCATCTTTCTTGATGATGCCAGCAAGATTTGGAAAAGTCATCAGAAATCCTCAGGGGTGATGTCGTCGTTGTAAGCCCAAAGCGGAAGGCTCAGCCTTGTTATCTCGTGCGAATAACCAGGCCAGTGGTCAAGCTCGCGGCATCTGGCGATACGGCGCAAATCACGTTGGACTAGCTTGCCACCTTCCATCAAGGCTTCACCGTCTAGCTCGTAAACGCCGACGGCATATGGGTAGGTTTTCTCAACAGCAATGAAGACGAATCGCTCAGCCTCAAGGCCATTTAGATAGTGACGAGCTTGGGCGTGATAGCGGAAGTTAGCGACCGATTTAGCGAACCCTTTCGGGCTGGCGTCTTGTGTCGTCTTGAGATCTACCACGATGCCATCAGGCCGGAGCCAGTCTGGGCGGCATTTGCACCGCAATCCGCTGTCCTTGTCATCCCACCAGAACGATTGCTCTGGCGCACCTTGCGAGAGAAGGTCACCGGCAATGGGGTGATCGTAAACAGCCTCTGAAATGGCTGCTGCTGCATCCCAATCGGTTTGAGTGATGGCCTCGATGCCATCAGCCTTCATCTGTGCCGCTGCTTCCTTGCCGACCTTGGTGTTGCGTGGAGGGCAGACACCGTAACGCTTGAAAAGCTCGTCAGGCTCAAGAACAGCGGTGTGGACAAGGCTGCCGAATTGCATTGCAGAGGTTTGAATGCTTGGCGGTCGATTTGGTGCTAGGTAACGGGCATAGTAGTGCGCGGGTGATTTGCTGATGGCGTGGAGGTGAGAAGCGCTTACTGCTGGGTCGGCGTGGTAGTCAGCGTTATTCATTGCTGTTCGTCATAAAAGCATGATTGAGGCCCATACCTATGGGCGATTTCGGGAAAGGCAGAGAAGATGCGTCGGCGGTTTTCGCTGTCTGCAAAAATGCCAGCTTGTGCAAGGAATCGGGTGAAGCTGCCGCCAAAACGCTCAGCAGCTAAGAGCGTGTAATGCTCCTGTTCAGGCGAAAGGGTGGTTGATGACATGATGCAAGGGTGGAGAGGTGAGCAGAGCTGCTCAGGGAGCAGGATAACAGAAGGTTCGCAAGGTGTAAAGTTTGAGAAGGGATAGTGCTGCTGACAGGGGTGGCAGCGGCACGAGTCCCATTACTTAAGGTCAATTGGGCTTGAAGACAGCTCTAGCTGTGAGACCTGGTAACAGGCTCCGCCTTCAGTCTTAACGATGTAATGCGGAAGCATTCCCTTTGTTTCAGCAAAGCCGATCACTTCTGCGTGCTGATTTCGCGGCCAAGACCGAACATAAACACGAGAGCCTTTTTTGAACTTGTGATTATTCATCAATTGTTACGGGCAGAGTTGTTTGAGGCGGTTCGGCGCTTATTTCAAGCCACTGAACTTGGTTCCAGTAAGGGAGCCATTCGCGTGCGGCTTTTTGCTTTGCTTCGATAAAGCTTTCAGCCCAGACGCATTCAAACACATTTGCGTGCAATATCTCGAAGTAGTACCTTTTCATGCGAATCCTCTGTTGGTGCGCTTGCTGGCCGATGATCGCTGATTATTGCTGCGACTGTCAGCGTTGGAATTAGAAACAAAAGCAGGCGAAGTAGGCGTTGAGTCATGAATTAAAAAACGATGTAGCTGCGTGAAATTGGCCGATAACCAGTGAAGCGCTTGGCCAAAGGTGAACCCCGAGGCATACACAAAAGCAATAACAGTGGCAATTGTGCGGACGATGGATTCAATCTGACTTCCTAGTTGTTGGTCTGATGGGATGGTGAGTTTCATTTGAGGGGTGGCAGCTGGGGTGCGGGCTTTTTGTATTTTGGCGGAAGTGGCGGCAAGCTTTCGCCTGGGAGGACAGGGCGCTGCTTGCGAATGATTGATGTCATAGCTTGTGGGGTGGTGCAGGCCGAACCTGCATGACCACACCCTAAGCCCTGCTCCGCCGTGCGTCAACTCAGTTGCCCTTGGATGCCGCGTGCCTTCCGCACTCGTGTCTCAAAGAACCCATCCAGATCTGGATGCAACGCCAACAAATCGCGTGCCATCAGTGAGCTGTAGTTGTTGTTGATCTTCAGCCCTAGGTCGCAAGTTGTTAGCGCCGTCTCCCATCGCAAGACGTGAAACACGGCATCAGCTGACCAGCGGTTAAACCCACGAGCCTTTGCTTTTAGGCACAGCCGATAGCAGGCATCAAGTAATCCAGGGTTTTCTTCTTTGCATTTGAGCCAACCCTGCTGCAGCTTGTCGGCGTGCGGCGGCAGGTTGATTTCTGGTCGTGGTGCAAACAGTGGCAAATCGGTGATAGTCATTGCTGTAAGTTAGATTGTTTTGCGAATCAGGCACTTGCCGCGCTTGTCTGACCGTGCGGCTTCCCAACCATTGCGAGCCGGTAAGCCTCGCTTTGCAATGAATGAGGGAGATAAAGCGCAGCTCAAAGAGCGCGACTTCTCAAAGCCCATGCGCTGTGCAGCCTCTGCGATGAAGACGGTTTCCCATTCAGACTCAGAAGCAAGCAGCTCGGTTTGTTCACGCGACTGTTCTGGTTCTGGCTTTAACATTGGCTCGGCATCAGCAATAGGCACTTCAATCGGCTGCTCAATCGGCAGCTTCCACCAGCCAGTGCCGTTCTTACAGAAGGTGAACTGAGCTGTTTTGTGTTCTTTGCCTTTTGGCAATTCTTCAACGCCAAGCTCATCCATCAACTGTCTAGTGCTGATGTGTTGAGCCTTGGCTGCAAGCTCTCGCGCTTCGTCGCTCAGTTTGAGCGCTGACAGCGCTTCTTGCACAACCGTGCGTTGGCGACCAGCTTCGGATTTGTTGCGCTTGCGATCCTGAACTTCCTTGCGCGTTGGTGGATCACCAGCAGCGCAACGCTCCAGCGCCCACTGCCGCACCTCTTCCGGTGTGGCATCAGCCGACAGCAGAAAGAGAGTTGTCGCGTCGGTAATGCCGTTCAAATGTGGAGCATGCTCCACATTTACCCACTGAGCAGCCTTCACCAGCTTCGCCGCGTAACTGGGCTTCAGCCCGCAAGCCTGCTCAACCCATGGCAGGTACTCGCCGTGAGCCAGGCGCTCTTGCGCTTCGATCAGCAGATTGCCTGCTTCAAGCACCTTCACCACAGCCTGGCCAAGGCCAAACGTGATGAAGCCAGCAGCTGACTCAGCCCAGTCCCGCTGAACAGGATCAGCGATCAATTCATAGTCGAACTCAACAAGCGGTGGCGCTTCGCTCACCACCTCGACAACACGAAGCTCCGTCATGCCGCCATCTCCTGCTGACCGAGTTGTGTCTGTGCCCAAAGCACAAACTCGTTGTAGGTCATGACTGCCAAAAGCTTGTCGTTAAGCTTCCGACGCTTTTGCTCCATCTGATGACGCACTGTGTCAAAGGCATCCTTCACAGCGCCTTCCCCGTCATACAAAACAAGGGTTGGCAGGTCGTACCAAGCTTCAATGTTGTGCAGAAGGGCCGTGAGGTTGTCATCAGCACTTAGCTGCCGATTGCGCCACTTCACCTCGATATAGAAACCGCGATCAAGAGGCTCATCGTCAAACGCGGCAACTTTGAAGTCAACGCGGGATTGCTTGGACTTGCCCCACCCAATAAACGGAGCGGTGAACTGGGTCAGGTATTTAATGCCAAGGCGAGACAAGACGTTCTCAACGCTGTCTTCACCGATCCGCCCAGCGGTGTGAGGCGTCAGCCGCCCACCCTGTGAGAGGTCATCAAAGTTCAGCGGCGCTGCAAGCTTGTTAGGTGTCTTGGGTTCGGCACTAGCCATCACCTGGGCGTTGGGCAGTGCCAATTGCTCAGAGTCAATCTTGCCTTTCACCTGACTAAGCATGTGCAGGTGAGCGACCTTGGCTGCAGTCAGCGGATTCTGCTTGTAGCGGTAGGCCGGCATCAAGCTTTTGAACTGCCGAGCAGGAAGGCCCATCTTTTCAAGGTCACCCAAGAAAAGGTCAAAAGCCTCAGGACAACCCTCTGAGTGCGCTTCGTCTTCCATAGCGCACAATTCACCTACCCAGATGGTTTCGTTCTGAATCAAGCCTTGAAGAGCGGGTAGCCCTCGATTCTTAAGGCGGCGTTTCCAAGGCAACGCCATGACACCGTAACGCTCAGTGTTGAACAGTTCAATCTGCATAGGGAGTAAAGAACCCCAAGGGTCCCAGCCACCTTGTTCCTGTCGAGCAAAAGCAAGATGATGGTATCACCAGCAGTTAGGGGTCGATCCCTGCTGGCGGGAGCATGAATAGAGAGCCGCGCCAACGGCTCTCTGCTCCTGGTGAACAGATGTTAGCTAAAAAAGTCAACTCAGTGCCATCACGCCGATCAGCGCACCTGGCGGTTCAGATCCAACGCAGTACCGTTTCTCCGCATTGATCGTCACGACAATGCAATCATCAACCAGCAATCCACCCTGCACCAACCCGTCAAGTGTTGAACGCACGCACTTGTCAATATCGTTCCGCTTCACGATGCAATGCTTTGGCGCACTGTCGCGCAAATCACCATTGGTCTTGAAGTGACCCTTCGGGCGACAGAACCGAAACACGATGCTAACCGCGCAAGCGCCGGTGATCTGCTCTGTCGCGCCTTCAGCTTCTGCTGCTACTGCTGCACGCCATGGCTTGACGCGCTTGCTTGCTTCGATCATCCGGCCACCGCCAACGTGACGCTTGCTTCCTTGCGGTGCTGGCTCTAAACCGTTGACAGACAGCTGAATCATGGCATTGTGGCGTGCCTCCCATTTTCTCCATGGATCGCAAAGCCTTGCTCGAGGCCCTGCAGGATGACCTCAAAGTCACCCGTAATTCACGCGACATGATTGCAGCTCAAATCGCTGCAGAAGAATCAGCCTATTGGGATGATGGTGTTGAGCCTTGGTTGCGAAAAGGCCAAGAATCAGTAATCACATCTGCGGCTAATTCTGTGATGTGTTCGCATGAAAAGTTAATGAAGGCTTGGTTTGATTCCGTAAACTGACCTACGGCCAAAAAAAAGCGACGGTTGCACCCGCCGCTCCATCCCTTTTCAACCACCGCAAATTTAACATGCCATCCAAAGTATCCGCCAGCGGATTTGCCGCGATTCCATACAAGCTCATGGATCAGGCTGACGCGCCGACATGGGCGGTTTATGCCGTGCTGCATCGCCATGGCTGGAACTCTGATCAAGGCTGCTGGGTCTCGATAAAAACGATTCACGACGAGACCGGCATCAGTCAATCCGTGATCAGGCGTTCTCTTGCGTGGTTACGCGAAACCGGATGGATCAGCTCCATCGAAAGACCAGGCTTCACGACGGTTCATCACGTCAAAACTGATGCGCCGACACCCCTTACAAATTTGACCCCTGTCAAAAACGATAGGGGTAACCCCTTACAAAAACGACAGGGGACCCCTATCAAAAACGTAAGGGGACCCCTATCAAAAACGACAGACGAACAAGAACCCATTAACAAGAACCCAAGAACAAGAACCCAAGGGGCGCAAGCGCCGAAAAAGGATCCAAACCGACTTAAAGCCTTGCCTTCGGCGTCGATCCCGTTTGAGCTGGATGACTGCGCTGAGTTGCTGATCGAGTTCTGGTCCGTTAAAAAGGGCACGCGCTCTTCACAGGTTCTGACGCGCGTCTGCAACAAGCTCAAGCAGATGACACCAGCTCAACGCCAGGATGCCCTAGAACGCGCCATTGCCTCTGGTTGGGGTGATGTATTCATCCCAAGGCCCAACGCCTCTCAGAGCGCCTCACAGGCCCCTGAGATGAAGCATCCCGCTCATCGTGTCTTCACAGCAGAAAACGGCTTCAACGAACCCTCCTCAAACCCCATCCTTGACCGCCTCATCAAATGACCGCCAGCGCCTTTGACCTCGCCTCTGTTCGCCAAACCCTTCGGCACATGCTTCACAACCAACTGTTAACTCTTGAAAACCTTGACGAACCTTCACCTGGATTTAATGACAACCTTCACGTTGATCCGCGAATCTTTCCCAAGGGTTACCACGGCGTACGGTTTCAAAACTTGCTCCGCAACCCTCAAGATCTAACCCCTGAAGATTTCTAAAATGCAACCCCTCACCATCCGTCAAGAGCCTGTCGCTCAATCCCTCTCCGATACCCTTGACCTCGCCAAAGCTCAAGCTCGCGCCATCCTCGACAATGCCATCGAAGATCAACAACCGTTCCCTGCAGATCTGTTATCATCTTTCAACAACGATCTCTGCCGAATTCAAGGCGCTTTAGAATCAGCCTCATGCGTGAAATCAAACTCAGACTTGACGAATCAGAAATCAGCTTTCTAGATAAAATCGCTCAAGAAAACAACACAACTCGCTCTGACATCATCAGGCGCAATCTTCGCAACCGCCTCACTCCATCTGCTGTTCGTACAGTTACCAACGCCATTCGTCAACGTGTCACCGCTCCGCTAACTCAGCACCAAGCTGAGCATGTAGCAGCTGTCGCAATCTCCTCTCTTTTAAGTGCTACACCCTGATCTCTACCCTTCAAACATCCGAATTTCGGATATTTCAGAAACCCTCGATGATTACTACACTGCCCTCTACCATCAACTAAATAACCCACACCGTCCACCGGAAACCTATACTAAAAACAAAGCGCCTTTTTCACTACCCTATGAAGCCTCGACGCCGCCACTACAAGCTCAATGCTGAAGTCATTGAAAAGGTGCGCGTCCTCGCAGAATATGGCGCAGCATTAGAACATATCGCCCCCGCAGTAGGCGTCAGCTACGACGCTCTTTGCATGTGGGTTCGTAATGCAAAAGGCAATGATCCGACAGAAGAAGAAATCCAGCTTTTACAAGCTCTCAATGAAGGTCGCGCTAAAGGTGCTCATAGATTTATCAATCTCATTACTCAATCTGCTGAAAACGGTGATCCAAAATCCGCTCAATGGATGCTCACTCACTCCCCGGCTTATCGTCGTCAATACTCAGATAATGCAGCCGTAACCCGTGCTCGCTGTGAAGGCGTCGAAGCTGCTGTAAACGCAATCTCAGAAGCTAACCTCACACCAGAGCAAGAGCGTGACATCCTCTTGCGTATTCAGGCCAAAACTGGTCAGGATCTCGTGGATGCGGAAGACTAGCCCTGCATTAGCAAGAATCGCTGAACTGCAAGTTGACGTTGTAGGGCGTAATGCAAACTTTGATCTGGATGGCACATTAGAGCGAATTCGCGCTGACCTGCATCCTGGCCAGTTGGCTTTCGTTGATGACAACACTACCGAGATCATCGGCGTCTCTGCTGGTTACGGTGCAGGCAAGACCAGGGGCTTAGCGGCAAAAAGTGTGATATTAGCCGCAGCCAATCAAGGTTTCATCGGCGCAGTCATGGAGCCCACTGGCCCATTGATTAGGGATATTTGGCAAACCGACTTTGACAACTTCCTTGACCACTACGGCATTCCATACACCTTCAGAGCGTCTCCACTGCCTGAATATGTTTTGCACCTGCCTGGTGGCGACACCAAAATCCTGTGCCGATCGTTTGAGAACTGGTCAAGGATCATCGGCCTGAACTTGGCTTGGGTGTTAGCTGATGAGATTGATACGGTGATCCCATCAATCGCTCATAAGGCGTTTCCAAAAATCCTTGGCCGTCTTCGCAGCGGGAATGTTCGGCAGTTTGGCGCGGCATCTACGCCAGAGGGCTTTCGCTGGATGTATGACACGTTTGGCAGCGATGAAGCGCTTGCGCGACCAGATCGCAAGCTGATCAAGATGAAGACAGTGGATAACCCACATTTGCCGCCAGACTTCATTGAACGCCTTGAGGCTAACTATGATCCAAGCTTGCTAAAGGCTTACCTTAACGGCGAGTTTGTAAACCTAAACACGGGTCAGGTTTACGACCGCTTTGATCGTGTCAAGCACGTTGCAAGCGTTAAGGATGACGGCGAGCAGCCATTACGGATTGGGATTGATTTTAACATCGGCAACATGAATGCCGCCATTGCTATCCGCGACAAAAGCAGGCTATTGTTTTTTGATGAGGTTTCCAAGGCTCATGACACTGATTCGCTCGCGCAGGAAATCCGCAGGCGATACCCTCAACGAAAGATCTACGTTTACCCTGATGCATCAGGTGGAGCACGATCGACAAATGCTTCTCGGACCGACATCCAGATCCTTGAAGGCTACGGGATGTCAAACCAATCACCGAAGGCTAACCCTCCCGTGCGCGATCGGGTGGCTGCTGTCCAGGCGTTGCTAGAGAACGGCAAAGGTGAGATTAGGTTGCAGATTGACCCGAAATGCAAAAAGCTGATCGAATGCTTAGAGCTGCAGAGTTACAGCGAGAAAGGTGAGCCGGACAAAGAAGGCGGTTACGACCATATGAATGATGCTGCTTCCTATCTGGTGTGGGGTGAGTTCAACCCGCTGCAGGCTGGTGCTGGGCGAGGTACTGGGGTGAGGATTTACTGAGCCAGCTGGCAAACCTGCACACCATGGCGCAGGAGGGCGGATCTCGTGTATAGTTAAGGAGTCAGGGGGAGACCCCACCACACACACAGACAAATGACCCTGATCGAAACCACCAACAACGGCACCTTCTTCACCCTTACCACTGAAAAGGGCAACACTGTTGAAGTCAGCACAGCTCTTGGTCACGTCATGGTTTTCATTCAGCGCAAAGGCATGAAGCAGCTGGCAAAAGGTCGCCGCTTTGCTTCTATCGCTGCAGCCGCTGAGGCTTACAAGGCGGCCGATGTTAAGTCCGCTCTTTACGCACTGGCAGAAGCTTGAGCCCCTGCCGGGGAGCCTGCAATACAACAGCGGCGCTGCCGTAAATACAGGGCACGTTGTGGCGTGATCGATACCCCGGCAACCAATCAAGCAACCTGCACAAGCATGGCTGAGCAGGGCGCACCATGACCCATAATTAGTTCAAGCCCGAGAGGGCACCACACACAGACACATGATCAGCAACAACATCCACACTCTCTACCAAATCAACAAAGGCGGCATCAAGACCGCTTGCGTTGAATTTGTTGAGTTCGATGGCAGCGACAATCTCAAGGTTGCCACTTACAAGCTCAAAGGCGTTGACGGCCGCTTCTCTCTTTTGCCACATGGCAAGCCTCAGTGGGTCAACCGTGAAGTTGCCCGCGCTATGTACAAATCCGTTAAAGAAGCTGGCTATCAGACCATCGCCTGACCTTCCATCCGGCCCCTTCGGGGGCTTTTTTAATGCGTGCCTAAAATAGAATCACTGCAAGACAGCGCCGCATAGGGTGTGGATATACTGAATCAGTAGCTGCTTCGGTATCATGGCACGCGGCAAAGGAAGATCCGGTCGCCGCTATGTGCGTGATGCAAAGGGCAGGTTTGCATCTAAAGGATTTTCAGGGCAAACTGGTGGTCGTGGTGCAAGGCTGAAAAGCGCAGGCAAAAAACGCGAAGGCGGTGGCGAAAAAACTAAAATAACCGCAACATCATCCAAAGGCACATTAAAAGCTAAGCCGCGATCTGCAGGCCAGAAATATGCAGCGCGGATACAAGCTGGTAAAGATTTGAAACGTTCACAATCAGTGGCTGAACAGAAAAAATTTCTTGCCCAAACACAGAAGAGGTTAGACGCCGCACCATTGGCGCAAAGTAGCGCAAGGCAAGCTGCAACAGACCGCTTAAAAATTAAAACGGCGACAAGACGTAAACTCAAGACTGATCGCAGCTCTGTAATTCCTGCAAAATCTGCAGGGCCTAAAACGATGAAGGCCAGTCGCGTTAGTTCAACCGTTGCCAAGCCGCGGACTAAAGGCAATTCACCAGCGCAAGTGGCCAGTCGTGTCAAGCGCAAAAACGCAGCGAATGAAGCAGGCTTAAGGCAAATGACTCGCTATGGAAACTTACCTAATCCAAGCACATACAATCGTGCAATTAAGAGAGCTAATACGTTAAAGCGTGCAGATGCTTATCTCAAGACCGGCAAGCTACCTGGACGCGACAACTCAATTAAGGCTAAACGCGAACGGA
>Ga0208427_1001243_pt1 | contig 10972 bp, 7 predicted proteins | sample DEB08_DNA_FD_184532 | JGI IMG/M metagenome (GOLD analysis project Ga0208427, IMG submission 184532) | Aqueous microbial communities from the Delaware River and Bay under freshwater to marine salinity gradient to study organic matter... | ecosystem: Environmental > Aquatic > Marine > Coastal ...
TATGGAACGTCTATTTCACTGTGCAGCATAAGGAGCAAAAGGCAGCCGAGAAAAAGGCGCGTATGCGGCGGCGTTAGCCTGTAGGAAATAGAGAGCGGAGCAGTGGCTGAGAGTCAGGTAAACATTCGGGTTGGCGTAAAAGGCGCCAGTCAGCTTGACAAGCTCGGCAGGCTAATTAACGCTGTTGATAGGGCTGCTAGGAATGCTTTGGGCACAGTTCCAAAGGCAGCTAATAGCATCCGCGCATTCGGCACAAGCGCTGCAGCCGCATCAGGTGGTGTGACCACGTTAGGTGCTGCAATTACTGCAGCACTTGGCCCGATCGCGACAATTACTGGTGCGATTGCGCTGCTTGGCAAGTCATTCGCAAAGGCCGGTGAACGCCAGGCAGATTTGCTGGTACTCGAAAAAGGCTTGCAGAAGTTTGGCGTTGCAGGTTCGCAAGCTATTGACGATGTGATCGCCAAGGCTAACGAGTTTGGCAATTTAACGCTCTTCACACAAGAGGACTATATTAAGTCGGCCAATATCCTCACCAGCTTTACCAGCATCGCGGTGAGTGAGTATGAGCGGGTGATTGGCGTGGCGGGTGACGTTGCGCAAGTGGTTGGCACTGATGTCACCTCTGCCACTACGCAATTGGCAAAAGCACTACAAGAACCGACAACTGGCCTGACTGCGCTTAGTCGTTCTGGTATCCAGTTCAGCGAACAGCAGAAAACGCTGATCAAGTCGTTGGTTGAAAGCGGCAACCAACTTGAAGCTCAGAACTTGATACTGAGCGAGATTGAGAAGCAGTATGGCGGTGCTGCTATTGCAGCAGGCAGCGAAGGGCTGGCGGGAAAGATCGACCTGCTAGGCGAGAACTTTAACGATCTATTTGAGTCGATCGGCAAGGCATTGGAGCCGTTGGCCGGTCCGCTGATCGATGGCGCGGCTGCTGCGGTTGAAGGGTTCTCTGTGATCGTTCAATCGTTTGGCCAGTTTTGGCAGTTTATATCAGACAATATCTTCCCGAAGTTTGTCGAAGCGCTCAGGCCTGTTTATGACACGCTGAGAGACGTGTTCGAGGGCATTGATTTTGAGACAATAAAAAACATTATTGAGAACACGCTAATCCGTGGCTTCGAGGTTACGGCTGAAGTGATAGGCGCCGCGGCACGTGCATTTCAGCGGTTGGTGGATTTTATCAAGGCCTCGCCGCTGGCAGCAGCAATTAACGTAGCGGTTAAATCGGCTGGCTTCCTTGCTGACAAGTTTGGCTTTACGAAGGATACGGTTGCGCAGTACAACAAGGAGCTCGACGCAGGTCGAACAGATCTTGATGCACAGAAACAGGCCGCGGCCGATCTAGCCAATGAGGCTAGGTTGCGTTCTGAGGCTGAGGCGCAGGTTGCGTTAGAGCTTCAAAAGTCAACTGAGGCTGCGGTTGAGCAAAGCAAGTACAGCCAGGCGCTGCTTCAGTCAGAAATTCAGATTGCCCAAGCAAAAGGCGATCAAGCTACAGCATCAGAGAGCCAGATCCAGCTGAACAATGAAGTTGCTCGGCAAAGGATCGCAGAGATTAGCTTGCAGCAGCAGACTGGCAAGCTCACTGAAGAGCAAGCTGAGCAGCAGGAAACCATTGCGCTGCTTACGGCAAGAACAGCAAACACGGTGGCAGAGATTGCAGAGCAGCGCCGCCAAGAGTCAGCGGCTCTCAAGCAGTTGCGTGAAGTCACAGAGTTTATTGACAGAGCAGAAAAAAACAGGCTGGCCATTGTCGATCAGCAGCTGTCGGTCACTCAGGCAAGAGCAGCAGCAGAAACCGCGGTGAACGATGTTCTTCTGCAGCAGTTAAACCGGCAACTTGATGGAGCCAAGACCCAAGAAGAACGCAAATCACTAGCTCAGCAAATCTACAACCTGACTGTTGCGCAAGCGCAAATTGAGCTTCAGGCAGCAAGGGAGCAAATAGCTGCAAACACAGAAAAGCAGCGCATTGAAACACAGGCGGCCATTCTCAAAGAAAAACAGGTCGAGCTTGCGGTCCAACTCGCTATAGCAGAAAAGCGTTATACGGCAGAGCTGGCCAAGGCTTATGACATTGCAGTGGAGACTCGGCTGCTTGCTCAGCGCCAACTAGAAACAACCATTGAGGTTGGTCGCTATCAAAACACAGTTGCCGATGCAACGTTTAGTGCAAAGGTTGAGGCTGCAGAGTTTGCCAGAAACATGGCAAGCGCAGAAAAGAACACCTCCGGCACTGCTGATCAGATGGATAGGTTGGCAGAGTCAACCAACAGGGCTGGCAACCTTGCCGGTCTGCTTAAAACGCGGTTTGGCGAAGCGGCAAACAACGTTTTGTTTAGCGCAGCATATGCAGCAGATTTCAACGAATACACCAAAAAGGGGATCAACCTTCAAGGCGAGTTCAATAAGCTGCAGGAAAAATATCTAAGAATTTCTAGCAAAATTAACGAAGAAATCTACAAGGGCAAAGTTTTATCAGCCCAGCAGCAGTTGGCTGATCTTGGCATTTCCGAAGCGTTAATTAACCAGCTTACGGCAACAGTCAGAAACCGCAATTCGGCATTGGGGGGCTTCAATGTGCCTTTTGCTGAAGGTGGTTACGTCACACGCCCAACCCGCGCATTGATCGGTGAAGGTGGTGAGAGCGAGTATGTGATCCCATCTAGCAAGATGGATGCAGCCATGCGAAACTACAGCGCAGGCCGTCGCGGTGATGCAGTCCTAAACATGGCCACGCCACAGATTAACCTCACCACAGGCCCTGTGATGCAGATGAATGGCACTGATTACGTCACCAAGGCCGACATGACCCGCGCGATGAGCAGCGCCGTTAATCAGACCATTCAGACGATCACTAGCACGCCTGCTTTGCGTCGTCGTATGGGGGTTGCACGATGACCAAAGGCATTGCCGCATTCCTGACGATCAGGCAGAGCGACTTCAGTACCGTTGTGGCTAGGTATCAGAGCTACTGGCCTGGCATCACGGTGAGCGGTCACGTCTTCAAGCCTTTTAGCGTTGGAGCCATCACCTCAAATGTCTCTGGCGGCCAGCAATCACTTGACATCGAGTTTGGTCTACAGCCTGCGCTTGAGCAGGTCGTGGAAAATAGTGCAACCAATGGATACATCTACGATTGCGAGCTGAAAGAGTTCACGCCGACTGCGACGGGCGTTCCGCCTGCAACTATTACAACCTTTGCACAGTTCGTTGGAAATTTATTGACTGCCACCAAGACCGATCGGATCCTTGCCGTTCAGATCGGCAGTAACCTTGATCCAGTGAAGGCGCAAGCACCGCCTCGTAAATTCACCACTACCTTGGTGGGGGATCCGCCGCAGCTATGACCATTTATATCTCACCACAGAGCGCATCGTCGCCAATCACGACGAACCTGCGGAAGGATGAACTTGCGGCGCTTCAGGCTGTAGACGATAACGCGACAAGCAGGCAACGAGCAATTCAAACGGGCAATTCAATCCCGTTAGTCTTTTGCTCTTACATGCCTGAGAACGCCATTGGAGGCGTTTGGTTGGCGCCGCCTGCGGTTCGTATTGGTGCGCAGTACAAGGAATCTGATATCAGCAACTTTTCCTATGGCTTAGTGCTTGGTGACGGCGAGATGCCTTCTATTGCATTGGCAGACATCCAGCAGGGTGCCTCTGCTCTGACATCGTTGCTAAGCCCATCAGCGGTGACCACGTATAACGGCCTAGCCGTCTCTGGCTTTGATTATACGTTGACCTATGAAACAGCTGGATCGCCGCAGGTTGGGACGCCTGGGCGGTATCAACTAAGCGCTGCTGCTTATTTTCGCCCCGACACCTATGATTCTTTGTATTACGGCATATACAACCCGCCATACGAGGGCAACCTTTTTACGAATTTAGCTACGATATCTAGCGGCAGTGCCGGGGTAGTTAATGGCGAGTATAGAATTATTCTAGGCACAGATATCGGGAAGATTTTTTACTTTGAGATCATTGCTGAAGACCTTAACAACCCTGGCGTTCCTGCTGCTGCAAGTATTCGATTCGAGATAAACCAAGCAGTTGTGCAATCGCTATCCATAAGCGATCCTGCTCCGTCTGGGGCTTACAAGCTGGCAACAAACATAAATCAAGATTTGCCCACCAGTGGCAGCTCAGTGGCGGCATACATAGACGTTCTCGGATACGAGCAAGCCACTGGCAGTCAGCTTAGAATTGCTTTTCGATACAACTACGTTAAGTGGATATACATCCCCGCATCTGCGGACTATTTGCCGGGTGAGCCTGCCGTCTCAACAAATCTACCTCTGTTCCCAGGCTCTGGCGGCACCTTTGAAGGGTTAACAACACTTGCAGTAAAAGGCGGATACGTTGCAGGCGTAGAAAATTCAAACCTATATCAGCAAGTCCGCTGCTTTGTCCGTAGTGGCATTGTGGTTAATAAGTTGCTCGGCGGTAGCGGCAGCTCAAACCTGTTCCCAGACCTTTCTTACTATTTGCTGCAAAAGGCAGGAGTGGCCGCCAATGCGTTCATTGATTTGCCGTCCTTCCAGCTCGCCGCTGAATTTAATCAAAACAGTCTTTTAACTTTTAATGGCGTCCTGGCAAACAGTGCCAATTTGAGAGACTATCTAGCGAGTGTTGCTCCGTATTATTTGCTGAGGTTTGTCCAGGCTGGTGGCAAGTATATGATGCTGCCAGTGCTTCCTCTAAACGCGGACAAGCTGGTTAGCGCTGATCCAGTGGTGCCAGTAGCGACCTTCAATAATGAAAACATTGTTGTTGGTTCGTATCAGAAGGAATACGCTTCCACAGAGCAGCTAAGGCCATTTTGCGCCGTTATGACTTGGCGTGAACAAAGCGCTGCAAGCTTCCCAGTGTCGCGCGCTTTAGAGGTTCGATTTGATGGAACTGCGCTAGATGGCCCATATGAACAGTACGACATGGAAGAGTTTTGCACAGATGTCAGACATGCTGAGATCATCGGAAGGTATATCATATCAAGCAGGAAAAACATAAAGCATTACGTCACTTTTAAGACCACATCGGCATCAGCAAGCCTTCTGCCTTCACAGATCATTGAGGTCACTTGGTCATACGAAGCGCAAGGCGTTCAACAGCAAACTACGGATTTTTACCAGATAGACAATGTTGTCGAGGATCAGCTTGGCAACTATCAGATTGAGGCGACTCACTTCCCAACTGATGTAAGCGGGCGCAGCATCATTAGCGCCGATATGCAGCCAGCGTTGACATCACCTCCGCCTGAAACTGAAGTACCAGGCGATGGACCGAGCGCATTTGCTTGGAGCTACACCCCAACAGCTGCTGATGTTACTGCGCTGCTTGGCGGTGAGTTTAAGTTCTTTGTTGACGCAAGCAATCTATATTACGTTGAAATCAATTCTGTTGATTCGATAGGAGTTGATAGGTACTCGGATCTAAGCGCAATTGCCGTAAACGATACGATTAGATTTTCATACAACGGAGGCGGCAACGAGATTTCCCAGACGGTTTCATCAGTCCAGTTTGATGTATCTGGTGCTTGGGTCCGCTTTGGGATACCAGACAACTTGTTCTCGGTGTTTGCTGATGGTCAATATGTGACCATTACATCTGTGTCATCGGCACCGCTTGGGACCAGATTTAGTTTTGAGAATGGTGAGGCTCAGCTTGGGGTTCAAGATAACACGACCCGCAGCATCACAAGAGCGTTTGATGGTGCATATTCAGCGGTAACGCCAGCAACGCAAGAGGTGGGCCTGCTGTTTACCAATGCCTTCCCGTATCACGACAAACCTTACTATATGTGGTCTACGCGTTTTTACTACAATAGCCCGTCGATCCTTAGCACAGGTACGTTGACAATTGCCGGGCAACGTGAAACCTTCGCTAGGGTGTCAACAAATGGCATCGGTTGGCAACTTAGAGGCGTGCGTGTTTCTTCCTCTGAAATGAGTTTTCGTGTTGTTGCCGGAGAGATAGCCATAGATCTAATTGGAACGGCTACCGTCCCCGTTCAGTCGTGGGTTCATGCCTATGTTCAGGTCTATTGGCTTAATGGCACCGACAATATCCCGACCATTAGCCTTTGGATCGATGGCAGCCTAGTTGGCACAAGCCCTGGCGGGATTACATACAATCCGCCAACAAACAAGAAAGATTTCCAGACCCGAGGTTTCACAAAGACCTCTGATGCCTCTACTTTTTACGACTACTGCCTTGCCGCTACGGATGATGCGCCATTGGTGCCAATGAGTCAGGCGACTGTTGATCCAATAGTAATAGAAAAAGATTTAGCGATTATCGCACAAGTGCAGCCGCGCCTGATTGATTCATTCAGATTTACCAAGGGGAATGGTTCTACGTCTGGGACTTGGGATGCACAAAGTGCTGCGCCGAGCTTAAATTACAACATAAGCTTTACAGACGCAGACGCAAAAGATGTGGACACAGCATTTAATGCCTACGTTGCTGTTCCGGGCAAGATTGTAAAAATATCGTCCAACGGCGATCCTTTCGCTACGTATCAATCGCTAAGCATCACCAGAAACCCCTTTGGCCAATACTGGACAATTACTGTTCCGCAGGCGGACGTGCCTCCTGGCACTGTTCTTAGCGGTGAGCTTCTGGTGGAAATTTATTAAGCGAGGGATGGCATCCAAGTTTCTCCCTCTGACCCTATCCACTAATCAGTCAGGATTTTGCCGCTGTAACCTGTAGGAAAAGGTTTAACGCTATCAATGACTTGGACGCTAGCCAATTCCGTGACTTGGACCGGCGACCGCGCCGAGAACAATACCGCGATGGAATATCTGTTTGATACCTACCTGCCATCCAAGGGCTGGACTACGGGAGCGCATCCAGACGGCAGCAGCTTCAAACGCGTTTTCTCGTATGGCGCAACTGATAGCTTGCAGGGTGGCACATGGCGAAGCTACTTCTGGGCAAACTGGACTAGCGCTACGACTTCAACTAGTTGCAGCATTTACGAAGACGCGACCTATACGGCATCGCCAGGTGACTTGGCAACCGACACAACTAACTTAAAAAATATCGAATACAATGACACCAGTTACTCTTTCTATGGCGCCAACTGGCGTTTTTGGACAAGCGATCAGGTTGCGAATGCCACGCTAGTTACAAGAAATAAAAAAGTGATGTGGTACCACCCAGGGTTCGATACTGCTGCCTTTGTGCAGGCTGGGACGTGGAACGGTACTGCTGACAACCCCAATACTTGCATTTGGCCCATGAATACTGATGGGGCAATTTGGCAGACCAACGCGCCGATAGCTTCTGGGGCAGGCGCTGGTGAATATCAGCTTTTGCCGCAGCCGTGGTACAACAATAACTTTCAAGGTCTAATGCCAGAGATATTTTTTACAAATTTTGGCATGAACTACTGGAACTCTTTCGACTATGGCCCGGCATTTTTTATCAACCAATCAGACGTGCGCTACCACGTGCCCGCAGCCTTGACCAGCAGCAACAGATCGGCATATGGATCGGCTTTTAACTTTAACGGAGTTTTGCTGCTTGCCAATAGCCGCTATTGGATACGCTCTCAGGCTGACATGAATCAGCCAAGTCTGATCTTTGATTTTGGCACCTCTGAGCCTGACCTTACCTGATTGCCATGGCAGCTGATTTCACAATCACAGCTACAGAGACAACACTGCCTGGCGGTATGCCAACGGCAGAGGTGGGGAGCGGTGTCTTTGGATTGATCACCGTCCTTGAAGCTGATGGTGCGCCAAACAGTAGTTCAAGCGCATCAGTGCCGCCTGCTGCTGGCGTTGACTTTCCTGCGCTTGCACCTTCAGCGCGAACCTTCACGCAAGGATCGCAGCCATTCAGCACTTTTCAGACCTACTCCGGCCTTGAGAATCGTGTGCTGCTTGGCGCCAATCAGATCGGCTTGTCGTTGAGCTTGGGCTTCCAAAACCTTACAGAAGCTCAATACAACCTGATCTTTGCTCATTACCTTGCCGTGCAAGGCGGCTACCTAGATTTCAACCTCAGCCCAGAGGTGTTGGCTGGCGTTTCAAGCTCGACCTATCTGCAGCCCGCCTCTTACACATATCGCTATGCGTCGCCGCCTTCGGTGCAGTGGACATCGCCAGGCGTTGGCAGCGTGAGCGTTGATCTTGTTGCTTCTGTTCCAATTCCTTAGACTCTGAGCAAGGCTTGATCGCGCCATGGCAAACAAGCAATACACCGGCATTGATGGCGCTTTGTACGTCAACGGCGCAAAGGTCGCACGCGTTGAGTCGTGGAACCTTAGCGGCAATGTTGACAGCCTAGAAACGACCAACCTTGGCCAGTACGCCAAAACCTACATCAACGGCAATCAGTCATACTCTGGCAGCGCCACGATCTTTTATTACGAGAACGCAAGCAATCAGATTGAAGGTGCGGCATTACTTGATGATGTGTTGCGCACCACTCAGACGCCAAACGCTCCGGCCACCGTGCTGAAGCTGCAGCTAAACAACGGTGGAGTGGCTGAAAGGATTCTTGAGTTCACTTGCCTGATCTCATCGGTTGATATCACGGCACAAGCCGCTCAGATTATTCAGGCCAACATTCAATACAATGTGACTGGCCCGCTCACCACCGTGACTGTTGTCTGATGGCTCTTTGGCTTGGTGAAGCAGGTGGCCTACGTCTTGGCCGAGCATATGCAGGACCTGCATATGGCTTGCTAGAGGCGGCCAATGTTGACATCCCTGAGAAGCGTTTTGATCTTGGCTTGGCAAAGACAAGCCTGATTACTGGCGATCAGGTCAAGTTCACGCGTGTTGATAACAGCGGTGTTTCTGGCGGTCCGCTTGATTTCATTAGCGGCGTGATCGACACCGAGATCACGCTCTACGTCAACGTGGATGGCGTTGGCGGAATCAGACTGTATGACCTGTGGAGCAATGCGCTTGAGGGCAGCCTTGATGCAGCCCTGACGCTGGTGGCTCCTAGCAGTTCGTACCGGATCGCCTATGAGGTGGTCACTGATGTTGATCTCTGCCTAGCTCAGACCACCAGCTGGACGCTGAACACCAACCGCGAGCTTGCAGACTTCACCAGCCTTGGCGATGCGTTCCGCCAGCAGATGGGAATGCTTGTCTCGGGCAGCGGTGACATCACCTGTTTTTTTGATGCCAACTGGCGGCTGCAAGACGGCTCATACGACACCGAGTCGCCGGTCTACATGCACCAGCTAGCCATTCGGCAGGAAATTGGCTCTGATTTCACGGGCGTGTTTTTGCTCAAGCGCACCGATGCCATCCCGCTTGATGAGCTGTGCAACACCAGTGACCGCGCCTTGTTTTATCTGGCGAACTGTGTGGTGACATCAGTGGCCACTCAGCTCACGCCTGGCGAATTGATCCAGAGCCAAATTCAGTTCGTCACGACAGGCCAAGTCAGACTGTTGCACGACGTGGCCGGAAAGTACCTTCTCTAGAATGCGTCCAGCGCGGTATGCGCCTTTGACCGGGAGGTTTATCCATGTCGCTCAACGTCCGACATAAACACAGCTCCGTTCAGGACCAAGCACCGCAGCCGTCGGATCTGGTAAACGGCGAAATCGCGCTGAACATCAACGCGAACAGCACTGCGCTCTATACCAAGAACAGTGCAGGCGCTGTGGTCAAACTGGCGCCGACTGATGCGCCGGTTGATTCGGTCTTTGGCCGCACTGGTGCCGTCGTGGCCGCCGATGGCGACTATGACCTAGGCGAGCTTGGCGATGTTGACCTAAGCACCACAGCGCCGACCAACGGCCAGTTTTTGTCTTACGACGGTGCCAACTGGGTGCCGGGTGATGTCGTAAGCAGCGTTGATCTTGGTTACACCGCATCGGCCACTGATGGCACGGTGACCAATAGCGCTGGCCTCGATGCAATCATCCCGCTTGTCACTGCTGCAGATGCTGGCCTCATCTCGCCCGGCGACAAGACAAAGCTTGATGGCATCCAAGCTGGTGCAGAGGTCAATGCTGTTGATTCTGTTTTTGGCCGTACTGGCGCTGTAGTCGCGACTGACGGCGACTATGACCTGGGAGAACTTGGTGACGTAGACCTTACGACTACACCGCCAAGCAGCGGTCAAGTGTTGAGCTATGACGGCACCAACTGGGTGCCGCACACAACAGCATCGGCACCTGTCGATTCGGTCTTTGGTCGCACTGGCGCAGTTGTCGCGACAGAAGGCGATTACGACCTAGACCAGCTTGGCGATGTTGATCTGACAAGCTCCGCGCCAACGAGCGGGCAATTTTTGAAGTATGACGGCGCCAACTGGGTGCCCGGCAGCGTCGTAAGTAGCGTTGACCTTGGTTACACAGCGGCCGCCAGCAGTGGCACCGTAACCAATACAGCGGGCACCGACGCAACGATCCCTGCATTTACTTCAACCAATGCAGGCCTAGTTGGTGGCAGTGGTGGCGGCACAGCCAACTATCTTCGAGCTGATGGCACATGGGCGGCACCTCCGGGTGATGCCACTGACCTTGGTTACACCGCCAGCGCAACGGATGGCACCGTAACCTCTAGCACCGGCACCGATGCCACGGTTCCGCTGGTCACAGGGACCAACGCCGGTCTGATGGCGCCTGGCGACAAGACAAAGCTAGATGGCATTCAGGCTGGCGCCGAAGTTAACGCTGTTGATTCGGTGTTTGGCCGTACCGGCACAGTCGTCGCCACCGAAGGTGATTACAGCCTTGATCAGCTGGGTGACGTTGATCTAACTACAACGCCGCCAACAACTGGCCAGATCCTGACGTATGACGGCGCAGGGTGGGTTGCTGATGACGTGTCAGTGCCTGACCCGTTGACGCTGAACAACCTCACCGTCAACACGCTGCTTACTGCCGAGCACATTCACGGCAATCTGGCCGGCAGCGTCTACATCCACGTTAAGAACACCGATACGGTGCAGCTTGATGCAGGCACGCCGTTTTATATCAC
>Ga0208427_1001250_pt1 | contig 10957 bp, 5 predicted proteins | sample DEB08_DNA_FD_184532 | JGI IMG/M metagenome (GOLD analysis project Ga0208427, IMG submission 184532) | Aqueous microbial communities from the Delaware River and Bay under freshwater to marine salinity gradient to study organic matter... | ecosystem: Environmental > Aquatic > Marine > Coastal ...
TGGCACTTCTGTTGGCAGCGTAGAAAAAATTATATCTGTCGCAAAGATTTTAAAAAAAAAATTCTTAAAAGGAGATAAAATTATTGCTGTAGTCTCTGCAATGGCGGGAAAAACTAATGAATTAATAAAACATTCTGAACAAATTAGTAAGAATTTCAACAAAAGAGAATTAGATGTTTTATTAGCATCTGGAGAGCAGGTCACTTCAGCTTTACTAGCAGGAGCATTGAATAACTTAGGTATTAAGTCAAAAAGTTTTATGGGTTGGCAAATACCTATTTTGACAAGTGGCGAACATAATAATTCTAGAATTATAAATATGAATATAGATAAAGTTAATAATTTCTTAACAAATAAAGGGATAGCTATAATTCCAGGGTTCCAGGGAATATCTGAGCAAGGAGATATAACAACCATTGGAAGAGGTGGGTCTGATGCCACAGCTGTTGCCATAGCAAAAATATTTAAAACAGATTTTTGTGAAATTTATACCGATGTAGAAGGCGTTTATTCCACTGACCCAAGGTATTTTCCAAAAGCAAAAAAAATTAACAAAATTTCTTATGAAGAGATGCTTGAAATGTCATCTCTTGGTGCCAAAGTAATGCAATCATCTGCTGTTCAAACGGCGATGATCTATGATTTACCTTTACATGTTAGATCTACTTTTTCTAATAAAGAAGGTACTAAAATTTTTGGGTCTGAAAGTATTGACTATAATAAAGTAATTACAGGAGTAACTTATTCCAAAGATGACGCAAAGGTTACACTTTTAGATGTTCAAGATAAACCTGGAGTGGCTGCAGACATATTTGAACCTTTAGGTAAAAATTCAATAAATGTAGATATGGTAATTCAAAACATATCTCCAGATGGGAAAAAAACAGATTTAACTTTTACCTTAAAAAGAAACGATCTTAACAAGGCTATAAAATTAATAAAATCTAATAAAAAAAAGGTAAAATATAAATCAATCAGCTCTGATAAAAAAGTATCAAAAGTTTCAATAGTTGGAGCAGGTATGATCACAACTCCTGGAGTAACTTATAAAATGTTCAGGTCATTAGCTCAGGAGAAAATCAATATTTTAGCAATTTCAACATCTGAAATTAAAATATCTGTAATCATAAATGAGAAACAAACTAATAAAGCTGTAAAAAAACTTCATTCAGTTTTTAATTTAGATTAATTTTATGGAAATAAGACCTCATAGAATAATAAAAAGAAAAAAAACAAGACAAATAATGGTTGGAAAAGTTCCTGTTGGTGGGGATTCTGTCATTTCTGTACAGTCTATGACCAATACTTTAACAACTGATGTTGCTGCAACAATAAAGCAAATTATAGAATTAGAAAATGCTGGGGCAGATATAGTTAGAGTATCCTGTCCAGATGAAGACTCAACAAAAGCACTTAAAGATATTGTTAAAGAAGTAAATGTTCCAATTGTAGCAGACATACATTTTCATCATAAAAGAGCAATTGAAGCTGCAAAAATGGGGGCAAGTTGTTTAAGAATTAATCCAGGAAATATAGGCTCAAGTCAACGAGTCATAGAAATTATCAAAGCAGCAAAAGATTATAATTGTTCTATAAGAATTGGAGTTAACGCAGGATCTTTAGATAAAACTTTATTAGAAAAATACAAAGAACCTTGTCCTGAAGCTTTAACTGAAAGCGCAATGTATAATATAAAATTAATGGAGGATAATGATTTTTTTAATTTTAAAATTAGCGTTAAATCCTCAGATGTATTTTTAGCTGTTAAATCTTATGAACAATTATCCGAGGCTTGTGATTATCCTTTACACGTTGGTATTACAGAAGCAGGCGGGCTTTTGACTGGAAGCATAAAATCTTCAATTGGAATAGGAAGGTTACTAATGCAAGGTATAGGAGATACTATTAGAGTTTCATTGTCTGCAGATCCTGTTGAAGAAATAAAAGCAGGATATGAAATTTTAAAATCTTTAAATATTCGATCAAGAGGAGTACAAATAGTTTCTTGTCCATCATGTGCAAGACAGGCTTTTCCAGTAATAGAAACAGTAAAAATCTTGGAAAAAAAATTAGCTCACATTAAGACACCTGTTACTTTGTCTATCATTGGATGTGTAGTCAATGGTCCGGGTGAAGCTGCCCAAACAGAAATAGGATTAACCGGAGGTGGGCAAGATAATAATTTAATATATCTCTCTGGAGTACCACACACAAAGGTTCCAAGCGCTGATATTATACAAAAAATTGTTCAATTAGTTGAAGATAAAGTTAAAGAAAAAGTTAATTAAATAATGATCCCATTAGATAAGGTTAAAGATCTGGTAATAAAACACGATTCTTTGGAAAAAGAATTGTCAACTGGCTCTATTGATCCAAAAACTTTTGCCCAAAAGTCCAAAGAATACTCGGATTTAGGAAACATCATTATTTTTGCAAGAGAATATCTAAAATTTGATCAAGATCAGAAAGACCTTGAGCAAATATTAAATGACAAAAGTAGTGATGGTGAAATGAAAAATTTAGCAGAAAAGGAATTGGAAGTTTTGAAAGAAAAAAAAATATCATACACAACAAAATTGAAGGTATTCTTATTACCTAAAGATGAAGATGATAATAAGAATGCTATTGTTGAGATTAGAGCTGGCACAGGTGGATTGGAAGCATCTCTTTTTTGTGCTGATTTGTTCAGAATGTATGAAAAAGTGTGCTCTAAAAAGAAATGGAAATTAGACATTATTAGTATTTCAAAAAGTGAGGCAGGCGGATTCAAAGAAGTTATTTTTTCAGTAAGTGGCAATGATATTTATTCTTATTTGAAATATGAGTCTGGAGTACACCGGGTTCAAAGAGTTCCAACCACAGAAACGCAGGGCAGAGTTCATACTTCCGCAGCAACGGTTGCAGTTTTACCTGAAGCTGAGGAAGTTGATATTCAAATTAAAGACTCTGATTTAAGAATTGATGTATTTAGATCCGGTGGCCCAGGTGGTCAATCAGTTAATACAACAGATAGTGCTGTTAGAATTACTCACCTTCCAACAGGTGTGGTTGTTAGTCAGCAAGATGAAAAATCACAACATAAAAATAAGGCTAAAGCTTTGAAAATATTAAGATCAAGAGTTTATGAAGCAGAAAAAAGAAAAAAAGATCAAGAGCGCGCAGACAATAGAAAAAGTCAAATCGGAACTGGAGATAGATCAGAGAGAATAAGAACTTATAATTTTCCTCAAGGAAGAGTTACAGATCATAGAATTAATTTAACATTACATAAGTTAGATGAATTTTTAAGTGGGGAAATTCATGAAGAGATGAATGAAAGTTTAAGGCTTAAAGAACAAGATTTAAAATTAAAAAATTTATAATTATGAATATTTCAAATCTTCTAGCAAATGGATCAAGAATTTTAAAATCTAATAGCATTAAAACACATGTTTTAGACTCAGAATTAATTCTCTCTGATATTCTAAAATTACAAAAAGAAAAATTAATAATAAATTCAGACCATACTGTTTCAGAAAAAGTTATAAATAATTTTAATAAACTTATATTAAGAAGAACAAAAAAGGAGCCTATTGCTTATATTCTTAATAAGCGTGAATTTTGGAGTAAAGATTTTTTTGTTAATCAAAATACTTTAATTCCAAGACCAGAGACTGAATTACTTTGTGAACAGTTAATTAAGATTTTTAAAGGTAAAAGCATAAATTTTTTAGACATTGGTACTGGCACAGGATGCATTTTATTAACTATTCTTAGTGAAATTAGTGAAGCAAAAGGAATAGGTTTAGACATTTCTAAAAAAGCCATTGATGTTGCTAGGAGAAATTCAAAAAACTTAAATTTAACTTCAAGAGCAAAATTCTTTACAAGATCATTAGAAGAAATTTATGGCTATAAATTTGATTTAGTAGTTTCAAATCCGCCATATATAAAGTCTATTGATCTAAAAAATTTACAAGAGGATGTTAGAAAATTTGAGCCAAAAATAGCATTGGATGGAGGAAAGGAAGGGCTTGACGTAATTAAAAAAGTTATCTACAAATCTAAAACAATTTTAAAAAAATTAGGTCTGCTAGCTTTAGAGATTGGACACGGGCAGCATTACAAAGTTTCACAAATATTAAAGAAACAAGGTTTTAAAGAAGAATTATTAATTAGAGACTATCGAAATAACGTTAGATGTATAGTTGCAAGGCTAAAAATTAGTTGAAAATTAACATTTTAAATGAACGATCAAAAAAGAAGATTTAGACCCAGAAATCAAAGAAGTGGTTTTAGGCCAAGAAACAATAATGGCCAAAACTCTAATGGGCATTTTCAATCAAATGGAAACATTGGAAGAAACACAATGGGTCAATGACAAACCCTTTCAATGTTGAAAAAACTGCGCAAAAGTATCAGCAATTAGCAAAAGATGCTCTAACGTCTGGTGATCCAGTTTTATACGAGAATTACCTTCAACATGCAGAGCACTATAACAGAAGATTAGCAGAATTAAATTACAAGCCTAAACAACAAAATATAGAAAAGAGCGAACCAGTAAATTCAACTTTGGCTGAAACAGTAAATACTTCAGAAGATAAAAAAGCAGCAGTTTAATTTTAATTATTTTTTCTTAAATTAGATAACCTTACATCAATTTTAATTCTCTCGACTTCAAATTTGTTCCTAGCTTCATTGTCTAAGGTTTTTCCCGTTGGTAATTTTAATCTTTGAGAGTTAACTCTTTTACCATTTTCAATTACTTCATAATGTAAATGTGGTCCGGTAGATAAACCAGTTGAACCAACATAGCCAATTATTTGACCTTGATTTACTCTAACTCCTTTTCGAATACCTCTTCCATATTTTGACATATGTGCGTAGGCAGTTTCGTAAGTTGAATTATGTCTTATCTTCACATAGTTGCCATAGCCTTTATATTTCTGTGCCATAACAACTACTCCTGAACCTGAAGCCATAATTGGAGTCCCAGTTTTAGCAGCAAAATCTGTTCCTTGATGAAGTTTATTAAATCCTAAAATTGGATGTCTTCTAAAACCAAAAGATGAAGAAAGTCTCGCCCCATTAATTGGTGTCTTCATCAATGTTTTAATTACACTTTTTCCATCAACATCATAGAAACCAGTCTCATTGTTATATTTAAAATTATATAATGAAATTTCTTTGTTATTAACAAACATTGATGCATAAAAAATTTTTCCTGTATTTCTAACAACGCCATCTTCATCTAAAAGTCTTTCATAATAGATTTCAAACTTATCACCAACTTGAATGTCTCGTTGAAAGTCAACTTCAAAACCAAATATATTTGCAAATTCAACAATTATATTTGGCTCGACACCAACTTCTACCGCTGAACTATAAAGATTATTTTTAATACTATTAGATAAAACAACTTCTTGTTTTTCTAATTTAAGAATATTTTTATTTACAACAAACTCATCTTTATTTCTTTTGACTTCGACACTTGTAATTTCATCAACGGGATAAAAAAAACTTACTAATTTATTTATACCTTGATCTTCCTTTGTGATAATTCTGATTTCAGTATTTATAAATATATTTGATAATTTTTTATTAGCTATCTGTGCTGTGATGTTTTTTATATCATTTACATTAACATCAAACTTTCTTAAAACTTTATCGATTGTATCGTTGTTTTGTACTGTATAAGTAAATTCTTGATAAGGAGAATTTAAATTTTTAAATATATAATTTTTAATACTATTAAATTCACTTGATTTTAAAAAAGTATTAAAATTATTTTGTTTTAGTTCAGCATAATTTTTAATTTGATTTAGTATCAAAACGTAAATAGTAAAAAAAAGTAATAGTAGAAAAGAATAAAATAAGTATTTTTTTTTTATAAATGAGCTTAAAACAGAGCCAATTCCTGAATTGAATAATCGAAAATAATTTAAAAAATTTGATTTTATAACTCTAAACATCAGGTTATTTGATATATAAAATTAATACCAACTTTTCAACGCAAAGTAGTGAAAAAGATCATATTTTGCTGGGTTTTTTGCTTAATATACACCTTGATTTATCTTAATTTTGTAATATAACCGCGTTTCACATTTTTTAGTAATATTTAATGTAAGTTATCTCTTGCTATAGGTGTGTTTTAGATTTTTTTATTAAAATCTTAGCTTTTTTAAATTGTAAATTTTTAAGAAGAGAAGTGTGGACGGTTAGGTTAACAAAGAAATTGTCGTACACACTTTTACTTTAACTATTTTGTTAAACGAAAAATTTTTAAATCTTGTATTTAAAAATTAAAAGCTAGTGTGCGCCGTTATTAAACTTGAGAGTTTGATCATGGCTCAGAACGTACGCTGGCGGCACGCCTAACACATGCAAGTCGAACGCAGTAGCAATACTGAGTGGCAAACGGGTGAGTATAATGTGGGAATCTGCCTTTTGGTTCGGAATAACACGAGGAAACTTGTGCTAATACCGGATAAGCCCTTACGGGGAAAGTTTTAATGCCAAAAGATGAGCCCGCACTTGATTAGCTAGTTGGTAAGGTAATGGCTTACCAAGGCAACGATCAATAGCTGTTCTTAGAGGAAGACCAGCCACATTGGGACTGAGACACGGCCCAAACTCCTACGGGAGGCAGCAGTGGGGAATCTTGCACAATGGGGGAAACCCTGATGCAGCGATGCCGCGTGAGTGAAGAAGGCCCTTGGGTTGTAAAACTCTTTCGTCGGGGAAGAAAATGACTGTACCCGAATAAGAAGGTCCGGCTAACTTCGTGCCAGCAGCCGCGGTAATACGAAGGGACCTAGCGTAGTTCGGAATTACTGGGCTTAAAGAGTTCGTAGGTGGTTGAAAAAGTTAGTGGTGAAATCCCAGAGCTTAACTCTGGAACTGCCATTAAAACTTTTCAGCTAGAGTATGATAGAGGAAAGCAGAATTTCTAGTGTAGAGGTGAAATTCGTAGATATTAGAAAGAATACCAATTGCGAAGGCAGCTTTCTGGATCATTACTGACACTGAGGAACGAAAGCATGGGTAGCGAAGAGGATTAGATACCCTCGTAGTCCATGCCGTAAACGATGTGTGTTAGACGTTGGAAATTTATTTTCAGTGTCGCAGCGAAAGCGATAAACACACCGCCTGGGGAGTACGACCGCAAGGTTAAAACTCAAATGAATTGACGGGGACCCGCACAAGTAGTGGAGCATGTGGTTTAATTCGAAGATACGCGCAGAACCTTACCAACACTTGACATGTTCGTCGCGACTCTGAGAGATCAGAGTTTTCGGTTCGGCCGGACGAAACACAGGTGCTGCATGGCTGTCGTCAGCTCGTGTCGTGAGATGTTGGGTTAAGTCCCGCAACGAGCGCAACCCCTACCTTTAGTTGCCACCATTAAGTTGGGCACTTTAAAGGAACTGCCAGTGATAAGCTGGAGGAAGGTGGGGATGACGTCAAGTCCTCATGGCCCTTACGTGTTGGGCTACACACGTGCTACAATGGCACTTACAGTGGGAAGCTAAGACGCGAGTCCAAGCTAATCCCTAAAATGTGCCTCAGTTCGGATTGCACTCTGTAACTCGAGTGCATGAAGCTGGAATTACTAGTAATCGCGGATCAGCGCGCCGCGGTGAATACGTTCCCGGGTCTTGTACACACCGCCCGTCACACCATGGAAGTTGGTTACACCTTAAGGCAAATCGTCAACCTTCGGGAGACATTTGACTACGGTACGATCAGCAACTGGGGTGAAGTCGTAACAAGGTAGCCGTAGGGGAACCTGCGGCTGGATTACCTCCTTTCTAAGGATGACCTAAAATTTCATTAGGTCAATAAAAATTAAGTTAATGTGACCGTCCTCATTTCTCTTCTTATTAATTAAAGTGTCTCATAAGTGCATAGGGGCCGGTAGCTCAGGTGGTTAGAGCGCACCCCTGATAAGGGTGAGGTCGGACGTTCGAGTCGTCCTCGGCCCACCAAATTCACGGGGGATTAGCTCAGCTGGGAGAGCGCCTGATTTGCATTCAGGAGGTCAGCGGTTCGATCCCGCTATCCTCCACCAACTTTGACACTTTTAGCTTTTTCAAATTGTAAATATAATATCAATATCTATATCCGATTGTTCATTCATTTGAACAATCATATAAAAATTTAATTTAGACAGAAAAAAATTATTTTCTGTGCATAAATCAAGCGTTTAAGGGCGTATGGCGGATGCCTAGGCACTGAAAGGCGATGAAGGACGTGGTATACTGCGATAAGTTTCGGGGAGCTGTATGCAGGCTTTGATCCGAGAATTTCCGAATGGGAGAACCCACCACTTTATGTGGTACTTTAAACTGAATTCATAGGTTTAAAGAGCAAACCCGGAGAACTGAAACATCTAAGTAACCGGAGGAAAAGAAATCAATTGAGATTCCGTTAGTAGTGGCGAGCGAACGCGGAACAGGCCAGTAACAATTTTAAAATAATTTGAATAGTCTGGAAAGACTAGCCAAAGATGGTGATAGCCCAGTAGAAGTAATGTTTAAAATTGTTCTTGAGTAGAGCGGGACACGTGTAATCTTGTTTGAATATAGGGGGACCACCCTCTAAGCCTAAATACTCTTCAGTGACCGATAGTGAACTAGTACCGTGAGGGAAAGGTGAAAAGAACCCCTATTAGGGGAGTGAAATAGAATCTGAAACCGTATGCCTACAATCAGTCGAAGCTCTTTTTAGAGTGACGGCGTACCTTTTGTATAATGGGTCAGTGACTTAATTTATCCAGCAAGCTTAAGCCGATAGGTGTAGGCGCAGCGAAAGCGAGTCTTAAATGGGCGTTTAGTTGTATGAATTAGACCCGAAAACGAATGAGCTTACCATGAGCAGGTTGAAAGCAGGGTAACACTTGCCGGAGGACCGAACCAGTTGACGTTGAAAAGTCTTTGGATGACTTGTGGTAAGGGGTGAAAGGCCAACCAAATTCGTAGATAGCTGGTTTTCCGCGAAAACTATTTAGGTAGTGCGTTGAATAAATTTATGTTTGGAGGTAGAGCACTAAACGGGCTAGGGGGGAGAAATCTTTACCAAACCTGATAAAACTCCGAATGCCAGACATATTACTTCAACAGACAGACTGTGGGTGCTAAGGTCCATGGTCGAGAGGGAAAGAGCCCAGACCACCAGATAAGGTCCCTAAATCATGATTAAGTGTGAAAGGATGTGGAGATTCCATAACAGCCGGGAGGTTGGCTTAGAAGCAGCCATCCTTTAAAGATAGCGTAACAGCTCACCGGTCTAATAGAGTTTCTGCGCCTAAGATGTAACGGGGCTAAAATCATGTACCGAATCTGTGGATGTATAATTTCTTCGGAAATTATACGTGGTAGCGGAACGTTCTGTAAGCCTGCGAAGGGATACCCGTGAGGGATCCTGGAGGTATCAGAAGTGCGAATGCTGACATAAGTAACGATTAACAGAGTGAAAAACTCTGTCGCCGAAAATTCAAGGGTTCCTGCGCAAGGTTAATCCGCGCAGGGTTAGTCGGTCCCTAAGACGAGGGCGAGAGCCGTAGTCGATGGAAACCAGGTTAATATTCCTGGACTCGATGGTAGTGACGGATTTTGTAAATTGTTAACTCTTATTGGATTGAGTTAGCCGTGAAAAAGTCCCAGGAAATAGCTCCATCATAGAACCGTACCCTAAACCGACACAGGTGAATTATTAGAGTATAATTAGGCGCTTGAGAGAATGATGTTGAAGGAACTCGGCAAAATGCTTCCGTAACTTCGGAATAAGGAAGGCCCAATTATAGGCAACTAATATTGGGTGGCACAAGCTAGGGAGAAGCGACTGTTTATCAAAAACACAGCCCTCTGCTAACACGTAAGTGGATGTATAGGGGGTGACGCCTGCCCGGTGCTGGAAGGTTAATGCGGTTGGTGCAAGCTAACTTCTGAAGCCCCAGTAAACGGCGGCCGTAACTATAACGGTCCTAAGGTAGCGAAATTCCTTGACGGGTAAGTTCCGTCCTGCATGAATGGCGTAACGATTTCTCCGCTGTCTCCAACATCAACTCAGTGAAATTGAATTCTCCGTGAAGATGCGGAGTTCCCGTGGTTAGACGGAAAGACCCCGTGCACCTTTACTACAACTTTATATTGGTGTTAGGAATGACATATTTAGCTTAGGAGGGAGACTTTGAAGTTTTGGCGCCAGCCAAGATGGAGTCGTCAGTGAAATACCTCTTTTGTTATTCTTGACATCTAACTGCTAGCCGTAATCCGGCAGCAAGACATTGTATGGTGGGTAGTTTGACTGGGGCGGTCGCCTCCCAAAAAGTAACGGAGGCGTGCGAAGGTAGGCTCAGAACGGTCAGAAATCGTTCGTAGAGTGCAATGGCATAAGCCTGCCTGACTGCAAGACTGACAAGTCGAGCAGAGTCGAAAGACGGTCATAGTGATCCGGTGGTTCTGAGTGGAAGGGCCATCGCTCAACGGATAAAAGGTACGCCGGGGATAACAGGCTGATACCCTCCAAGAGTCCATATCGACGAGGGTGTTTGGCACCTCGATGTCGGCTCATCACATCCTGGGGCTGGAGCAGGTCCCAAGGGTTTGGCTGTTCGCCAATTAAAGTGGTACGTGAGCTGGGTTCAGAACGTCGTGAGACAGTTCGGTCCCTATCTGCCATGGGTGTAGAAGAATTGAGAGGATTTGTCCCTAGTACGAGAGGACCGGGATGAACATATCACTGGTGGACCAATTGTGGCGCCAGCCGCAGTGTTGGGTAGCTAAATATGGAAAAGATAACCGCTGAAAGCATCTAAGTGGGAAACTTACCTCAAAACTAGTTCTTCCTATAGAGCCGTAGTAGACCACTACGTTGATAGGCTGGATGTGTAAGCACCGTAAGGTGTGTAGCTGACCAGTACTAATAGCTCAATTGGCTTGATTTATGCACTGAAAAAAATTTTTTCTCTTATTTA
>Ga0208427_1001251_pt1 | contig 10956 bp, 15 predicted proteins | sample DEB08_DNA_FD_184532 | JGI IMG/M metagenome (GOLD analysis project Ga0208427, IMG submission 184532) | Aqueous microbial communities from the Delaware River and Bay under freshwater to marine salinity gradient to study organic matter... | ecosystem: Environmental > Aquatic > Marine > Coastal ...
TGAATCAAAAGGTTACTGTGCAAACACGGGCAATGGTTGGTTCTCATTTTGGGGTAACAGACTTAACTGAACAATTTATTGATCTAAGTGTTTTGTGGGGCAAGTTTGAAACGGATGAGAAAGGCTATCGGTCATTTGGCGGTGCTGGGGTATCAGAATCTATCACGCATGTATTTACAACACGATATACAAGCGTTGTTACAGTTACGGATCAAGAATGGCTGTTGTATGATGGGGTTCGTTATAAAGTGGACAGGATAGAAAATATTAACGAGGAAAAGAAGTTCTTGCGTTTATATTTAATCAAGCAGGGGAGTTCAGAGTTACTGGCTAACGATGGCTAGTATAAAATTAGATCGGAGGGGAAAGAAAACGGTTTTTGAAATTTCGCAAATGCCAAAAAAGGGCAGGCGAGCAATGCGTAACGCTTTATATTTCTCAGGAAAATTATTGCGTAAAAGTGCGAGTGATGCGATTTTGAAAAAGAAATCTGGGCGAGTATATAGGTATAAAGGGCGAAGGATTAAAGCTAGTCAAGATGGTGAGTCATGGGCGAATAGAAGCGGTACAGCACGAAGGGGGTTATCATTTAGGGTTCAAGGCGAGAATCGTTTATATTTCGAAAATAGCGTTGATTACGTCCAGTATTTGGAAGACCCAAAATCTTTAAATCGTCCGGCAATGTGGCTGGCAATAGAAAGTAATGTCGGTAAAATTGAACGATATATTGAACAAGAAATTGATAGGATGTTTGGTGTTTAATAAGCATGTTTTATTTTCCCTGTTTTTGTTTTTAATATTGCTTTTTGGCTGCACAAGGCTTGCCGGTATATTTTTTGCCCTAATGCTTTCTATTTTGATTAATTTTTATGATATTATGGCAATTTTGGCTTTAGCCTATTTACTATTTAGTGTATTTTTTAAAAAATGGAAACGGTCTGGTAATTGTAATTATTATATGTTTGACTAATTGTTATTGACAATATATAATAGATATAGTTTAATTGTTTAAAACAGGACTGAACTATGGACTTAACTACTATTTCTTTGCTTATTTCTGCAACAGCGATGTTTATATCACTTATGCCGTTCTTGATAGATCTTTATGAGGACTATGGCTTGCCAGATTGGAGGATTTTTGAGACCGCTGATAAAAGAGAGGTGCGAGAAGGACAAGAAAAAGAGAAAAGTATTTTGGAAGAATTAATAAAAAAATACAATGTGCCAACAGATATTCAAAAAGAATTAGGTGTTGTTACCGATAAATACTTTTTAATTGAAAGGGACTTTCTTCCGTTTAAAGATGGTGTTTATTACTGGATTTATAGTCGTAAACCTGATGGTGCATTAGGCGAAAGAAAGGGTGAAATAACATTCTGGGATGCAAGATTCTTGCCTCTTACTTCTTATGAATCGGATGAATTAAATAAAATGTGCGATGAAGAAATTCAACGTGCTGAGTCGTTAAGAAGAGCAAAGAATATGCGAGATGGATTTTGTAAGGACGTAATTTGTTATTGAATAATTGTTATTAACATTATATAATAACTATAGTTTGATTGCTTAACACAAGGAGTTAATTATGTATGCTTATTTCTATATTGATAAAGATAATAATTTGGTAGAATGTGATCGTGATACTTATAAAGAGTGGGAGTTTTGGCTTGAAAAAAAATGGGATGATATTAGCTTTTTTTATATAAAGGACAGGAAGGTTTGTGTTGAATGTCCTAATTCTGAACTATACGACCGTTTGGAAGATAAGTATGGTAATGGGACTGTTGTGATGCATTCTGAATTTTCTGTTTTAAAATATGAAACCCAAGAAAACAAAAAGTATAACATAGTTACTAGTTTAGATGATGCTGATTGCACTGAAGACGATGACGACAGGCACAGAGGGGGTGGTGGTTATTACCCTGTTTTTGAAACAAGGGTTGAATGTTATGATGGCTATTCAGTTAAATTCACAAATTGCCCAAATTATGGACTAGAAAAAGCAATAGAGTATCACGAGTCTATTGTTTTGGATATTGTTTCTGGTAAGGATTTGAAATACATATCATAACGCTGTTATAATGTAGTATTATATAGGCATGAACCTAAGTGAATTAGTCACTCATGTACAAAGCATATTGCCTTTATACAACAGCAATCTTAGCGTATCCAAACCAATAACAGATTTAACAAAGTCCGGCAATGACGTTACGGTTTCGTGTATACAGCACGGATTATCAGTTGGCGACAATTTGTTGCTATCTGGAATAAAAACAGATATTCAAATAACAGATATAACAACCGTAAACGGTGTTGCTACAGCCACTTGCGCTACAGATCACGACTTGTCATACCCCTACATAAACAAAGTTAATATATCGTCAACTGAGGGTGCGTACAATGGTGATAAAACAATAACAAGTGTCCCAAGTTCAACTACATTTACATTTAATGTCACAGGAACGCCAGCACAATCGACAGGAACGCTACACACCTTTCATTCTGTTGGTTTTAATGGTTGGCACAAGGTTAGCGCAGTTTTAGATGCAAATAAATTTCAGTTCGTACTTAATAATGACCGATTAACGGCTGGATCTGGTTCTGATATGAAACTTGTGACAGGTTTGCAAATATCGTCAGTGGCAACGCTTGATCGTGCTATAAAGCTATATACAGATAAGCAAATTAACACCCCTTTTTTATTTATAGTCCCAGAAGGTTCAGACGCATCCGCAGACCGAAATACGCAGAATGATGCTAATAGTGAAACAACGTCAACAGAGCAATTCTATTTAAAACTTATTAACAATTTTTCGTTTTACCTATTTATACCAACAGTCAATGAGTTGACAGGCAGTAAAGCAATAGATTTGGCTTTTAATGTTTTGCCTTCATTGTATAAAACTGTAGCAGGGTACAGACCAAGCACGTTTTTTGCGAATACAAGCAACACGTTAATGGTTCCGTTAGGTCACGGCGTAATTAGCTATAATGACGCATACCTTGTTTATTCATACAACTTTGAAACAACTGAAACGATATTAAGTACACAAACAGCAAACTATGTGCAGGATACAAGCCAGTTTATGTATAATTCTGGGGATATATACACAAATACTGAAACTGTGGCATTTAGAAGTTTTGAGAATACATTTCAAAATGATAATTCCGAAAATGTAAAAGATAATAATTTTAATTTGTTGTGATATAATCGATTGTATGAAATTAAAATTAAACAGAAATCTAGCATTATATGAAGCAGGCGATATTGTAGAGGTTGAGGCGGTAGATGGTGTACCAGTTAATAGCTACTGGCGAAAAAGATTAAAAGATTCTCAATTTGATAATTGTGTAGAAATAATTGAAGAAAAAAAAGTTGTTCGTAAGAAAATTGCAAAAGATGAAAAAAGTGAGGTATTAAATGACAGTCAGTAACCCTATTATTAATATAACTAAGGCACCAGCCGAGCAGTCAATTAGCAATGCACCACAAAAGGTGTTGATTGTTGGCCAGCAAACCGGATCAGTTTATACAAGCGGTTCTTTAGTTGAAAATATTGGCAACGCTAATGTTGAAATTGGTAATTTTGGCAAAGGTTCTCAAATTGCTGAAATGGTTAAGGCGTTTAAGTCAGTAAACCAAGTTACTCGATTAGATGCCATTGCGCTAGATGATAATGGGTCAGGTGTTCAGGCTACTGGTTCTGTTGCCTTTTCTGGTACTGCCACAGAGTCTGGGGTTTTGGTTGTTTCTATCGGTTCGAGAATTAACCATAAATACAGCGTATCTATTGCATCTGGCGACACTGCAACACAAATTGGGGATGCATTAGTCGCTTTGATTAACGCTGACGCACACAAAATTATTTCAGCATCTAACACAACTGGGACTGTAACGCTAACAGCCAACAATGCTGGTACATACGGTAATGGGATTGGTTTAGAGGTAAAAGGGATTGTTGGTGGGGTTACGCCAAGCGTCACGGCTATGACAGGCGGTGCGACTGACCCAGTATTGACTGGATTGTTTGATGTAATTGGTGAAACACGATACCAAACTATTATTTTCCCTGGAAACTACGATGTAACAGTTGTTGCGGATTCTCACACAAGCACAACTTCATTGCTAGACCCACGTTGGAATGAAGACAATGCAATCCTTGATGGTGTTTGTGTAATATCTAAAACAGATACATTGGCGAACCTAAAAACATTTTTGAATGCTAGAAATTCACAGTCATTAATTGTCAATGCTCAGGGTATTGTAAATGATACTTTGTATAAGGGTTCATCTATATTTGAATTAGATGATGTTATTGCTGCTCAAATTGGGGCTGTTAGGGCGTTAAGGCTTACAGATGGTGCGAATATAGCACAGTTTGTTATTGCTTCAAATTTAGACGCAAGAGGTGGCACTCACACAGCATCGCTGCCTTACATGAACACGCCTTTAACATTGCCAGTTCTTGATACTGGTAAAGGGTGGGCTAAGTCTGAGCAATCTGAAATTAATGTTGCTGGTGGGTTTGTTGTTGGGAATAACATCGCTGGCAATGGTGTTGTTTTGGGGCAAGTCTATACAACCTACAAAACTGACGCTGCTGGCAATGTAGATAAAACATACCAATTCTTAAACAACGTGGATGTGACATCTGCTGGTGCTGAGTTTATTTTTAACAATTTGAAATCAGCTTACAGTCAAAGCCGATTGACTGACGGTTCGTTAGTTACTGGGTATAACATGGTAAATGAAAACGCAATTCGGGGTAAGCTGGTAGAATTGTACAATATTTTATCTGGTGAAGGGTACTTGTTGTACCGAGCGGGTGAAGACAATGTTAAATACTTTGTGGATAACCTAACAATTAGCCTAGACTTGTTAAACGGAAAGGCTACTAGCACGGCTAAAGTACCGCTTGTTGCTCAGCTGCGAAGACTTGATTTAGTATTACAAGCAGTGTTTAATATATAGGAGTAAGATATGGCAACATCATTAGTCGGTGGACAATTATTTATCAATGACCAATCAGTGGCTATTCAAGGGAATAGTTTGCGTATGAAGGATGGCTCTGGGGATAAGGTTATCACCCCACAAGTAGCCGGAACCTCTGTGGACGTAATTGAAGCAGTGGATTATACAACAGCTAAAAGTATGGTTTCTTTTGATTTATTATCAACTGTTGAGAATGAAGCATTGGTTCGTGGTTGGAAGTCTAATGGCCTTGGCAACGTGATTAAATATGTTGCATCTACTGGGGTTACTAAAGTATTTCAAAAAATGTGCATGTATGTTGACCCTGAAATCAATGTTTCATCTGACGGGGTTATATCTGTAGAATTTGAAGGCTCGCAAGCGGTTACAGCTTAATGCGGGCATTACAAAGCATACTAGATTCAGCAGCATTTAAATTGTCTAATATTATTATTGATATTATACTAATTATTATGCTATACTTAAATCTAACGCTATGAAAGAATATTTTGAATACACCTTAAAAACCCCAATTAAAATATCTAAAGATGGTGAGTATGTGGATGCATCAGATGTTGTTGTTTATGCCCCACGACCACGAGATAAGTATAAAGTGTTAAAGTTGGAAGCAGATTTAAACAACGCTTTTTTAAGTGTTTTGCCAAAATTAGATGCCCTGGATGCCCTAGGAAAGAAAAAGAAAAAGCAAGGCAATGACAATGGAAAAGGCTCTGAAGACGATAAAAAAGATGATGAGGTTGGCATGGGCAGCTTAATTATTAAGTTTGCAGATGCGGATATAGTTGTTTCTATTATGTATAACTTGGAACAAATATTTCTTGCTGGGACAGAAGATAAGCCAACGATAACTATTGATGGTATTCAAATGAAAAAAACTCATTTTGATGATGGCTTGGATAGTTTGGATTTAAAAGCGTTAGCTGGGGGGTATGCTGACCATTTTTTGTCGCTGGCCTTGTAGAAAATAAGCCATTATTTTTATTTACCGATTTTAAGTTTATTAACAGGATAACTATTGAGGGGTTCATAGTTTACATGATGGAACACCATTTTAGCTATTCTGAGTTAATGGATATGAATATGGGGGAGTTGTTGTTGTATAATAAAGAGGTAAGCAATATTGTGGCGCAAAAAAATCGAGAGATTGAAAAGCAACAAAGGAAACGATGAAATCAGTTAGTTATTTAATCGAAGTTAGAGACAAATTTAGCCGTAATATGGCTAAGTTTGCAGAGCAAGCAGATAAATCACGGGTTAAGGTTGAAAAACTTGATAAAAAGCTAAAATCAATGGGGAATACAGCCGTTGAGTTTGGAAAGAAAATGGTAACACGGTTTACTTTGCCTGTTGCTGCTGGGTTTGGCATATTGTTGCGAAACGCTGCAAAAATGGAAACTATGCGTACTGGCTTTTTGGGCATACTTGGGGATGCTGATAAAGCTGCTGAAATGGTAGATAAATTGAATGAATTTACAGCCAAAACACCGTTTCAGTTAGAGCAAGTAAGTAAGGCAGGAAGGCAGTTATTAGCTGCTGGCGTTCCTGTTGAGCAAATATCGGATAAATTGCAATTTTTAGGGGATATTGCATCTGCTTCAAATATTCCATTAACAGACATGAGTTCTGTCTTTGCGAAAATAAAGAATAAAGGCAAGGCAATGACCGAGGAGATATTGCAACTGTCTGATAGGGGAATACCAGCGATAGCGTTATTGTCTAAAGAATTTGGTGTAAATGAATCTGCTATTTTTGATATGGCATCCAAAGGGAAGATATCGTTTCAAATGATTGAGCAAGCCATGATTAATATGACTAAAAAAGGTGGGTTTGCTCACGGGGCAATGATAAATCAATCAAAAACGCTAAGCGGTGTTATTAGTACGTTAAAAGATAATTTTGTTTTAACGACTGCTGCTATAGGTAATGAATTTTTACCAGAAGCGAAGGCATTCGCAGGAGTTGTTATTAATGTATTGCAACGTGTACACGAATGGGTAAAAAATAATAGAGCATTGACAAAAGCTATTTTAACAGTGGTCGGGGCTGCTGCTGTTGCAATCCCTGCAATTATAGCCATTGGGACTGCTGTTGCTGCAGTAGGGTTTATTATATCTAATATTGGAATTGTGGCTATAATGGGGGCGTTGGTAATGGCTGCAAAATCGTTGTATAAAAACTGGGACAAAGTAAATGCAGGTTTTTCAAAGTTTGGGGGCATTATTAAAGGTGCGTTTAAAACGGCGGTTGACTTTGTAAAGGGTGCGCTAGATGATTTTTTACGATACTTCAATATATTTGATTCGTTTTTTAAAAAATACAAGTCTGATATGGCAACCACTTTTGTTGGTGGAATGACGAGTCAAGACAGTGTTTCTAAGGCAATGTTTAGTACATCACGTCCACAATCTCAATCAGTTGAATTAAATGGTAACATAACTGTATCAGCCGACAAAGGTAGTAAAGTGTCCACTAGCAACTTTGGATTTTCTGGTAATCGTGGTCGTATTATGCAGACAGTTGGGGTGAATCCATAATGGCTAACCCTAAACAGGCATCGTGGCGTGGAATACCTTTTTATTACCGTGGAAGCACAGAACAGCGAGGGTTTAAGACAGTTCAGCATTTATACCCAGGGTCTAATAATTTTAAGATTGAGCAAATGGGGAAAATGCCTAAACAGTTTACTATTTCAGCGCAAATTGATGATGACAATAGGGATGTTTTAGACGCTGCCTTAAATGCAAGCGGTTCAGGAATTTTGTCCCATCCAAAATACGGCAACTTCACGGCAAAGGTTACTACATACACCAAAAGCGATTCTATTGATAAGTATGGGCTTTATGATTACTCAATTACATTTATTATTGAGTTTGGGCTATTCCTGCCGTCCCTATCTACATTGACCACATCAGCCATAAGTTCATTACGGGCTGCCGGAATTGGAAAGATTAAGTCGTTTGGTAAATCAAGATTAAAAAGGTTTGGTTTTTAGCATGGCATTAAAAGGAATTTTAAAAAACAACACAACACGGTTATTGGCTGATAGAGTTGATTTATTAATTGACACTATGCGAGGGGCTATTGTTAAGATTGAAAATGAAAATAACAGCGATTTTAACGCTATTGCAAATGATATGAATGACCGCATGTTTTCTATTGTTGCAAATAATGAAATTAGTGATGAGTTAGACGGACTGTTTGCTGCCTATAACAAGGTTGGAAAAGATTTTAAAAGTAAATACTTATTAAACGTAGAGTTATTTAGTTTTGGGAAAAACATTACAAATATACAGTCTAGCGAGACAGATGCGGAGTTGTTAAATACGATAGGTTTGGTTATTCAAACTATAAACTTGTCCTATGCTTACGATAATTCGATCAATATCACATATTTAAATAAGGTTGAATTAGATGTGGTTATTCAGCAATTAGATGGTGAGTATGTAGTAGTTTCTGATAATCCTCTTATTGATTCTGAATCTAGGTTGTCTATGCTTGAAATTAAAACGGCTGTTATGAGATTTTTTTCAACGCTAGAATTAAGAGATTTGACTACATACACAACTAATTTAATTCCAAGTAGTGTATTGGCCTATAGTTTATATGGTGATTCATCTAAAAATTCTGAAATAATTGATTTAAACAGTATTTCAAATACTGGATTTGTTGAGGGGATCCAAACTATTACTGAGGCGGTTTAATGGGATTTAAAACTAAAGCTGGAAACTTTATCAATAAGGTTTTTGGTAAGGATATTGTGGTTGAGGTAAATGGCGTTGCTTATTCAAATTTTTTATCAGTTGACGTTAATAGATCGCTAGAAACGATTGCTAATGAATTTACGGTTATTGGAACGGTTGAAAAACTGGAGGACTTCCCTATTGCTTTAGGGGATGACGTGGTTATTTTATTTCATGAAGTATCAATTTTAGATGGGCACGTTGAAATAATATCATCTGAATATAGCAATGACGGGCATACGGTAAAAATATCTGGGCGTGACAGAACATCGGACATAGTAGATGGGACAGTCTTTAATCCATTAGTGATTACTGGCTCAATGACGCTAAAAGCATTGTTGACTAAATTGTTGTTCGATAATGGTGTTGGGAATATCAATGTTATTGATTTAGTGCGTCCAGATATTTTTACAAAAAAAGATCAGATAAATGTTGATCAGGGGGCAAGTTTATTTGAAGTTGTTGATAGGTATTGCGCTAAGCGTCAAGTTATGGCTACAACTGACGGTGAGGGCAATTTGGTAATTACTAGGGGTGGTGAGGGCGTGGAGTATTCCCAAAAGATTATACATAACTATAGTCCATTTTTAGCGTCTCAAAACAATGTTTTAAGTGCTTCAAAATCTGAAAGCACGTTTAATCGTTATAATAAATATATTGTGAAATCACAAAATGACGTTTTAGGGCTTGTTTCTGGCGGTTCTGGTATAGACGTTAAAAAAGATACCAATCAAGATGGGGAATCATCTGATAGAGAAATACGGCCAAGCAGGGTATTAACTATAGTTGATGAAACGGCTGGGGATTCCGATTATTCTAAAAAGCGTGCTGAGTGGGAATCTTCAGTGCGTAAAGCACGTGGGTTTAACTATTCTTGTAAAGTCCAGGGGTTTTTGGTGGATGATTCAAATGTTTGGACACCAAACTGCTTGGTATCGGTAACAGATCAGCGGTTAAATGTGGATGATACTCTTTTAATCAAAGATGTTTATTTTTCATATAGCGTAGATCAAGGAAGTGTTACAGAATTAATAATGGTTAAAAAAGATTCGTATCAAATGGCACCAGATTCACCGTTGTCTTTAGGATTTTTAGGTTTATTTTGATGAATAATATATTGCAAAAATTAAAATCAATGTTTAAATTTGGATATGTGTCTAATATTGAGAATGACGCTGGGGATTTACCTGTGGCGCAATACACATACCATGGGCAGGCTAAAGATATTGTTACTATATATCCCTACGGGTTTTGTGCAAATGCCCCTACTGACAATTTAGCTGTCGTGGTAAACATGGGGACAACAGATCAAAAAATAGTATTTACAGCATCTGGCAAAGATAGATTTAAAAATTTAAAGGGGGGTGAGGTTGTTGTTGGCAATTTTGTTACTGGCGATTTTGTTAAATTCAATGCTGAACAAAAAATAGAGGTTGTTTCTAGCGGTTCAGTTGATATTACAGCCCCAGCCATTAATGTTAATGGCGGAACAACTATAACAGGGGACGTTACAGTATCTGGGGGGCTAACAGTTAGCGGTGACATAACTGGAGGCAGTGTTACTGGTGGCACCGTTTCGACTACTGGCGGAATTGACTTAGATACACATACGCATTTTGTACCTAGCGCACCAGGTAGTTCAAACCCCCCACAATAATGTATAATTGATGTATGGATGGCGTATGCAACCAAAGTTTGAACAGTATATCGTTTGGAAATTCTGTTGCGAATCAAAACAAGGCTTGGTTGAATAAATCAGGGGTTAGCGATAAAATGAATCAACAAAGAGTAAACTCAAACTATACACTTAACGCAATGGCTGAGCAACAATCTAGCACAGTGTGGGGCAAGAAAGTTAAAAATAAAGATTATTTACGATTAAAAATTGAGCATGTGGATACAAGCAAGGAATCTAGTAAAAGTGAATGATATCTATTTGACCAAAAATAGCGATGGTATTTACGACATCTCATTTTCTAGTGGGGACTTCAAAAAGACACAGGGGCTTGATACTGCCATTATTAACAGCTTGAATATTGACCAACGCGCAGAAGCCTCAGAGGTTGCTACCCCACAAAATAGGCGAGGGAATATCATTGATGAATTAAACAATGAGAACGATTTTCAAATAGGGTCAAAACTATGGTTATTGTCTCAAAAAAGAGCCAACCAAGAAACAGTGTCATTAGCTGAATCGTATGCATCAGAATGTTTGCAATGGCTAGT
>Ga0208427_1001252_pt1 | contig 10955 bp, 9 predicted proteins | sample DEB08_DNA_FD_184532 | JGI IMG/M metagenome (GOLD analysis project Ga0208427, IMG submission 184532) | Aqueous microbial communities from the Delaware River and Bay under freshwater to marine salinity gradient to study organic matter... | ecosystem: Environmental > Aquatic > Marine > Coastal ...
CTAATCTTGTTGCTAAAATAAACTCTAGATTTCAACAATGTGAAACTACTAGAGAAGATGATGAAGATAGATGGTTACAAGCTTTTCATAACTATCGAGGAAGATATTTTAAAAATGTAGCTTTTAGAGACCATGAGAAATCTAGAGTCTTTGTTAAAGTTACTAAGACAAAAGTACTAGCAGCATATGGTCAATTGATTGATGTACTGTTTGGTGCAAATAAATTTCCATTAACTATTCAAGAAACTAGAGTACCTGAAGGTATAGATGAGTATGCTCATTTAAATCCATTAAAAGAACAAATGGGTATGAATGAAAATGAACAACCTATTCCTGGTGTTGAAGGTAATATGGATTATGTTCCTGGTGAACAACCTATGACAGGATTAAATGGTGGCTTAGGTTTTCCTGGTGATGGAAATGATTTAGCTCCTGGTACAACTTTTAATGATTTAAATAATAATGCAAACTTAGGTTCTTTAGAAAAAGAATATGAAGATGCAGACTTAACCTCTGGACCAGCTCCAAGTCCTGAGATGCCTCAAATTAAACCTGCACAAATTGCAGCAAGAAGATTAGAGAAATTAATCTTAGACCAAATAGAAGAATCAAATGGTAGTGTAGAATTAAGAAGTGCAATCTTTGAAGCTTGTCTACTTGGAACAGGAATTATCAAAGGACCTTTTACTTATAATAAAACTTTACATAAGTATACTGATACTGGTAATGGTAGAGAGTATACACCTGAAACTGTTAAAGTTCCTAAAATGGAATTTGTTAGCATATGGGATTTTTATCCAGACCCTAATGCTAGAAATATGGAAGAAGCAGAATTTGTAATTCAAAGACATAGATTAAATAGAAACCAAGTTTTAGATTTAGCTAACAGACCTTTCTTTGACAAACAAGCAATACTTGAATGTTTAAGAATGGGTGCTAAGTATAATAAAAAATCTTGGGAAACAGATATAGATTTAGAAAAAAGTCAATACCCTGATATTGAAAATAATAGATTTGAAGTATTAGAATACTGGGGAACAATAGATGCATTAAGTGCTAGACAAGAAGGATTAGAACTTGATGAATCAATTGATGACATGGAAGAAGTTCAAGTTAATGTTTGGATGATTCGAGATAAAGTAATTAGAATTGTTCAGAATCCATTTAAACCTTTTAGAACTCCTTATCAATCTTTTGTATATGAAAAAAATCCATATACATTTTTTGGTATTGGTGTTCCAGAAAACATGGATGATGCACAACAAATTATGAATGGTCATGCAAGAATGGCAATTGATAATTTAGCATTAGCTGGTAACTTAGTTTTTGATATTGATGAATCAGCACTAGCTTCTAATCAAACTATGGAAGTATTTCCTGGTAAGATTTTTAAAAGACAAGCTGGTTCTCCTGGTCAATCAATCTATGGATTAAAGTTTCCAAATACTGCTGTAGAAAATATGCAGATGTTTGATAAGTTTAGACAACTAGCAGATGAATCTACAGGACTACCATCTTATTCACATGGTCAAACAGGTGTTCAATCTATGACAAGAACAGCATCTGGTATGTCAATGTTAATGGGAGCAGCATCATTAAATATTAAAACAGTAATTAAAAATATTGATGACCAATTAATTAAACCTTTAGGTGAAGCATTGTTCCAATGGAATATGCAATTCTATGAAGGTGACTTACCTATACAAGGTGACTTAGAAATTAAAGCAACAGGTTCTTCTAGTTTAATGAAGAAAGAAGTTAGAAGTCAAAGACTAACTATGTTCTTACAAACTGTACAGAATCCTGCTATTGCTCCATTTGTAAGAATGTCAGAAGTAATAAAAGAATTAGCTCACTCTTTAGATTTAGACCCAGCAGAAATTTTAAATACTAAAGACGAAGCAGAAATCTACGCAAAAATAATAGGACAACAAAATGCTAACAAAGGAACTAGCCCACAAGCTCCTATCCCTGGTGAACTCGGAGCAATGGGTGGTGATGGAGGAGTACCTCCACAAACTCCAGGAGCAAACAACCCTGGAAATGGCGAAAGCCCAATCGGACCTGGTAATACACCAATGCCAGGGGAGATGGAATTTACTGGACAGACTGAAGAACCTGCCCAATAATGTAAGAGAAATAGTAAAATAATATTAGTGTTGACTACTATAACTAATATTGTTATAATTAAGCAAGGAGTAAAATGAAAAGAATAAAAGCAAAGAAAATGGCAACAGGTGGATTAATGTCAATGCCACCTTATATTGCAAAAGAAGATAAAACATCTGATGGTATTACACCTTATGATGTCAATACTCCTATGTCTGCTAGAAAAGGTTTACCTTCAAGAGTACTAGACAAATCAAGAACAAGATTTAATAAAGGTGGAGAAGCTTTCCCAGATTTAAGTGGTGATGGTGAAGTAACACAGGAAGATATTTTAATAGGTAAAGGTGTGATTAAAAAAGCTAAAGGTGGAATAATGCAAAGAGCAAAGTTTAATAAAGGAGATTTATCTACTAAAGAAATTATTGAAATGAAAAGAATGGAACAACTTGAAGCTATGCAAGATTCAGGTTTACCTTTAACTGATGAACAAGAACAAGCATTAGAAGCTTATAAAGCATCTAAAAGTATTAAAGCACAAGAATTAGCATTAGGTGGAATGGTTGGTGTTGAAAGAAGTAAGTATAACCAAAGACCAGACTATCAAGCATATGCTGAAGGTGATATAGTAGAAGATGAAATGCCTGATGAAGATATGCCACCTATGCAAGAATTAGTAGTAGAAGAAGAATCTTTATTAAAACCAGAAGGTATGGATGATGAAATGCCTATGGATGATGAAGAAGATATTAATGATGAAGACTTAGAAGGTATGGATGCTATTATTGATACTTCAGCTTTATCAGATGAAGAAGAACAACTATTAGATGAAGCAGTTGAAATGCATCCAGAATTAGAAGCTATCATTCCTAAATTAGTTGCAACAGAATTTACAGATGATGGAGAAGTAGAAGGACCAGGAACAGGAACTTCAGACTCTATCCCAGCACTTTTATCAGATGGTGAATTTGTATTTACAGCCAAAGCAGTTAAAAATATTGGTGTAAACAAATTAAGAAAAATGATGAAACAAGCAGAAGCAGATTATGATGCTGGTATTCAATCTCAAGAAGAAGAGATGGTATAAAGAATTTATAGAGAAAGGTAACTCTATGAATAGACAAGCTACCTTATAATAATTTTATTATAAGCCCTTGTAGTTTCGTTTTAAACAAAAACACCTACCTTAGCTACCTTCAGTTAAGAAGCCCTAAAGGAGGATACGATGAGTAACAAAAACGAAGAAGGAAGACAAGAAGCCGAAGCAAACCCTTACAACAGAAAAAAATCTTGGCATACAGAAGATGCTATGCCACAAGATAGAACCTCTGCTGATGAAGGTTTGTTTGTGCCAAACCCTGAAAGTAATCAAGGTTTATCAAATGCTACTGCCGATGGCAACCCAGATGATAATACTGAGAATACTGATGCAACAATGGATAAGGTTCAAGACTCTGCATTAAATGTAGAATCTAACCCTTATACAAAAGTTGATTATAAGAAAAGATATGACGACCTAAAACGATATTATGATAGGAAGTTAGGTGAATGGAACAGTAGAGAAAGTGACCTTAAAGTTCAACTTCAAGAGAACCGACCTAAGTACCAACCACCAAAATCGAAAGAAGAGCTTGAAGCTTTTAAAAACGATTATCCTGACATTTATGGAGTTGTGGAAACTGTATCTCACTTACAATCGCAAAATGAAGTTAAGACTTTACAAGAAGAGTTAGAAAGTTTAAAGAAAGCAAACATTACTTTACAACAAAAGGAAGCTGCACTTGAACTTTCAAAATATCATCCTGACTTTGAAGAAATAAAAGAGTCTGATGATTTTCATAACTGGGCAGATACTCAGCCAATGGAAATTAAAAACTGGATATATGAAAACAACTCTAATGGAGCATTAGCTGCACGAGCAATTGACTTGTATAAGAAGGACCGAGGACTTGGACTTGATAAAAAAACTACGAAGAAACAACTGAAGAATGAAGGTGCAGACTTGTTGGTTAAAACTAACGAACAAACTCAAGTGCCTCAATCTAAAGAACCTTTCTTCAAAAGGTCTGATATTAAAAAATTATCAGATGAGGAGTTTATGAAATATGAAAAAGATATTTTAAAAGCTCAAAGGGAAGGTAGAATTATAGATTAATTCTATTTTCATTTTTATCAACAACTAACAAAGGAGTAACTACAATGGCTAAATTCGCTGGTGGTTCAACATATAACTTTGGATTAGGTGTTTCAGGTCAAACTAATGGTTTTTTCATTCCTGAAATCTATTCAAAGAAAGTACAAATAGCTCTAAGAAAAGCTGCAGTAGCAGAAGCAGTATGTAACACAGATTACATGGGAGAAATCTCATCTTTCGGTGATACTGTTAACATTATCAAAGAGCCTCAAATCGCAGTAGCAGACTACACAAGAGGTCTGGCTGTAACATCAACTGACTTAACTGACCAAGAACTTGTTCTAACTGTAGACCAAGCTAAATCTTTTTCATTTAAGATTGATGACTTAGAGAAGAGATTCTCTCATGTCAACTTCCAAGCTATTGCTGCAGACAATGCTGCTTATGCTTTAAGAGATGCTATGGATAGCAATATTCTAGCAGCTATTTCAGCAGGAGCAACTGCAACTGCAGGAATGGGAACTACTTCAACTCCAATTGATATTGGATTTGGAAGTGGTGAAGTTGACCCTTTAAACCAAATGGCATTAGCTGCTAAAGTATTAGACGAAGCTAACGCACCTGAAGATGGAAGATGGTTTGTTGCTGCACCTGAATGGTACAATCAACTTTCTAACTCTGCATCAAAACTTTTATCAGTAGACTTTAATGCTGGTCAAGGTTCAATCAGAAATGGTTTAGTTGCATCTGGATTACTTAGAGGTTTTTCAATGTACAAATCAAACAACTTACCAACTAATGACTTATCTGGTGCTACACCTGCTGGTTCAGCAACTGCACCTGAAGCTCTATTCGGTCACATGAGTTCAACTGCTGCTGCGTCAAGCATGAACAAAGTGGAAACTGTTAGAGACACAGGTACTTTCTCAGATATCGTTAGAGGTTTAATGGTATGGGGAAGAAAAGTATTAAGACCAGAAGTAGCTGGTAAAATTATCTACACAATAGATTAATTTTTAATACACTATTGGGTGGGGGTAGTAATATCCCCATCCTCTTATTAGGAGAAGAATTATGTTAAATAAATATTGGACAAACAAAATTAATCACTACAAAGAACATCATAAAAAAGAAGTTGTTATTGTAGCTATTATAATTATAATCGCATACATCTTATAGGAGAAAACAATATGCCAATGAAAAAAGCAATGCCTGGTGGAAAAATAGTAAACAAAGGTAAATATAAATATGGTGGTAAAGTTCACCGAAATAAAAAAGGTCATGGTGGTGTAATGGTCATCAAGATTTCAAAAGATAAGAATAAGAAAAAATAATAATGGGTATAATGTCTTCACCTGCTTGGACTCGTAAAGAGGGTAAGAATCCTAAGGGAGGACTTAATGCTAAAGGTAGAGCTTCTTATAATAAAGGTCGAACTAAGACTGGTAAGAAACGAAACTTAAAAGCACCAAGTAAAGTTGTAGGCAATAAAAGAAGAAAGAGTTTTTGTGCAAGGATGAAAGGAATGAAGAAGAAACTTACATCTGCAAAAACTGCAAGAGACCCTAATTCAAGAATTAATAAATCACTAAGAGCATGGAACTGTTAACATATGGCTAAAACTTATTTATCAATGACAAATGAATTACTGGTTGAAATAAATGAACCAGAAGTAACAACAGTATCAGGAGCATTAGGTATACAAAAATTTGTAGCTAACTGTGTTAACAGAGCTTATTTTGATATTGTAGATGCAGTTGATGAATGGTCTTGGTTAAAGACTGCAGCACCTCAAGATGACTATTATGGTAATACATATGTAGAAACTGTAGCTGGACAAAGATGGTATCTTATGAAAGCAGGTTCGGCTGATGTAGATACAGATTATGATTCAGTTAACTGGGATGATTTTACTTTAACAACAGAAGGTGTTACAGGTAAGACAGCTCCTCATACAATTAATAAATTAGCATTCACAACTTTATCAGCATGGAGAGCTAACTTTGCTCAAGGTGAAGAAGCAAACAAAGCTAACTCACAAAGTTATTCAACACCATTAAGAGTATTAAGAAGTTCAGATGGAAGAAGATTTGGATTATCTCCAATACCTGATGATGTATATAGAATTTATTTCTTTGCATATAACAGACCTACTGAATTAGTTAATGATACAGATAAAGTATTATTTCCAGAACAATACAAACCAGTTTTACTAGCAAGAGCTAGATATTATATTTATCAGTTTAAAGATAATATTGCACAATCACAATTAGCTTTAGATGAATATAAAAAAGGATTACAAAATATGGCTGACCAATTAAACTCTCCTCAACCAGAGTATATGTCAGATGTTAGATTTACATATTTATATTAAGGATAAACTATGCCAACTCAAGGAGCATCAATTACAGTACAAGGTGGCTTGGATTTAGTTTCAAGTTCTCATGCTTTATTTAGAACACCTGGAGCTGCTACAGTTTTACAAAATTTTGAATCATCTACAACAGGTGGATACAGAAGAATAAGTGGTTATCAAAAATTAGGAACGACAAGTGCTGTAATTCCTTCAGGTTTAAATACTGATGTTATTCATGGTATTAAAGGTTATGCTAATGGAATAGTAGTAGCTCAATCAGATGATTTATATTTTAGTACTACAGGTACTTCATATGTTCAGATAAATAAAGATACTTTTACAATAGGTACAGGTACAGTTTCTATTAGTTCAGGTTCACCAACAGTAAATGGTAGTGGTACTACTTTTACAACAGACTTTGAAGCAGGTGATGATATTAAAATAACTTCTAGTCAAGGAACTTATATTTATAAAATTTTATCTGTTACAAGTAATACTTTATTAACATTACAAACTAATGCAAATACTTCTACTACAGAAAATAATTTAACTTATTATGTAGGTGGAATATCTGCAGGTAGTTTAGCTGGTGCTACAACTATACCTAGAACTAATCAAAGTAATGTTCAATTTGTAAATTTTGAATCTACAGGTGGTCAAAATGGTACTTTATATTTTGTAGATGGACAAAATAAAATAGGTGAATTTTCTATTCATGATGATGCAACTTATCATTATGAAGATATTAATAATGATGCTCCTGAAGGATGTTCACTAATTGAAAGATATGCTGAAAGAATAGTCGTATCAGGACAAGAAGCTAATCCTAGTTTAGTATATTATAGTACTAGATTAAAGCCTTATGATTTTGCAGGAGCATCTGCAGGGTTTGTAGATGTAGGAGATATAGTAACAGGTATCAAAGTATTTAGAAATAGCTTAATTATATTTTGTAAAAATAGTATATATGAGTTGACAAACCTTGATTCTACACCTATAATCAAATCAGTAACTAAAAATATTGGTTGTATAAGTGGGAATTCAATCCAAGAGATAGGTGGAGATTTAATATTCTTAGCACCTGATGGATTAAGAACAGTTGCTGGTACAGCTAGAATTGATGATGTCGAATTAAGTTCTATATCTAGAAAAATTTTACCTTTAGTAAATGAGATAATTAATAATTTTGCTAATTATACTATCTCTAGTATGGTAATTAGAGAAAGAAGTCAATACAGATTATTTTATTATAGGTCTGGTCAAGCAGCTTCTGGACAAAAAGGAATTATAGGAACATTCAAATATAACTCAGAAGGTATTCCTTCATTTGAATGGAGTGAAACTAAAGGACTTCCTGTTAAATTTTGTACTTCAGATGTTAATAACAATGGTACAGAAACTTTATTTCATACAGATGAAACAGGTTATGTGTATCAACATGATACTGGTAATAGTTTTGATGGTTTAAATGTTGAAGCAGAATTTCAAACACCTGATATGGATTATGGTGATAATGGTTTAAGAAAAAGTTTATACAAAGTAAAAACTAATGTTGAACCTGAAGGAACACAAAACGATTTACGATTAAGAATTAGATATGATTTTGAAAGTAGTGAAGTTCCTCAACCAGGAACATTTAATGTTGGTAATCTAAGTTCAGCTTCATTATTTGGAACAGCAGTATTTGGAACAGGTACTTTTGGAGCAACAACATTACCAAGTAAAAGTATATTGGTAACAGGAAGTGGATTCTCTAATAACTTTAAATTTTTTAGTGATGATACTAATGCACCTTATTCAGTAAATGGAATGTTTGTTTCATTCATAGCAGGAGGAAGAAGATAAATTATGGCAGGATATACTAGACAGAGTTCACTAAATAATGGTGATACTATTACAGCAGCTTTATTTAATAATGAATACAATCAATTATTAGCTGCATTCAATGCAACATCAGGACATAAACATGATGGTACTGCAGCAGAAGGTCCAGTAATTGCATTAATTGGTGATGCAGGATTAGCAACTCCTTTAAACAAAATTCAAATAGATACCACTAATGATACAATAGATTTTTCTATTGATGTATCAGGAACATCTACTGAACAATTTAATGTACAAGATGGTGCAATTGTACCAGCAACAGATAATGATATAGATTTAGGTACATCAAGTTTAGAATTTAAAGATGCATACTTTGATGGTACTGTAACTTTAGATGGTTTAGTAATTGGTAGTGCTACAAGTATTACAGATGTTGATACAGATTTAACTTCAGTATCAGGAAGTGATGATACATTAGCTAGTGCTAAAGCAATTAAAACTTATGTTGATGCACAAGTAACAGCTAGTGATTTAGATTTTTCTGGTGATAGTGGTGGTTCTCAATCAATTGATTTAGATTCACAATCATTAACATTAACTGGTGGAACTGGTATTGATACTACAGGTTCTGCACAGACAATGACATTTGCAATTGACAATACAGTTGTTGCAACATTAACAGATTCTCAAACATTAACAAATAAAATTATTGATGTAGATAATAATACAGTATCTAACATTGAAGTTGATAATTTAAAATCTGGAGTATTAGATACAGATATAACTTCAGTATCTGCTTCAGATGATACACTTGCTTCGGCAAAAGCTATTAAGACTTATGTAGATACACAAGTTGCAACAATACCTACAGGAGATATTACTTCAGTAGTTGCTGGTGATGGTTTAACTGGTGGTGGAACAACTGGTGATGTAACATTAAATGTTGTAGGTGGTACAGGTATTGATGCTAATGCAAATAATATTGCTATTGATTCAACTGTAGCTACACTTACAGACTCACAAATTTTAACAAATAAAACTTTAACAAGTCCAGTATTAAATGGAACTTTATCTGGTACTGCATTTTTAGATGAAGATAATATGTCATCTGATTCTGCAACAGCAGTAGCTTCTCAACAATCAATTAAATCATATGTTGATACTCAAGTAGCTACAATTCCTGTTGGAGATATTACAGCAGTAAATGCAGGTACAGGATTATCAGGTGGTGGTACATCTGGAGATGTAACTTTAGATATAGATTCAACAGTTGCAACATTAACTGGTACACAAATTTTAACAAATAAATCAATTGATTCAGATAATAATACTATTACTAATATAGCTAATGCAGATATTAAAGCAGCAGCAGCTATTGATGCTACTAAGATAGCAAATGGTAATGTTTCTAATACAGAGTTCCAATATTTGGATGGTGTAACTTCAGCTATTCAAACTCAAATAGATAGCAAACAAGCTACTATTGATGCTTCTAATAGATTAAATGCTAATTTAGTAGGAGATGGTTCAGTAGATAATACTGAATTTGGTTATGTAAATGGAGTAACAAGTTCAATACAAACTCAAATTGATACAGCTAATACAAATATTAATACTAAAGCTTCAGCAGGTTTCGCTGTAGCAATGGCAATTGCTTTGTAGTTTGTGTTGACAAGATAAGAAAAAAAAGGTATAATTAGGATAATTCTATGGCACAAGATTTCGAAAGATATTTACAACAAGACATTTCAAACTCTGCAGGGTCTCCTACTGTTTTAAGAACAGCAGCAGATTCAGATGATGCAATCATAGGTATTAGATGTGCAAACACTTCTGGTACTTCTGTGAATGTAACTGTATATGTTAAGAATGGTAGTGACACTTATCACATTATTAAAGATGCACCTATCCCTACAGGTGGTTCTTTAGAATTAATTGATGGTGGTTCTAAAGTTGTATTACAGAGTGGAGATTCAGTTGAAGCAGTAGCTTCTGCAGCTTCATCTGTTGATATAATTACTAGTGTTGTAGATACTATCTCAGCATAATAAGGAAATAATATACTATGGCATATGTTGGAAGAACTCCTGCAAACGCAGCTTTAACAGCTGATGATTTAGCAGATGGTATTGTATCAAATAGTAAACTAGCAACTGATTCAGTTACTAGTAATAAGATTGTTGATGCAACTGTTGCTAATGCAGATTTAGCAGGTAGTATTGATAATGCTAAATTAACTAATTCAAGTATTACAATTAATGGTAGTGCTGTTGCTTTAGGTGGAAGTGTAACAGTTGGAGAAACTAAACCAACTATCTCATCTATATCTCCAGACACAATAGATAATACAGAAGCAACTATTACAATAACTGGTGCAAACTTTGTATCAGTTCCTCAAGTAGAATTTTTAAATCCTTCAACAGGTATTTGGTACACAGCAAGTACAGTTACCTTTAATAACTCAACATCATTAACAGTTACAATTACTTTATCTGTTGATGCTACATATAAAATTAGAATTGAAAACCCAGATGG
>Ga0208427_1001255_pt1 | contig 10938 bp, 8 predicted proteins | sample DEB08_DNA_FD_184532 | JGI IMG/M metagenome (GOLD analysis project Ga0208427, IMG submission 184532) | Aqueous microbial communities from the Delaware River and Bay under freshwater to marine salinity gradient to study organic matter... | ecosystem: Environmental > Aquatic > Marine > Coastal ...
GATGCAGTAAGTCCAGCAACGCCAATGGAAGCACCCACGACTGCGGCGTAGATTTCAATCACGGGTGCCCCATCGACCTCACGTTTAGTTTAGGACCAAAGCACCGCTTTTACACGGGGCGGTTAACGCGCCAAGGCAAGTAGAGAAGGTGACTACTGGGCTTCGAGTTCATTCGCAAGTGCATGTAACGCATCACAAGTCCAAGCAATACCTACATTCAGTAAGGGATCAGGATTTACCCGACCTTTCCATCGGATCTTGAAGATTTGATGTGCAGTAGTTCTTATAACAGCGGCAGTTGTTAACGCATCGTCAATAGGTGCCAGTTGGCAAGCATCAAGTACTGCTTGTGCAGCGGGGCTAAGCGGGGTGGGGCTAGCCACTTCACCGTCGTTAATAGAAATGGTGTCAGTCATAGCAATGGGTTTGAGGTATTGGCAGGCGCTGGGATTTAGCCAATACCTACCAGACCTCGAAACGAGTAGGGCTAATCAGCCCCACGCAGCGTTAGCAATCGCGACCACCTTCGGGTCTTCATTGGTCAGATCATCACCAGGTTGCAGCACATGGCGGTGATAGGAAGAAGACAGCACTTCGCCATCTTCCAGCACTCGGGTTGCAGAACGCACTTGGATGGCGTTGCTTTCCAGCACTTCGATTTTGTCAACAACGGTTTCTTTTGAGAGAGCCATGTTTAGGAACGTCCTCCAGACGTAACAGGTTTACAGGGTCGTAGTTTTGAGCCGTTGCGGGCTGACTGCCAATCAGGAAGTTGTATAAACGGCTGAAATCCAGATGTTCTTGGCGGTAATTGTTGATAGGCTTTCCTGCTTGACATAGGCTGTAAGAGTAGAGCTGATAAGGCTTACATTTGACAGTATGTAGTTAGTGCCGGACATCGTTGTTGCGCCGACGTAACCGGAACCAACAAAAATGGCGGAGTTACTGACAGCAAATGGAAGTGTGTATTGAATCGTACTGCCTATTGGATACTCCCCGAAGTTAACAGGGCGGATGAAAATAGTGACGAAAACCAGAGTGCCGACTTTTCTATAAAGGCCGCCGGTAGTGATGCCGCTGGTTGCTGTGAAGTCAGTGGACACAAGATTGGTTGAAGGCACTGTCCCCTCCTCATAATCATCCAGCGCATTAGCCGCTGCGGTGTCACCGTTGAACTGGATGCCACCAGTGCCAGAGGCAAGACGGATGTAGGCGTCTGATGTAATCCTCATCCGCTCCGTCGGAGAAGACGCCCCATCCGCCGTGGTGCTGAACAAAAGACGGCCTGGATAGTCACCACTTGAGCTTGGAGCATCACCTTCTGCGGCAATCTGAGCAAAGACTCCACTAGCGTTGTCCGTAAAGTTAATAGTACCGATAGACGTTCCGTTGCCTATGGAGGCTCCTGCTGCTTGGCCTCGCTGTAGATATAGATAAGACGGACCTGTTGTTGAGGAACTGCTGCCTTGTGCAAAAATTGTACCTGTGGCAGAAGTAGAAGACAGGCCAGCCAAGAGCCTGCCCGAGCTGTCGATGCGGAGTTTTTCGTTGCCACTAGTCGAGATGGCTACTTGGTCCGCGCCAGGGGAATAGATGCCGTTGTCCGTAGAACCAACGCCAAGCGCCGGTGCTGCCGCTGTTCCGCTAGGCAAAATCAGCGCACCAGTCATGGTGTCGCCAGCCGCATCTACAAATTCACCGGCTTCACTGCGCCATGCGCTGCCATCCCAGATCTTCAGCACATAACCGCCACCACTTGTATCCAGCCACTGTTCACCGATTGCATTGCCACTGGACCCGGCAGGGCTGCTATTTGGTGCAGACGTTCCAACGTGAACAGGGCCGACCTTAATCAGCGCACCACCAGCATCCTTGAAAAACAAGCCGGGGCTGGTTGCGTTCGTGTTAATCGCTAACTGGCCGTCTGCCATCGAAGCAGGAGTAGGCCGCTTGCTAGCGGTGTTAGAACGCAGATGCTGCAGAGCCATCCCTTAACGCCAGGATCCTGGCCGGAAATTACCCTCCTATTCTATGCGCTACTATTTCGGTGAGGCAGCATCTTGCAGGATCTGCCCCGCGACCAACTCACTTGGACTGAGCTGATGAGCCACATTGTACGGGATTCGGGAGCCTGGGAGTACTTTTGCCGCAAAGTCAATATCGGCAAACCCGATCAATGCTGGGAATGGAACGCTAGCTGCGGGAGCCCAGGCTACGGAAACTGGTATTACTCTATTCACGGGCTCCCAAAAGCTGGGGCGGCCCACCGCAGAACCTATATGCTTTTTTACGGCTTTGTTGATTCCAGCGTTGTCATATGTCATACATGCAACAATAGAAAATGCTGCAATCCAAAACACCTCTATGCTGGGACACACAAAAGCAATGCCAAAGATAGAAAGACACACGGCACTGCAAAAAACCCGCCCCTGCATAAAGGGTCTAAACAGTGGAATAGCCGGTTGACGGAGTCACAGGTGAAAGAAATAAAGGCGCGGCTTTCAAAAGGAGAGCTGCCGCCGCACTTCGCGCATGAGTACAAAGTGAAGGCGGCAACAATTTACGCCATAAGACAAGGCAAGAATTGGGCTTGGCTTTAGGTGTATGTCCCGTCGTTAAGCTGGCTCGTCAATGCCACCGTTCCAGTGGTATCAGGCAGCGTGATTGTGCGGTCTGCAGTTGGATCGGTCACTGCCAATGTGGTTTCAAAAGCGTTATCCGTAGCACCCTCGAACAACAGGCTGCCGGTATTGCTGATCGTTACTGCACCAGTCAGCGTGCCACCGGCTTTGGGCAGCGCTGCATCAGCTACATCCTTGGTGACTTTTACCGCATTGGCCGTCGCTGCCAAAGTTGTAGAGGTCGATGTAGTGCTGTCGCTTAGCTGCAGAACACCCGCACCGGATGTAGAACCAGACACGATCTTGCTAGCTGCAATGGCTGCTGATCCGCTGATGTCAGCATTAACGATCGATCCAGCAGTAATCGCCGCCACGCCAGCATTGCTGACGCTGATGTCGCCCGTGATCTGCGTTGCCGTTGCGACGTTAGATGAATTGCCCAGCAAGAAATGAGCGCTGGTCAGAGTGGCGAGTTTGCTGAATGCAATGCCAGCACTTGCGTTGATGTCGGCGTTGACGATGGTGCCGTCAGCAATCATCGTGCTGGTAACCGTGCCGCTATCACCGCTGGTGATGATCGTTCCATCAACATCAGGGAACGTCAGCGTGCGGTCAGCAGTGGGGTCTGCCACTGCCAAAGTGGTTTCAAACAGGTCAGGCGTTGGACCTTCAAATGTCAGTGAACCTGTAGAACCAATCTCAAGGTTGCCGGTCATTGTGCCGCCAGCCTTACCTAACTTTTCAGTGTCCAGTTCCTGTAGTGCGGTCTGCACATTGTTGGACTGGATCGTGCCATACGGTGTAAAGCTGATGTTAGTTGCCTGCTGTGAAGCAACAAAGCTCGAAACATCCAGCAGTTCCCAGCTTGACCCGTTAGACAATAAGATGTCAGGTGGATTCAGCGATACGGCTGGGACAGGTGCGGTGCCCGTACCAAGCTCGCTAACCACCAGATAGTATTGGCGGTTATCTGCCGAGGCGGCGGGGACTGCTGACCCGGCAGTTAAACCTGCTGCTTGGCCTGCAGTCGTTACCGATGCGACAAGATTTGTTGATGCGTCATACGTTCCAGCGAAAATGATCTCGCCGCTGGTGATCGTTACAGGCTGCCAGGCGTTGCCATCCCACAGATACAGGTCGCGGTTAATTGCGTCAAAGAAAAATTCTCCTTGGAACGCTGCAGTCGGGAAGGTAACGACACCTTCACTAGATCCAGCGCCTGCAAACGTAACCGTTGAAGAATCTGCGAGCTTTGCGCCGGTAACAGAATTTGCGGCAATCCGCGCAATGTCAAAGGTTCCGCTTGTAATCTTTGACGCATCAAGTGCAGGGATGTCAGCAGCGACAAGGCTTTGGCCTGTCGTTACAACGCCCTTGGCATTAACCGTGATCTTTGGATACGTTCCAGCGGTGACGCCGCTGTCCGCAATTGAAATTGCACCATCAACGTCAACTTCCAAGCCGCCAACTGCGGGAACGCTTACAGCTCCAATCGCTGACGTGGTTGCTACCGGCAGATCACCCGCGACCAGCGAAGTCGTGGCTGTAATCAAACCGTTGCCGTCAAACGTAATACCAGAAGTTGTGCCGCCTGTCAGCGTATTCGTGATGCTGATTGCACCTGCACCGCTAACGGTCAAGCCAGAGTCTGCCGCAACACTTACCGCACCAACGTCAGTTGTTGTGGCCAGCGGCATATCGCTAGCAATCAATGCTGCAGTGCTAGTAATGTGACCTTGAGCGTCAAAGCTAATGCCGCTGCGTGTTCCTGCTGTGACTGCATTCGTGTGGCCAATGCTGCCTGTGGTTTTATCTAAACCACGGTCCAGTGAGGCTGATGGAATCTTGGCTGCAGTGACTGTGTCATTGCTAAGCTTCGCGCCATCAATTCCGCTGGCAAGCTTAATATCAGTGACATTTGCATCAATCAGCGCATTTGTGTCAACTGAGTTGTCAGCCAATTCGCTTGCGCCGACCGAGCCCTCTGCTAGCTGAGTTGCGGTAACGCTGTTGGTTTGCAGTTTTGTGCCTGGGATCGACCCATCGGCAAAGTTTGTTTTGCCATAGGTAACAGCCAGATCAGCAATTTGAGTTGTGTCTACCGCTCCAGCGCTGATCGTTGCAGCAAAGGATCCGGTGCCACTACCCGTAACATCACCTGTGAGCGTAATGGTTTGGTCACCAGTGTTGGTGCCGCTGCTCGTACCGCTGAAGCTGGACCCATTCACCCACGTACCAGTGGAAAGCGCCAGGTTGCCGAGCCCTAAGGTGCTGCGTTGATCCGCTGCTGTTGCGTCATTCAGCAGTTCTCGACCTGCAGATGTGCATGTAATCTCCTGAATGCTGCCTGCACCGCTGATTCGGCCCAGCAGAAGATCGCCGCTGGAAACGTTTTGAATTTTTGCGTAAGTAATTGCAGTGTTGCTTACCTTTGCAGTATCAATCGAATCGTTGGCGATAGTGGCCGCAAACGTACCAGTGCCGCTGCCAGTAACATCGCCAGTAAGGGTGATGGTTTGATCACCAGTATTGGTGCCGCTACTGGTACCGCTGAAACTGGAGCCGTTAACCCACGTGCCTGTTGAGGTAGCAAGATCGCCAAGCCCGAGAGTGGTGCGTTGGGCGGCTGCATCGGCATCATCTAAAAGCGCAAAGCCTGCCGCAGTACATGAAATCTCTTCAACTACACCTGTTGCCAAGGATGAACGACCCAGCAGCGTGTTTGTTGGGATGTCCTGGAACTTGATGTAGGTGACTGCATCGTCAGCGAGTTCTGCTGTGTCAACAACACCCGCTGAAATTGCCGTGGCAAATGAACCAGTGCCACTGCCAGTGACATCGCCAGTCAGTGTGATTGTTTGGTCACCAGTGTTAGTGCCAGAACTGGTGCCGCTGAATGTGCCACTTTGGGTCGCAAGCGAGCCAAGGCCAAGCGTGGTTCGCTGAGCGGCAGCGTCTGCGTCATCCAGCAGCGCTCGACCGGCTGATGTGCAAGTAATCTCCTCAACATCGCCTGTCCCCGCTGTGGATCGTCCCAGCAGAACATTGGTGTTGATGTCTTGGATTTTGGCAAAACTAACTGCGCCTGCGTCGATCTTTGCTGTCGTTACAGCTAGATCGGCCAGTTGAGCTGTATCGACCGCCCCAGCGCCGACGGTGCTGCCAGAAATCTTTGCGGCGGGAATGGTTTCGTCATCAACCAGATCAAAGCCGCCCTCCAGCAGATCTTTGATCGTGATCTTCTTGGTTTCAGCCGCCGACAGATCAGCAACAGCCACTGGATCAGTGCCCTGCAGCGATGCTGCGGTTAGGGCAGGCAAATTTGAGATTTCAAGATCTGGCAAGGCTTTGCCTCCTTAGGTCCGCAGAGCGTATAGGTGTATTCTAATCTTCTTGCAACAGACGACTTCCGTCCTCCTGTAGCAGGTAATTGCCGTCTTCTTGCAGCAGATACGCAGGTGGTCGTCCTTGCTTCAATACGATTTGATCAGACGTGACGAAATCGATTTGTGTTTCGATCGCGCCTTCATTTGATACAGAAACGGCGACATTAGTGACGATGCACTTAGCTTCGTACCAGACGCTTTCGGGTTGGCCCGTGCTTCCGGCGAAAATAAAAAATCGCCCGTTAAAGTCTGCGCCTTGCTGCACTCGGACGACTAGCCGCGCCAAGTATGACGGAAACTCAGCTTGGCTAGACCCGTATCCGGTTCCAATAATTGATGGATCGCTTTCCCAAAAGCAGTTGAGTGTGCCTTGGCCAGAGATCAAGCCTTGCTCATACTGGTTCCTAAACTCATTGCCCAGGGATGTAAGGTCTATCGTGTCGCGGCTGGTGGTTAGTTCAAAATCCCGGATCTTCGCCATAAAGCGATAACGGTCATTCTTAGTTTGTAGTGTGATATTCTGCGCTGCGCTCGGTGCAACCAGCTCTACGGCATCGCCCTGCTGTCCAGACAGTGAAGCCTGGAATTGGTTGTAAAGCCTAATTCCGCCTGCCTCATCAATGTGGATGTACCAGGCCCCATCGGGATAGGCGTGGCCTGAAACCAGCTGGAGCGTGGATCCGTCAACAGTGGCGATTTCTACTTTGTCGCCAGTGACGAGAGCCGCCACATTGAAATCCACCGCAAAGCGGCGTCGAGATACGTTGACATCACTGGGATCCAGTGTTGTCTCCAATGGGGTGTCCGTTGAGTCACGGTCCAGCTCAACGGAACCCGTGTATCCGAGGTAAACCGACATCAGAGAGTTTCAGCTTTAGCGTGCCCGCTAACTTCAAAAGTCACGTCAACAGAAAAGACCTCGCCAACTGCCATGCTCATGCTGACTCCGGTAATCCACGCATAAACCTCGATGTACTTGGTGGAGTTGACGTGCAATTTAAAGAGGACCGTGGTTGATTGAGTGGCAGCGCCATCCTCGGAGCTGGTCGCACCAGACTTAATGATGTTGTTAATGAAGTCGCTGGCATCGCCATTAGAGTGGTAAAACACTCGACAACTACCGCTCATGCTGCGGACGCCATTGATCAGGGTCCTATCAGTGTCTTCAAGGCTGGTGGTTTCCAGCACTGCCTGTGACGCATTAAGCGACCAGTTCTGGACCTTTCCGACTTTGGTGCCGTTCAGATAGAGCTGACCGTCAAGACCGCTGTAAAACGCCATGATGCGTCACTGTACGTTAATCACATTCTAAACGCCATCTAGGTAGCCGGTAAACGTACACGTCACCGTGCTGATGCCAGGGTAAACACTCTCCACTTGAGGTGGTTCGGCGTAGCGCCATTTCAAACCTGTGCCGGATTCACTCACGTAGGTTTCAAGCGCAGACTCAAGCCCCGCCAAGGCGTTGTTACTTCTAAAAGTTACGCTGTCAAAAGTCGCCATGCTCGTTCTGTAGTTACCAATGATGAGAGCGGCCTTGCTATCGCTGATGTTTGCAAACGTAAGATTCAGCTCTGCGTTAAAAGCTTTCTGACCGTACCGGATGGTGGTAGTGGCACCGTTAAGCGCCTCAAACTGAATTTGAGGAAATTTGCCGGGCCGATAGCTGCGGCTTGTCGGCTTTACTTCGGGGAACTCTACCGCCACAACCGTACCAGTGCTGAGCTTAGTTTAAGCCAGATCGACGACGAACCCTCGGTTGTCCATAATTGCCAAAGCACCGCCAGTTGTTAGCGGGACATGGCTGCCGGTAAGTTCCACCAAGCCATCCTCTGCGTAGGTCAAAGATTCGACCTTGTAAATTCGATCTTCAGTTGTGGAGTTTCTCAAGGTGTAGATAATCCCCCTCGGGCTAGCAGTATTTCCAGAAACACTCAGCGAACCTGTCTTCACAGCAGTGTCCCCCGGAGTCCAATAAAAGATTGGGTGAGTGCCATTGGACAGCGGCGTAGTGCTGGTAAGCACACCATCATCGCTGACTGCGCCATTGTTGAACCGGCTGGTATGCGTCGCCTCGCTAACCAAGCGGAAATACTGACCAGGGATGAGACCCATCGCCATCTCTGGTGTTGTCTGGAACGTGACGCTATGCGTGACCAGCGTTCGCGTGCGGATCGCTATCTGAGCAAACGTGACAGGGTGGCTAGGGTAGTCACCAGGCTTGACGGTGCAGAACTGCGTCATGTCGAAGGTTTCTTCTGGGTCTTCGTCATGGTTGCCAGCCTCCTCTAGGTAAAGCCCAGGGCTGGCGTTGCTTAAGCTGACTGTTACCGCACGGGTTTCGGGGAAACCGTTCTCAGTGTCTTCGCGGTACAGACACACCGCCTTGAAAGGCTTACGCTCTTCAGGATCAAGAAATACAACCTTAAGATCACGAATGTTGCCGTCTGTAAACAGCGCAGAAATCGGCGGCTTTCCACCTCGATTGATCGTTTTATTGCCGTTCAGGATTGGTGTTGGGCGCAGGGAAAATTTGCCGCCGATAATCGTAAAGTCAAGCAAACAGTAGGCCGCGTTTTCAAAGATCCACTCACGCAGGTTTACCCTGTCTGTCAAAACGCCGTTCCAGGTAAACTTATTTACGCTGCAATAATCGGCTGCGATTCTCATCGCACTGGCATCAACTTGACTTGCGCCGATAAGTTTGCCCGCGCCAAACGTGTCATCGGTTAGCAGCGCATAAACAATCTCAGGGAAAAGATTGGTCGGTCCTGCAGACGCGAGTGGCTTTGCTACTTTCACTCCATACTTCATGAAGGCTGACAGTTCAGACAGCGAGGACCACTCCTTGTCAGACCAGAGGTTTAGACCTGAGATAGCAAGGTTGTCGTACTGCGGCCCGGTGTTGTCATAGACTGGCAAAAGCCCTATGGTCGTTTGATTATTGTAAATAACCTCGTTGACATAAACAACTTCATGTTCGGGGCCAGACGAATGGCTGGAGCCTTCGCCGTCATACTTGATGTAATCAGCCAGCGCATCAAATGGATTTAGACTCCTAGAAAGATCGTTGGTGTTTTCACCAATAATCCACTCTCTGTTATAGAACGTGCCAGGGGCAGTGCTAACTCGGCTAGCTGAAAAATAAAGGCGAAACTGGCTGTCCCCTGGAGCGCCTGGAACGTTAACTGCAATTCCTTCGTTCCGCGCACTTGGACGCAACTGCCAAATGTTGTTATTACTATTCACCCAAAATCTGTAGATGCTATTGCCTGACACTGGCACAAGCCTGAATTCGTACTGCCCGAGTGGGTGTTCGACAAAGAGATAATTGTACTGCTCTTGGGGGGTATTACCCTTAATGCAGAAGATATTATTCACGCCGGTAAGGTTGGTCCACGATGCTGCGCCACGCACTCTTGCCTGAAGCGCAAAGAATGAATAGCGGGTGATGTATTTGTTGATTCGCCCGAGTGTAATATCTCCACCTTCTTCCTCGAAATCTGTAATCGTGCTATCTGATGGCTGAGTGTTGACGTTGGCAAAGCTTATTTGCTTCCATACATTGCTTCGGATGCCGATTTCGGTAATGTTGCACGGGCGACTATTTGAGATGGTTGCTGTGGCAACGCGCTGCACTGTCAAGTTTTCATAAACACCGTCCTCATCGGAGGTACTCCTAATATCTACGATATTTCCAGGCGACCCTTCCGATACGGTAAACGTGTAAGTCTTAGGGGTGTTTAGGTCGAACGGATCCTCGGTGTTAATAGCTGTGCATGTTGTAAGCGCTGAACCAACCAAGTAAGAACTGCCAATGCCGATCTCCGAATCAATTTCAACTCTCCTGGTTTCTTGTGACTGCTGAATGTCTACATTTCCCCAGTCGCCAAAGTCATCACTATCGTAAATGTCAGTCGTTATTTGATAAGTAAGAGTCGTGCCTTTCTGTTGGATATTGCCGGTGACGCTAGTGATTGCCGCTCCGATTTGATAATATCCCCTTTGCTTGCGCCGTTTTTCTCTAGCCCTTGCCTTTACATCTCTTCCCTGCCCGTCAGGAATCAAGACAAGTTCATAAGGAATCTGAAATGCCATGCCGTTCGGCATTGGCGCATACGCTCCGAACTGCGTTTGACTGGACGGTGTGCGTGTTCCGCAAAAATCAGGACTAGCGCCGACGTTGGGACGAAAAATCTCAAAACCGTTGCCTGGAATTCGTGTCTCCGTACTGGCTGTATTGGGATACTGCCCCATTCCTACCGAATTGTTTGCAAGCACTTGACTTCTTGGCCTGCCGCCGTTCGTGCCAAAGATCAGCCGAAGCTTGTCCGCTGGGTAAGACGTAATCAGGGAATCACCAATCGCAAAACCTTCAAACTCTGGGCGAGCAGCTAACGGTCCACTGGAAAATAAGTAGATACCCTCAAACTGCTGGGTCGTGCCCCAACTGGTCATACGCGACCACAACAGGTTCGAGGACACGCGCACGCCACCGCCATCAGTACTGTTGTAATTGGCAAAGACGAGCGGAATGGTCTCGCCCAGTGATGCAACCGATTGGACGGTGTTAAAACCCGCTTGGGTTGCAAAGCGCTTTGGTCCTGTTGCGTCTGCTGTTTGAAGCTGTGGCGGTGCTTTCTGTTGTCCCGGTGAGCGCGGCTTCGGCTGAAGCAGCACGCTAACGGCAGTAAGCGCAAGGCCAACACCGATTTGGATCAAAGCGATCGTGGTCGGCTCACAACGAATATCAGGGATCAGTTCATACCCTTCGCGGCGTTCGCCATTACGAGACAGTGCTAAATCACAGAATGTCCAATAATCTGCCTCGGTAATACCGAGGACTTGGCACATCTCTACTTCCGCTGGCAATAAAGCCCGTGGACCTGCAGGGCGTCGAATCGGCTCCATTTCACCACCGACTCTGCGTA
>Ga0208427_1001260_pt1 | contig 10918 bp, 15 predicted proteins | sample DEB08_DNA_FD_184532 | JGI IMG/M metagenome (GOLD analysis project Ga0208427, IMG submission 184532) | Aqueous microbial communities from the Delaware River and Bay under freshwater to marine salinity gradient to study organic matter... | ecosystem: Environmental > Aquatic > Marine > Coastal ...
ACAAGAGCAAATGCAAGACGAGGGTCAGACTCAGACTGAGGAAGTCGAGACTGACGGTTTCGGTCAAGATGATTGGGAGATGGATAACGATGACGATGAGGAGCAGGAAGGCAACGAGTCGCAAGGCACAGACACTGGAGAAGATGCCGATGAAGAAGAGAATGAGTCTGATTCTTCTGATGAAGACGGTGAGGGCGAGGAAGAAGATGATGGAGAATCATCTGAACTAACTGACGGTGAGATGGACGACTACTCTGATGAACCCATCTCTAAGACTGAAGAAGCACTCCACTCTAACATTCGTAAAGAGTTTGGTAACGATGAATCTACTAAGGTCTATAACCTGCGTCTGAACACAAACAAGGTTGATGGACTCATCATCGATTACAAGAAGGTAATGACATTCGGTGATAATCCGGGTGGATACGGTGAGCAAAAAGCACACCTTGCAAACTACGGTGAGCAGTTGTGGAAGAAGTTCCAGACTGAAAACAAGAAGACTGTAAATTACATGGTCAAAGAGTTTGAGATGAAGAAGAAGGCATCTGAGTATGCCCGTACTACTCTCTCAAAGACTGGTGTGATCTGTCCTGTCAAGATGAACAACTACAAGTTCTCTGACGACATCTTCCGCAAGATGTCTGTGACTCCAGAAGGTAAGAACCACGGTATGGTACTGTACCTCGATTGGTCTGGTTCAATGCACAAGCACATGAAACCAACGATTGATCAGTTGCTGAACCTTGTAATGTTCTGTCGTCAAGTCAACATCCCTTATCGTGTGTATGCGTTCTCTGATCGGTTTGATCGTGGTGGTGAGTCTGGTGTTATTGATACAGTCAACAATGTTGATGTGAACACGCTCCAGTACAAAACTGGATTCCGCTTGATGGAGTTCTTCAACAATCGGATGAATCGTGCTGAGTTCACTAAGATGGCACAGATGCTTTTGGCAATCGGTCAGAACTACAGCAAGGATGTGTCGTACTACTTGCCTTGGGAGTTCTACTTGGGTGGTACGCCACTTGATGATGCAATCATGGCAGGTGTTCAGATTCACAAAGAGTTTCAGAAGTCGAACCGTTTGGATATCGTCAACACCGTGTTCTTAACAGATGGCGATTCACACCCGATTGAAGCAAAGATCGTTTCTTTCAGTGGAAGCATTCGCCAGAATGTTGCGATCTGGCATCTTGGTATTAAGTACAACATTGTCAAGTTCATTGATCCTGTGACTAAGAAGCAATACCGTCTGCAAGAGCGCAACGGGTACACCAAGTCATTGCTTGAGTTGTTCCGTGATCACACTGGATCAAACGCGATTGGATACCGTATCCTTCCAATCAATAAGCGTTCGTTGATGTCTGATCTGCGTAGTGCGGGACTGTCCTTTGAGCAAGTATCTAAACTCAACGAAGACCTCAAGAAGAACAAGTTCACCACGATTCCAAACTGTGGGTATGACAAGTTCTTTGCGCTCCAAGGAGGTAAGAACCTTGAGACATCGAATGGCGCGATTGAGGTTGCGGATGACGCGAAAGTTGGCGCGATTCGGACTGCCTTCAAGAAGGCAAATGCCAACCGCAAGACTTCACGAGTGTTATTGACACAGTTTATCGAGATGGTGGCATAGATAGAAAAATACCATTGTACAGGTAGTGTCGGATATGAGACACTACCTATGTTGATTGAGAGAGGAAATATATTATGAATTTGAATCGTCCACAAACTGCCTTGATCGAGGCAATCAATGAGAAGTTCGGTACTACGGCAACCAAGGCACAGATCGTTGATCTCTGCGAAGAGAAAGGTTTCCGTAAACCGTCCTTCATCTTTAATAACAAAGAGATGCGCGTTGGTCGCGGTCTTTACGAAGTGCCAATGCTTCTGAAGTTTGCACCAAAGGTCGAAGCACCAGTTGCAAATACTTCTGCGACTCTGACTGCTGAGTTCGATGGGTTTAAAGAGAACCTCGTGCCTGAGAACGATCCTCTGTTCGTTCCATTCGGCAACTACAAGACTGTCGAGCGTATCATCAAGTCTGGCATGTTCTATCCAGTGTATGTTACTGGTCTGTCTGGCAACGGTAAGACTTTCTCTGTTGAGCAAGCATGTGCCAAGACTCGTCGCGAAGTGATTCGTGTGAACTTCACTCTGGAAACAGATGAAGACGACTTGATCGGTGGTTTCCGACTCGTCAATGGCGAGACCAAGTTCTTCAAAGGTCCAGTGATTGCCGCGATGGAAAAGGGTGCAGTCCTACTCCTCGACGAGATTGACCTCGCGAACCCTGCGAAGATTATGTGTTTGCAGTCAATCCTTGAGGGCAAGGGTTACTTCATCAAGAAGACAGGTGAGTTCATCAAACCTGCTAACGGTTTCACGGTGGTGGCAACAGGCAACACCAAGGGTAAGGGTTCAGAAGATGGACGTTTCATCGGCACTAACGTGATGAACGAAGCATTCCTTGAGCGTTTCCCAATCACTTGTGAGCAAGACTATCCGACTCCTGCAATCGAGAAGAAGATTCTTGGTAAGGTGTTTGATGACTTGGGTGTCACTGACGGTGACTACTGCACCAAGTTAGTCGATTGGGCAGACATCATTCGTAAGACATTCTACGATGGTGGCGTTGATGAGGTGATCTCGACTCGTCGTCTGGTTCACATTGCCAAAGCATACTCAATCTTTGAGGATCGTATGACTGCCATTGATATGTGTATCAATCGTTTCGATGACGACACCAAGCAATCGTTCCGCGACTTGTACGCGAAGATCGATGCGGGCGTTCTTGCGAGCGATGATGAAGAGTTTCGTGACGATGCCAATGTTCCTTTCTAAGGAGAATAAATAACTCACTTGGGGGTTGACTCAACCCCCTTTTTCATATAAAATGTATTATACATCAACAAAAAATAGGTGATTAATGGAAATCGAAATCGATCTTGACATCCTCCGCAAGCGCAAACTCTTTGTTGCTACACCAATGTATGGCGGTCAATGCCACGGTATGTACACTAAGTCTACTGCCGATCTTTCTAAACTCTGTACGCACTATGGCATTGAAGTAAAGTTCTTCTATCTCTTTAATGAATCACTCATTACGAGAGCACGAAATTACTGTGTAGACGAATTCATGCGCTCAGACTATACTCACTTAATGTTTATCGACTCAGACATTGGATTCGATCCAAATGATGTGCTGACTCTGCTTGCACTGATGGATACTGATGATCCAGAAAACGACAAGCACATCATGTGCGGTCCTTATCCTAAGAAGACGATTGCTTGGGAGAAGATCAAGCGAGCAGTAGACAAAGGTTTTGCTGACGACAATCCGGGTGAACTGGAGCGATTTGTTGGTGACTATGTGTTCAACCCTGCGGAAGGACAGAAGCAAGTTCGACTCGACGAACCAGTGAAGGTTCTTGAGGGTGGTACTGGTTTCATGATGGTCACTAAGGATGCATTCAAGAAGTTTGACGAAGCATATCCAGACTACTCATATCGTCCAGATCATGTGCGTACTGCACACTTTGATGGTTCGCGAGAGATCATGATGTACTTCCAAGCACTGATTGACGAGAAGTCAAAACGGTATCTATCAGAAGACTATATGTTCTGTCAGTGGATGCAGAGAGTTGGAGTTGATACTTGGATGTGTCCTTGGATGAAACTACTACACACTGGTTCATATACCTTTGGTGGTTCTTTGACCGACATGGCACGATTGGGTGCGAGTGCAACTGCTGATCCAGATGAAATTGCGAGGATGAAGAAGTAAGTGAATAAGTTTCGTTATAATGAAGACAAGTACCTCAAGGAATTGTACAAGTATATCGAGGGTACTTATGGTGAGCATTACAGCAAGAACAAGTTCCAAGCAACAGAGTTCATTATAGACAGTGGTCATGGTGATGGATTCTGTATTGGAAATATTCTGAAGTATGCACAACGATACGGTAAGAAAGCAGGATACAATCGTGCTGACTTGCTAAAAGTGTTGCACTATGCTATAATCCAGTTACATGTTCATGATATCAATGAACGAGATGAAGTGAAAGACCCTGCGAAAGCAATTGCAGAAGCATTTGGAGAAGTAAATGATGAAGATCAGTGATACGACATTTGATGTACTGAAGAATTTTAGCACCATCAATCAGTCATTGGCATTTAAGAGGGGCAGTACGATTCGTACCGTCTCAGAGCAAAAGACCATTCTGGCACAAGCAACAGTGCCAGAGGCATTCCCTGTGGATTTTGCAATCTATGAGTTGAACCAGTTTCTAGGACTGTCGTCTCTGTTTGAAGAAGCAGACTTTGACTTTGGTGATCGCCAAGTGACTCTTAAAGAGGGTTCATCAAAGGCAAACTACACCTATGCTGATCCATCAATGATCACCACGCCTCCAGAGAAGAACATCGAACTCCCTTCAGTGGAAGTTCAGTTTGAAATGAGCAAGGCAAACTATCGTCAGATTCTCAATGGTGCAAACCAGTTGGGACTACCAGAAGTTGTTGTCACGAATCGCGATGGCAAAGTCTCGTTGGTTGCCACTGACACCAAAAACCCATCGTCAAACGAGTTCGCAATCTCGTCTGATACAGACACTGATGCATCGTTTAAGTTCATTTTCAAGATCGAGAACCTCAAGTTCATTCCAAACGACTACACGCTGAGTATCTCTAAGTCTGGCATCGCACACTTTGAGAGCGATAGCGTTCAGTATTGGGTTGCAACAGAAGCAGGTTCAACTTTTGAGTAAGTTTTTCCTTGAGATAGGTTCTTGCGATTTTGATACTTGCTTTCCCCTATTAGAAAATGGTTGGAGTGGGATTATGGTAGAGGCAGTCTCTGAGATTGCTTTATCTTTGCCTACTCATGAAAATCTCACAGTTATTAATACTGTTGTCAGTGATTATGATGGTGAGATTGATTTTTATGTCTCTGAAGGAGATGATTGGGTTAAAGGAATTTCTCATGTTGCAAGCACAAATCATAAAGGGACTAAACTTCTTGAGATGCGAGAAAACCAAAAACATGTGAAAGGTAAGTATAAGTTGCCTTGCGTTACCCTTGACTCTTTGATTGATCAGCATGGCATACAAAGAATAGACTACTTGAAACTTGATGTAGAGGGACATGAGACAAATATTATTGAGTCCTACTCATGGAGAATAAAACCAACATTCATCAAACTTGAACATCAACACATCGATGATATTAACATGAAAAGAATGCTTGAGTCTCAAGGATATATCGTTTATACTGAAGGTCGAGACATATACGCAATTCAATAAATAGTCGATGGACTTAGTTGCGCTCAAAGACTCATCGGATGATATTCTTTCGTATAGAAAGAAACTGTCTCAGTTGAGAAAGCAGTGTGACGATCTGAAAAAGTCTGTCGATGAAAAGGTAGAGTCTATCATCGAGGAAAACTTCAAGGATTTATCCGATGAGATAAAATCTTTGGATGCTGAGATCAGAGTCGAGGAAGCGGCACAAGGTGTCGTCGAAGATGAAGTCGAAGATGTTTCATGTGAAATTTCGGACAAAGAGATAAAATCTGCCTTTCATAAGATTGCTAAGTACACGCACCCCGACAAAGTTGGGGATGCGTTTATCGAAGAGTTCAAGGATGCACAAGAGGCATATAAGAACAAAGACTACGATACTCTTGAAACAATCTTAGAGATCGTTGATCCAGACTTTGAAAATTCTTATCGAGAAAAAAGCACTGAAGATAAGAAAGAGATCATAGAGAGACTTAAAAGTTCAATTCATGAAGAGAAACGAAAGATCGAAAATATCAAATCGTCCTTTCATGCCAACTTAGCAGAATTCTATGACTCTGATGATGATATGAAAAGGTTGAGAGCAAGACGCAGTTTGTCTGACTTATTGTTCTCGACAATTGAAGAGAAGACTTCCCGATTGAAAGATTTGAAGAAATCTGATATAATCTAAGTCAATACTATATTATGGAGAGACCATGCGCGAAGACTTTCTGTGGGTGGAGAAGTACCGCCCCAAAACTGTAGCAACGACAATCCTACCGTCTGAGTTACAGAAAACATTTCAGACCTTTGTGGAGCAAGGTAATGTACCGAATCTCTTACTATCGGGTTCTGCGGGTATTGGTAAGACTACGGTTGCTAAAGCAATCCTTGAAGAATTGGGTTGCGATTATATTGTCATCAATGGTTCCGATGAGGGGCGACTCATCGATACCCTTAGAACGAAGATCAAGAACTTTGCATCATCGGTGTCGCTGAGTGGTGGTCGCAAGTATGTCATTCTCGATGAGGCAGACTATCTGAATGCCGACACGGTGCAACCTGCACTGCGTAACTTTATGGAAGAGTATTCTCGTAACTGTGGGTTCATCCTAACGTGTAACTTTGTCAATAAGATCATCGCACCACTACACTCTCGCTGTTCTGTCATCGAGTTCAAACTTCCAAAAGAAGAACGAACCACAATGGCATCACAGATGTACAAGCGATCCAAAGAGATTCTTGAGAAAGAGAACATCGAGTATGACAACAAGGTAGTCGCAGAGGTTGTCAAGAAGTTCTTTCCAGACAATCGTCGTGTGCTCAACGAACTACAACGCTACTCTGTCACTGGCAAGATTGATGCGGGCATCCTCGTCAACTTTGAAGATGTCAATATCAAGCAACTCATCGATGGACTCCGCAACAAAGAATTCACCAATGTTCGTAAGTGGGTAGCACAGAATGTGGATGGCGACACATCAGCAATCTTTCGCAAACTCTACGACTCGATGAGTGAGTATGTTCAACCACAAAGTATTCCACAAGTCGTAGTGACTCTGGCAGACTATCAATACAAGTCTGCGTTTGTCGTTGATCAAGAGATCAATCTGATGGCAATGCTGACTGAGTTGATGGTAGAGGTGGAATGGAATGAGTAATCCATTTGACTATGTAAACTCCATCAATCAAACCAAGAAAAACCTCATGCGAGGAACTGAGAACGATCAATTGGCAGAGAAAGGATACAGTCCTTTCCTCACCAATCGTGCTTTATCGTATCACCATGATACAGTCGGTCTTGCTAACGAGATGAACCAAAGGTCTGACCTAGACAATGCACTGCAATATGAGTTTTTACTAAATAGTGTGAGACCCAAAAAGCGGTTCGCGAAGTGGGATAAGAAAGAAGATCATGGTGACCTTGCCGCTATCAAAGAATACTTTGGTTATGGCGACTCTAAAGCATTGCAAGCACTCACCACATTGACTCATGAACAGATTCTTCTGATAAGAAAAAGACTTGAAAAAGGTGGAAGAAATGCTTGAATCCCTCATTGAGATTCGTATCAAAACTGACGACGATTTCCTCAAGATCCGTGAGACCTTGACTCGTATCGGTGTCGCATCACGAAAAGACAAAACGATCTATCAGTCGTGTCACATCCTTCATAAGCAAGGGCGGTATTACATCGTTCATTTTAAGGAACTGTTTGCCTTAGATGGCAAACCAAGCAACTTTGACATGACTGATCAGTCACGAAGAAATACTATTGCAAACCTATTAGCAGAGTGGGGATTAGTTGAGTTAGTAAATCCGCAAAGAAGTTCCGATCCAGTTGCTCCTCTCTCGCAAATTAAAGTTTTACCCCATCGCGAGAAGAATGAATGGAATTTGGTTGCTAAATACAATATTGGAAAAAAAGTTTAGATTGATAAGGTTTTTATGATGAGTAATAAAATAGTAGTCGTAAATAATTTTCTTGATTACGAAGATTCCCGAAAGTTACGACACTATGCTTTAGGTCTGAAGTTTGGGGGGAGAGAGGAGAGTACCCAGTATGAAGGGTTGCGAACATCTTGTTTGAGCGAATTTGATCCTCTTTTGTATGAGAGTATGGGAAAAGCAATGTTAGAAGCATACGGGTATTCTGATGTTGAAAGTTTTTCTGGTTCATTGACATTTCATGTAAATCGTGTTCAAGATAAAAATGAAATGGTTTTTAAAGATGTTGCTCAAAGAATCCATATAGATCAGGCACTACACACCGGAATTCTTTATCTAACTCCTTTTCCTAAACCCAATAGTGGGTTAATGATTTATCATAATAATCAGATAGATTGCATCCAAAACGAGTATAACAAAATGGTCATCTTTGATAGCAATTTCTACAGACATGCGATAGAAGATTTTTTTGGTGAAGATTTGTTTGACGGCAGATTAACTATGAACTTTTTTGTATTTGAAGTTGTTGATGCAAAAAAAGGCAAATTTGTTTTTAATAAAAGCGATGACAAGGTAAATGATGTACAGTAATTTTGAAATGGTTGGGGACTTCATGGAGAAGTTCGGTCAAGAAGTCAAGACGGAACCTGAGTTTCCTGACAACGAGACGATAGCACTAAGGTTGGAACTCATTCAAGAGGAGTTGGGTGAGTTACGAGAAGCAATCGGCAATGCCGATATTGTAGAGGTAGCAGATGCACTCACAGATATCTTATATGTCACCTATGGGGCAGGTCATGCTTTTGGCATCGATCTCGACAAATGCTTTGAAGAAGTCCAAGCATCTAATATGTCCAAGTTGGGAGAGGACGGGAAACCGATATACCGCGAAGACGGTAAAGTCTTAAAGGGTAGAAATTATTTTCAACCAGACTTGACATCAGTGCTAGGTTTGTGATATAAATAAAGATGCACATGCCAAAAGGGTGTGCGTACTTTAACTCGCTTAATAAAGGAGAAGCATTATGAGTGCAATTGAAAAATTTGGTATAACATTCCCTAAAGGGTTTGATCAATTCTTTGTCGGTTACGACAAAATGTTTGATGAAATGCAAAAATTTCACGATCAAGCAACAAAGAACATTCCTAACTACCCCCCGTTCAATATTAAGAAAACTGCGGAGAATCAGTATGTCATCGAAATGGCAGTCGCAGGATTCGGTAAGTCCGATGTTACTATCGAAACGGAAGGCGATAAACTGGTCGTCAAGGGAAATGCAGAGAATGATGATAAAGATGTTGACACTCTGTATCAAGGGTTGGCACTGCGTCCATTCACTCGCATGTTCACGCTCAACGATTCTGTCGAAGTCCAGAACGCAGAGATGATTAACGGTTTACTCCGAATCACTTTAGAGCGACTCATTCCAGAGTCACAGCGTAAGCAAATTGACATTAAATAAATAGAGGGGACGCAAGTCCCCTTTTAAATTGGATTATTATGAAAACTATCACCGTCGATAATTTTTTTGAAGACCCAGATGAGATCAGAAAGTTTGCTCTAAAGCAAACATACAAGAGAAGAGATCCCGAAGGTCATTTTGAAGGAGTGCGTTCAGAACCGATAGTTGATCTTGATTTTGATTTGCATGTCCATCTTTGCAAACAAATCGTAAAAGAAATTTATGGATTTTATCCAAGTGGTTGTTCCGCAGATACTCGATTCCATATAACTCAAGAAAAAGATATGTTGGACGAAAAATGGATTAACTCTAGACCCCATAAAGATTACGGATTGTATACTGCAATCATATTTTTGACACCGAATGCCCCAATAGAATCAGGCACAACACTGTACACCGAAGATAAAGAGGTAGACATTTCTTTGGGAAATGTGTATAATAGACTTATTGCATATCCCGCAGAATATTGGCATAGTGCTACATCATTTTTTGGTGATAGTCACGAAAACTCAAGATTATGCATTCTTTTCTTTTTAGATGAAGTAAAACCATAGGAGACTTTTATGAAACTTTCTAAGAACTTTTCACTCGCAGAATTCACTAAATCACAAACTGCGGAACGCAAAGGCATTGACAATACTCCAGAAGGAGAACACATGGATGCGGCAGTCGCACTCTTTGAAAATGTTGTTCAACCAGTTCGTGACCATTTTGGTCCTACTGTTATTAATTCCGGGTATCGTTCCCCTGCTCTTAATGATGCTGTTGGTGGAAGCAGTAAGTCCCAACACTGCAAAGGAGAAGCGGCAGACATCGAAGTACCGGGAGTAGCAAATGCTGATCTCGCTAACTGGATTGTCGAGAACCTAGACTTTGATCAAGTGATCCTTGAGTTCTACACACCGGGTATTCCAGACTCTGGTTGGGTGCATGTATCATACAAAGCAGATGGCGACAACCGTAAGTCAATTCTGACTGCATCCCGTGTAGATGGTAAGACTGTTTACTCTGAAGGAATCAATGCTTAATGTTTGAAACTATTCCAGTCGACATTCCTATAGTAAAGACAAATTTAAAAGCGCACAGTGTAGTTAAAGACAATGTTTTGTGTGAGATAAACAATCTCGACTGTGGTGGTTATCAAACTATTTCTAAAACCAACTATAGTGAAAGTGATGATTTTGGAGATTGGCATAAACATTTGAATCCCTATTTGGGAAAAATCATTAGTGACGTAATGCTTTTTTTAGGTTATAAAAAAGGTTATGTTTCTAACATTTGGTTTCAGCAGTATGAAAATAATTCCACTCATGATTGGCATCTACACCTTGCAAATTTTGTTGGAGTGTATTATCTAGAGTTCCCGAAGGGTTCGCCAAAACCTGAATTCGTTTATCCAGTTTCAAAAGAAACATTTTCTATTGATGTGAGCGAGGGAGATGTCATCATTTTTAACTCAGGATTGATACATCGCTCGCCTCCTATTTCAGAGGGTTTGAGAAAAACCATTGTATCTTTTAATATCAATCTGGACGAGGATTTTTAATGTCTTCTAAATGGCATGGGGGCAAAGGAGATGCCCCTAGATCAGGGTTCGATCATCAAGCATATGCTGAGAACTTTGATCGTATTTTCAACAAGCACGATAAGTGCGGAACAGACGAGTGTTGCATGACATGTGATACTGCTGTTACAAATACCTTCCAACCTGTTGATTCTAAACAGGAAA
>Ga0208427_1001263_pt1 | contig 10902 bp, 10 predicted proteins | sample DEB08_DNA_FD_184532 | JGI IMG/M metagenome (GOLD analysis project Ga0208427, IMG submission 184532) | Aqueous microbial communities from the Delaware River and Bay under freshwater to marine salinity gradient to study organic matter... | ecosystem: Environmental > Aquatic > Marine > Coastal ...
CGCCGCACGAGCTTACCCTCGCCGGCATTGTCCCATGCGAGATAGCTACCGGCGAGGATGTGGGTCGGTAGGTAGTAGGGCACCGTCGCCCCACCTGCGGCCGGTCTCACCAGACGGTCATTCCGGCCCCAATGGAGGCCCGTCTGTGCGCGCCGGTCGAGGGTCGTGATGACAGACCACACCCCGCCGGAATCCTGCCCGTGGAGCTCGGCGACTCCGAAGTTGGCATCTATGAGCGAGAGCGCGACGATAGGGCCCATCGCGTATGTAATGGCGTTCCCGAGCTGGACCTCAATATCGACCCCGGCCGTGTCCGTGGTCGACCTCCACGCGCGGCGAGGAGACCCCGCGACATCGGGGCACACATTGGAGACCGGGTAGCTATACCGGGTGTCGGCGGTCCAATCGTCATTTCGCCAGGTCGGGCCGTCGACCGCTTGCACCGAGGTCCCGCCGTCCACATAGACCGGGGTAGGCATCCACGCGCGGCCGAGTAGGCTTGTCCAGTTGTCTTGCGAATAGAGCCCCTGCTCGGTGTAGCTGTCCGAGCTGTAGGCCACAAATCGCCAGAATGTGCCGCTATTCTGCCCCTGCCCAAATTGTACCAGATTGCTCGTAAATGTGGCCGAGGTGCCCATCACGGCCTTCGACGCTACAAAGGTCCACCGCCGGTCTCCCGATGCTGTGACCGGTCGATACCAGACCTTCGCGTGTGTCTCGGCGAGCTCGGCCAAAATCTGCACATAGGCCCCATCGGCATCGGTGGTGCTCACCGTGGCAATCGTCGCCGCCCCCTCCACATCATACGCCTCGATTTGGGTGGGCGTTACCCGTACCTCCAGCGTGCGCTGGATGGGGCTGCTGTCCGATGTGCGGAGGACGATTTCGGCCTGTCCGACATCCACCCGGCACTCCGCGAGGACAATGAGCCCCTCGGCAATGGTCCCGGAAATGCCGGAGGATTGCCGAGTCTCCACCTGCGACGCACCGGTCACGAGGTGCATACCTACCGAGGTGAGCGACGCGGAACCGGTGCTATTTGCGCTCCACACCCCGCCCACATCCTCGGGAAAATCGTAGGGCAGCCAAGTATTGGTAAACCCTCCGACGGTCGTGGGTGACAGCGCCGAGGCCGACTCCTGCGGCATACAGACCGAGGTATACCCACCCAACCACACCGCGGCGAGAGAGCTGTCCCGGTTGCCGGGGTCGGCTGCGAATTGGTGCACCACACATGCCCGGCCTCGATGAGCGCACACGGTCAAAGCCCGCGGATAGGTGGACCCATCCAGACCGCGCCATGTAGCCACCCCGTAAGCCGTCGAGGGCCCGCGGCCGGGGTCTGTCCAGGTCTCGCCCCCGTCGGCGGATGTGCGGACCATCACCTCGGCGGTCCCGCTGCCGTGGTCTCGGCCCATCATCCACAGCCGCCCATCATCGTCGGCCCACATCGCGAGCTCGCCCGAGACAAATACCCCGCCGGTCTGCGAACCCCATACCATCGGGTCGGCATCGAGCTGGGCCGGGTAGTAGTCGGCCGCCTGGAGCGACTCATAGGCCGCGCCGATGATGCGCACCCATGCCGGATAGGTGGAGCCCGTGGAGGCTGTGCTCGACACATAGCCGAGGATGATGGTGCCGTTTAGAACGGCCAAATCGGGATAGGCGCGGTCGCTGCCGGTGAGCTGCGACACCGGGTCAAATGTGGAGCCGAGGTCGTTGCTCGCCCATTGGTGGATTTGGTCTTCGGGCCCGGCCTGCTCCACCATGTGCGCCACGAGCGCGATTTGCCCGCCAAGGTACGCGGCCCGCAGTCGACCGGGCACATAGTCGGCGGTGGTGATGGGCTCGGCGAGACAGCCCTTTTGCAGATAGCTCCAGGTCGCCCCGCTGTCGTCCGAGTAGCTCGCCCGGATTTGCGCGGTCGCCCCTCCGCCCCATTCCCGCCAATAGATGCACACCAGACGGCCGGAGGGCAGCTCTACCAGCGTCGGATAGGGCAGCGTCACCGAGTAGGCCGCGCCGTGGTCATAGACCTCCACCTCGGTCCATACCCCGGTATCGGGGTCTCGCGTCCACACCACCACATAGCGAGAGGACCGGGTAACTGCGGCGCACACCGTACCGTTTGCGAGAGCGATAGCGTGCGGGTCCTGCCACCGGTCGACCGTGGTCGTGGCCTCCAGAAATTCCAATCCCTGCGACACCGATACAGGCGGGTCCCATCCGCGCCAATCGTCGCCCCCGTCGGCATCGTAGCGCCACACCATCGCCGCACCGTCGCCGGGGTGCCCCGCTTGCACGGTCTTGTACCGGAGCTGCGTACCGGCCGCCTGTGTCCCGGTTTGCTCGATGACCATTTCCGTCTGGTCGACCGGTACGGGCACACCGGGCAGCGGCCCGGCCTCGCTCGTGGCGGTGATTTTGGTGGGGTCCCACCGATAGCGGGGGTCGGGCACCACGAGGCCCCGGAAAATCGTCGGTGTCGTGCCTGTGCCCATGTGTCACCTGTTGCTACGGTGTCCTACCAATCGGCCCCGGTCAATCGCTCGTGCGATGGGGTCTCCAGCGTTTAGCCCGTCGCGCTTCCATCGGTCGACCTGTCGCGTGTGCTTATACACCGAGACCGCCACCACATCGCCGCCCCGCGGAGACTGGCCCGCATTTGCGCGCGTGAGGTCCGCGTCTCCCATCATTTCCCGGCCGGTCGGATTGAGCACAAATTCGCGCTGCCGGACCACCGCCTGCACCTCATCCGGGGCCATGTCAACCGGGCCCCCTTGGTGGAACGCCGGCTGTGCCCGCATGATGGCGGCCTGTTGTGCGACACCGGCCGCGGCTGCGGTGCCGGCGAGTACAAAGTTGAACGGGGGCGGAGCACTGGCGAGGGCTTTGGAGACTGCGAGCGCCGTTTGGACTGCGGCCTCGGCTGCGGCTGCCGCCTGGCTCGCGTCAAACGCATTGCGCGCGGCTCTCCGTTGGTCTTGGACCCGTTGGTCGAGCTGCTCTCGCTGTCGCGCGGTGAGGTGCTCGCTCGCGGCCTGCTGGTAGTCTTGCAGCTTGGTGAGGTTATCCACTGATGCCTGATAGGTAGCCTGTGCACCGTCCGACACCACCCCGGCCATCTGCCCGGCGAGCTGCATAGACTCCTGCATCGCCTGCTGTCGGGCCCGCTCGGTCTCTTGGATGCTGCGCCGTTCCGCGGCCGCGGCCTTTGCTGCGTTGCGCTCGCGGAGGTCGGTGAGCCGCTTTTCCAGCTCCTCGCGCACCGCGGCCCGTGCCACATCGGCGTTGATGTGGTCTCGGCTGGTGGCCTCCAGCTCGTCAATTTGCGACATCTGCCGCCGGTACTCCTCTCGGAGTCTCGCCTCGCCCTCCAGCACCACGAGCGTCGACCGCGCGGTAATCGCTCCGAGCTGATTGCTTGCGGCCTCGCGCTCACGCATCAGCCGGAGGAGCTCCGCGTCTCGTTTGGCTGCCTCGGCGGTGGCCTTTGCTCGGGCCTCCTCGCGCTGTCGGAGCGTCTCCTCGGATGCGGCCCGCTCTCGTGTGTATTCGACAATCTGCGCCGATTGCTCCAGCGCCGTGCGCTCTCGTGTGTTGGCCCCTGCGATGATGCGGCTGTGTTGCTGCCGGGCCCGTGCGAGGCCCGCCTCTGCGGCCCGTACCTCCTCGATACCGTCGGCTTGTTTGAGCCTTTGCTCGGCTTGCTCCACCACCACCGCAGCCGCGCGCCGTTCCGCCTCGGCTGCCTGTCGGATGGTGCGGTCGCGTCGCTCCTGTGCTGCGGTCACCTCATCGAGGGTGCCGGTGAGCTTCGCGAGCTCCATTTCCACCGCAGCGGTCTCGCGGGTCAGTTTGGTATGGGCCTCGCCGAGGGCCTTTGAGCCGCGGGCAAATGATGCCGCGCGGGCCTCGGCCTCCTCCAGTTGCCGAGACAGCACCACATAGACCGCACCGAGAGCGACCACAGCCGGAGCGATTGCGAGCGCAATCGGGCCGATGCTTCCGAGCGACAGCCCCAGCCGTTTTGCCCCGGCCTCCACGAGCTGCATATTCGTTTGCACGACCTGGAGGCCCTGCTGTGTGAACACCGTCATCGCCGGCGTACCGGCGGCAAGCTGTGAGGCCACATCGGGGAGCTGCATCGCGACCGAGCGCGAGGCGTTTGCCATTCGGTTCGCGGCTGCGGTGGTCTGTGCCATCGCTGCGGCATTTTGCCGCGCTCCGGTCTGGATTTGCCGATTGGCCGAGGACACCGACGCGGCCGCGGCCTTGTTGGCCTTCTCGACTGCCCGCATAGACCGATTGAGCTCGGTTACCATTTTCCGGGCTTCGGCCCGTGTCACATCGGGGATGCTCGCCAGCTTGGCTCGGAGGTCGGCAATCTCGGCGCGGTAGTTTACGGTCGCGGTCGCCATTGGTCAGCCCTTTGTCAGTGTGTCGAGAGCATCACGGGCCTCCTCGATGAGGGCAGCCTCGCGTTTCTTTAGCGGGTTCCGTACCAATGTGGACCACACATGTTTTCCCGCGAGCCGTTCCGACGGTGCTCCGCGTCCGTGAGACTCGTTTAGGCCCCGTTTGTGCCGGTCGTAGATGGCACGCGCCGAGGGCTCCGCACCCGACCACCATCCCTGCATCAGACCGCCCGATGCCTCGCCAATCCATCGCCGCGCGAGAGCTCGCCGCGCTTTCGGAGTAGTGCCCCGCTCCACATACGGTGCCAGCTTGCTCCATGTGCGGTTTGCGAGGTCGCTGGACTCTCGGAGGATACCGGCCTCGGTCACAACGGAGAAACGGAGCTGGTAGGTGTACGGGACATCATTGAGGGCCACGAGCTCCACAAATGTCGGCCCGATGCGCTCCTCCTCGCGTGTGGCTGCGGCGCTGGCACCGGTGCGCCGAGGCCACAGCCGGCGCACATCCTCGCCCTCGACTACCGGGTCCATTTGCCGATGGGCTGCGGTAAGGAATGTGCGGACGGCACCGTCGAGGATTTTGTCTATCTGCTGGATGACCGCGGTCTGGTCAATCTCGACGGTAGCGCGGCCGGAGGTGACCCGGATTTTATCGTCTGCCATCGGTCACCTCTCGCGGCTGCGCAGCCTGTAGTCGGCCAGGAGGAGGGCCTGTGTCCCTCTCGGCAATCCATCCCACCACTCCGGCGCCTGTCCGTACTCGCGGCAGATGGAGAGCCAATCGCGGACTATTCCTCCTGGCCCGCGGCAAAATCCTCGGCCGCTTTCACCTCGGCCTCTGTGAGCCCGCACACGAGCGCCCAATGGAGCGCCGCATAGCAGGCGGTCTGTAGGTCGGAGCTGAGGACGGTGCCCCGTGTGGCCCTTCGGAGGCCCTCATAGACCTCCATGCCGTATTCCGACAGGTCGGTCCCCGGCTGCCACGGCCGCGGCCGCATCGGTGCCGGCCATGCCGCATTGGCGGGCCATGCTGCCCGTAGGGCGGCCGCCCCATAGGCGAGGTCCTGCGCGATACCCCCTCGGTCCCGCTGCGCCTGTGTGCGCCCACAAGCGACCGAGAAAAGGGCCGGCGGCTCATCGAGGACCACCGGCCGCGGGCCGAATGAAACGGTAGGGGCTGTGCTCGGGTCGGATGCCATTGTCGGCCTCCCTCGGTTGTTGGGCCTATCGGCTCGCGATGATGCTCACACCGTCGGCGGACACCGGGCCGATGGACTCCAGCTCGATGGTGACCTCTGCGGCCCCGCCCTCAGACTGCTGGTAGCTCATGGTGCCGCGGCAATCTTCGAGGAGCCATGTCCGCGTATCGACCGAGTAATCCTCGGCAATCTGGATGTCACACCGTTTGCCGTCGCCGATGTCGGCGGTGGTCGAGACATACCCGGCCACGGTGCCCATCAGAATCTGGAAAAAGGTCTCGTCAAAGCGTGCCACAGAAGCGGTGATGCTGACTTTGACGGAGACGCGGTTTCCGCGTCGGTCGCCGATGAACGCGCCTTGCGACTGCACTGTGACGGCCTCTCGCCCGTCGGGGTGGAGGTCGGTGATGCTGTAAGTGCCTTTGATTTTGGCGAGGGTGGCACTGTTGCCGCCGTCGTCGGTGGCTGTAATGACCCCATCGTCAAAGTTGCGGACGGTAGTAGCTGCGGACATTTCGCCCCTCCTGGCCTATTCGGCGCCGATGAAAGAGAGCTCATAGCCGGCCGATGCCGCGCCGGAGGTCTCGGTGATTGCAAATTGGCTCGCCGTGGTCACATCGAGACCATCGGGGCCGAAATCGAGAGCGACCGCCCGCAGACCGCCGGCGGCTTTGAGCTGGAGGCCCTCGGAGGCTGCGGTGAAACATCCGAGGCCATTGGCCGCGGTTGCGACAAGTTTGACCTCGCCGGCCGTGCATTTGATGACCAACGCTTTGAGCTCATCGAGGTCGATGACCGAGCCGCTTGGAGTCTGGAGGCCACCCGCGGCGAGCACATCGTAGGTATCGGTGGTGCTGGATGCGAGCGACGACTGTACCCGACGGTACACCGCGTCAATCTGCCCCGATGCTTGGCCGTTACTCCAGTTCCGCACACTGTAGGTAGCGGGGCTGTTGAGCGTGCTTGCCCCGCTCGCGTAGGGCGCGGTGGTCGGGTCGAGGGTCTCCTCTGCGAGGAGTCGGAGATTCATGCGGGCGCTGTAGCTGTGTGGCATCGGTCACCTGGGGAGGCGGAGGGTAAATCGGATGGTCGGGATGACCCACTCGCCGGAGTAGGGGCCCTCCAGCGAAATACCAATAACCGCCACCACCCGGCCGCCGTTGCGGAAATGCAGACCCATCAGGTATTCCGACGCGGCATAGATGGCCGCATGGATGCGGGCCTGTGCAATGGAGTCGCTGTCGGCCTGATACCGACACGCAAACATCAGCCGGCAATCGTGGGTGTAGCTCGTGCGGTCCATGCGGAGATTCGCGCCGAGGTCGGCCCAACACTCCAAATGCGCCCCCCATTGGTCGGGGGTGCGGCTTTGCGTCCACCGGTCGGAGGCATCCCACGCATAGGCGGTGGTGTCGAGGCCCTCCAGACCCGAGTAAATGGTCTCCAGCACCGACCCGAAATAATCCTCACCGCGGAGAGTCGCGCCTACCATCGGGGGCGGCCTACGGGCGACAGGTACACGGGGCCCGTGCCGGGGCGACGGATAGAGCTGCTCTCGGTGTCATACTGGAGCCGGAGGTTGGTATCCGCCTCGCGGAACCGCCGATAGGCCGCGCGTTTCTCCTGGTCCCACACCGTGCCGACCTGCGCGGGGATGCTGTCGACTGCTCGAAGTAGAGCTTTGGCGAGCACCCAATCCCGGTATCCAGTCGGCTCGCGGGAAAGCCAAATCGGGCGACCGTCGGCGAGCATTTTGCGGAGGAAATCGTAGTAGGCCGCGTCAATCTGCGGGCCCCACTCGGTGCCGTCGCCTCGGCCCTCCTGCTGTGCCTGGGGCACCTTGTACCGCAGCTCGGGCACACCGTCGCCGCCATACAGGTCGGCCGCGGTGATGACATTGTGGGGCACATACTGGCACAGGATGGCCGACTGTCGGAAGGTGTAGAGCTCCCCGCCAATGTTGAGCGACCACACCACCGTCCAGCCCTCGCCGAGGCTGTAGGTGGACCCCGGTGAGCCTGCGGCGAGGGTGTAGGACGCGACACCGCCGGATACCGAGACCGCGGCCGCAGACACAAAGGGCACCCCATCCGGCCCCGTGATGGTGACTGTCGAGCCCGCAGCGTCGACCGCTACCAGCTCACCATCCGAGGTCTGTCGGATAGGTGCCTGGAGCGTCTGCCCGCCTGTGCCGGCGACATCCCGATAGCCCTGCTCCAGCAGATACGGGACCGGTCGGTCGAGGGCATGTGTCGCGGTGCGGACGGCCATAGAGCTATTCCGGGTCGGGCAGCACAATATCCAGCCGCTTTAGAATCGCGGTGATTTCGTGCGTGTGGTGTTCGCGGGGCAAATGGAGAGCACACTGTCTCACGACCTTCCGCGCGTGCCCGCTGTCGTGGATGGACTCCGAGACGATGCGGCGCTGGAGGGGCTCCACAGCGATGCGGATTTGCAGCTCGGAGAGCTCGCGGCCGTCGTTGGCAAGCTCGATGAGAGCGCGCCGCATGAACGCGATACGCCCGGCATCGTCTGTCATCCAGTCGACACGGTGCCCGAGCTGCTGCGGGCGCTTCCATGCGTGCGTCCATTGGACGGCCGGTGCCCCGTGGATGGTGACTCCGGCCCACCGTTGCAGATAGGTGGAGTCGGCCGCGCCGGTGCGAGGAGCGCCGAACGCGAGGCTATCCGCGCCCCAGTTGTGCGGAATAGCTACATAGCCTTCCATTTCAAGCTGCGACTGATAGCCGCGGCCGAGGTCTCCTCGGCGGTTGCCCGATAGGCCGGGCGCGTGCCACGCGGTCGCGAGTAGCGGCACGATTTGGCCGTGATGGCACCCCAGCTTTGCCGGAGAGACCATCCAGGTGAAAGGTCCCCGCCCCGGCCGGAGAACCAGCGGGCGCGACCCGAGCGAGGGGCCCGAGAGCCCGCCGGCAAGGGAGGGGACGGATGCCGCCGGCGATGCTGCCGGCTGCGGTGCGGATTGTGCTCGGGTCGCCATTTCTGGCCTCCTGGGTGTCTATCAGACGGCGTAACGAAGCATGGAGCCGCGTGCCTGCTCCTGAATCTGCGATGCGAGGTGCATCACGATGTCGAATTGCGTCTCGCTGCCGCCCTGCCGGAGAGCTTCCACGGTGTACCAACCACCGTCCGCGACCTGGATAGCTTCGGCGGGCAGCGGGACCCGCTTGTGTTTCGACTGGATGCAGCCGGCGGAAAGGATGGCGCCGAAACGGTCCGTGCCGTTGTCATCGAGCTCGCCATTCAAATAGAAGTCGACGTCCCAGAAGCGACCAAGGTAGGCGCCGGCGGTAGCGGACTGGATGGCCTGCTGTGCCTGCGGAGCCCACTGGACAGCGCCACCGAGGCCGAGCATATCGGCCATGAGGGCCTTCGCGCCCACGCTGTCGATGATGCCGAGGGCCTCGCCGGTGTTGCCGCGGTCCTTGTGGTCGATGATGCCGTCCTGGATTGCCTGCCAGGTGAGAGCGGTCGCCGTGGTGCCGATTTCGTTGGTGAGGTTGGCAAAGTGGGCGACCACGCTGTCCACAAGGGTGTTTGTCCAGACCTGGAGGCCTTCGAGGATGACCATCGCGTACTGGTTGGGCGACAGCTCACCGCGGAGGAGGCCGGCCTGTACCGCGACACCGAAATCGGAGACCTTGCGGCCGTATGCGAGGCGCGCGGGGGTGATGGTGGTGCTGTTGGTCAGGCTGTAGTTGGTCGCGGTGGTGGCGGTGCCCTCGGCGACGGCTGCGGCCTTGCCGGTGCCGAACGAGAGCAGACCGACGGAGACACCGAGAGAGCCGAGCATCGGGCCCATGCCCTCATCCATGCCGAGCATCTGCATCATCACCGGATGGGTGACGAGAGCGTTGTTCTTGCGGGCAGCGTTGAGGGCTGCGACGATGGTACGGGGGCCGACTGCGATGTTGGCATCGCCGATGCCGGAGCTGGTGCGCCAGGGTCCTGCGGACATGCGTATCTCTCTTTGAGCCCATCAGGTGATACGCGGTTTTACGCCTCGGACGGCGACGCGGGCAACGGGGACAGCCTACACCGCCACCCGTGGCCCGTCAAATCTCACGAGCTGGGCAGCGCCGCGAGAAACGCATCAAGCCCCTGGTCTACCGGTGCGGAGCCGATGGGGTCCGATACCGTCCGCTGCGACGGGCCCGCTGGAGGACCCATCCAGCTCTCCACGGCCGGCTGTGCTGCCCGTCGGGGCTGCGGCTTCGGGGCCTCGGCCTGCGGTAGGTACGGGGTGAGCGGTGTCGCCACCTTCGGTGCCGGTGCCGCTTCGGGGTCGGCGATGTGCGCGGCATGGGCCTCGGTCACCGACCGCCACCAATCGCCGGGCGTTTTGCCCCGCTCGGCTTTGGGTAGGTCCTCCCACACCATCCGGAGGGTCTTGCGGTCGGTTGACGACTTGAAACCGGCCTCCATCAGTCCGAGGTCTTCCGCGTGCTGTGCCTGGAGAGCTGTGACCGACTCGGCCGCCGAGGTCCGCACCGACTCCAGCGCGGCCGCGTGACCCGCTTTGAGCTCCTCCACCATGCCCTTGATGCTCTCCAGCTCCGCGGCGAGGCTCTTGCGGGCCTCCAGCTCGGAGCGGAACCGATGGTAGGGCACCGACCGCGGAGGGCCTCGGCCGTCGTCGTCGGAGTCGGAATCCACTACCGGCCGCTGCCGGCCCAATGCCGCAGACAGCCGGTTTACCAGCTCGCTCATGTCATCACTCATCGGTCACCTCGCTCGGGTCTTCGGGGAGGGCATCATCGACCTCCCCGCGGTACAGGAGCCCAATGGGCCCCTCGGAAATGTTCTCGCCCTCCACCATCGGGAGACGATTGGCAAGCGCCGCGCATCGAGACAGGAGCTCCGCATCAAATCGCCGGCACTCGGCAAATGTGGCCTCAATGGCCTCCTCTTGCGCCTCCATTTCGCGCGCGGTCGGCTCACCGCCGGTCGCTTCGGTCTGGATGGGGAGGTCGAGCATGGAGAGCGTCATCGACTCATAAAAGCCCACCGCTTTCCCGATGGTGAGCGGGTCAAATGCGGGTTTGTCCTGCCAATGGTCGCCCGGTTTGTCGGGGTCGGTGTCCGTCCACATGTGGACCACATCGGGGCCCGTAGCCCCTCCGACCTGGCCTGTATCAGTATCGGAGGAGAGACCCGACAGAATGAGCCCGCGGACATTCCGCGCGGGGTGCGAGGCAAAATCACAGCCCGAGCCCCATGCGGTCCACCGAACGGGCACCACGAGCGAAGCCTCCACCTGCTGC
>Ga0208427_1001272_pt1 | contig 10864 bp, 5 predicted proteins | sample DEB08_DNA_FD_184532 | JGI IMG/M metagenome (GOLD analysis project Ga0208427, IMG submission 184532) | Aqueous microbial communities from the Delaware River and Bay under freshwater to marine salinity gradient to study organic matter... | ecosystem: Environmental > Aquatic > Marine > Coastal ...
GATTCATGGTAAAACCTTTAGGTACTGGAAAATCTGGTACAGTAGTAAATAACTTAAATGTAAATGTTACTGGAGTTCCTTCAGACCCAATATCTGCAAGAAAGGCGGCGGTTCAAATTAGTAAAGCACTAAAGAAGTTAGATAAAGAAGGTTCATCTGGTACAGGTCTTAGGAGAAATTAGTGGCACATCAAGTTCACATAGGTAGATTAGATATCACTTCTCCTGCATCATTAGATTTTTCTGGTGGTGGTGGAGATAGGCAATTAAGAATACAAGGCAAGATTTCTGAAACAGATTTAGACACAGTCAAATATATTAGAGATGAATTAGTTTCTATGGCACAAGCTGGAGTATATGTTCCTTTTAGATACGATGGCGATTCAACTTTTGATGGCTACGTTTACTTAACTGATAGCTCAGTAGATATTTCAAGATATTCAATGGGTGGATTTAATTACTCATTAGATATGGAATATTTAGGAAAGGTTGGTGAAGTTGTAAAAGAGTCTGTGTTAACAGGAAAGCTTTTAGATAATGCGCACTCTATTACATCTACATCACAACAGTTTCATAGTCCACCAGGAAATCATTACAATTACTTTCACCAAAGTAACCCAACAGATGGCACTAGAGTTGCTGGAGATTTAACTACAGCTACTGCTAGCGATACAGTTACAATGAGAATAAAAAGAGATAATAATCTTAGAGGAAGTAATGCACAGTTTCATGTTGACCCAGCAGATTTTTATAAAGGCTCTGTCAGGATAACTACTGACTCTCAAGTAAGAAATGGCTTAGCATCTCCTAATGTGTCAGCTGGTGCAATACTTGAAAATGGAATTGTAAAAATTAGAGTTGGCTCAAATACTACACAATCAAGAATTGTTTCTTATTTATGGGATACAACTAGCTATGGTAGTGAAACAGAGTGGGCAATACACAGAGGAACACCATCTGGTTCTAATCAGCTAGCTACTGAATTTAGAGGTTGGAAGACTATACAAATATTAAGAAACACTCCAGAGCTTGGAATTATTAGACTAACTTCTCACTATCAAGCTAGTGGTCAAGATAGACTTACATTAGACATTTCTTTAAGAAGAGGTGCTCACCATGCTTCATTGATATTAAATCAATCACCTATAAGTTCAAGATTAAATATAAGTTTAAGTGAAGACCCTTCATCTGATGCAGACACTGCAACAGGTTATATAAAAGCAGGTGCAGTTGATGATGATGGTAACAAATGGTTACTTGGTTCACCTTCTTCATTTACAGAAGATTTAGTCAGAGGTTTAATTTATCCTACTTCTGGTGGTACACAGTTAAAAGCTTTTATAGGATATGAATTATATGAATCAGACTTATCAGTGTTCTCACAAAATACAGGTGACAGCGTAAGAGACCAATACTTAGATAATGTATCTGAATATTGTAAGGTGGTGAAAGCATGAGCGTAACCGAAAAGTTGATGGCCCCTGGAGTCTTCAATGTATCTTTAGATATAAACCTTGTACCTAACTCTATTATAAATAGCGTTGAACCATGGGAACATGTAGTCATTATGCCAGCAAGAGTTTCAGAAGATGAGTTAGATGATTCTTCTATGCTTAGTAGTGCAGAGTATGTTGGTATTATTAATCAGCTTTCTATAGAGGAAGAAACAGTAGAAATAGAAGGTGCTGGTTTAGTTTCATACTTAGGTGATAACGATACTAGAGGATTGCCTGTCGCAGAGAAAGGTGGGTTATCAGCTAAAAGGTCTTATCAAGAAAAAACATTATCTTATGTTTTAGATAATGATACTGGTTCACCATTTGGATTACTTAGAGAAGGAACAGAAGGAAAGAAAAGAGCTATTAGAGCGGGAACAATTACTAACCCTACCAAACAAAACACAAAACTTTTAATGAACTTTGAAGGCATAGATGGTGCCACAACAACAACAGATGGTTCTGATACAGATAATACATTTACATTTTTAGATAATGCCGAAATATCTACAGATGAAAGCAAATATGGAAGTAGCTCTCTATATCTATCTGGTGAATCAGACCATGTATTAATTGATTACAAAGATGAATTAAATTTAGATGATAGAGATTTTACAATCGAATGGTGGGAGTATAGGTTAACTCCGTGATAGTATGCCACAATTTGATTTAACTAACGCAAGCTTATCTGCATCAGGCTTAACTAAAATAAAAGATGCTGAAAAGTTTATACCATTCGTATATGATGATGGCTATCCAATAATATCTGTAACAGGTGTTGACTATGAAGATAATGATTCTAAACCACCTTCTGCTTCAACGAATTACATATCTGAATTTTACGGAAGAGTTCCTTATGAACCTGGTTTTCATACAAAGATAAGAGGAACATTAACAATTGGTTACGGTACAACCTTTGATGGTAAACCATTAAAAGATAATTTATATCATCAAGTTTATACAGACGGTATAAACATTGGTGGAACTACATATACTTTTCCTGCTGAGTTTACAGAAGCACATGCTACAAACTCTACTGGTGGTTTCTTTAAAGACAGTGGAGGTACTCAACAAACTGGTAAAGCAATAAGGATTAAATATACAGGTGATGATTCCTCTGATAGTAATATGGTATTCTCTGAATCTTTAGCTGAAGATTTACTTGAAGATAAATTAGTAGCATCTGTCGCAAAAGTTAAGTCGGTGTTTAGTGGACATGAAGATTCGTTTCCTTATGACACAACTTTAGCTCAACAACATTTTGATATGATGGTTAGTCTTTGCTTTCATCAAGGAACAGATAGCTTTGAATATTCATACTTTGTTTCTTTGTATAAGAATGTTGATGGAACTTCTGTAAGTGCTATTGCAGACTTAACTGCTTATAATGACGCAGCATACGCAATAATGTGGTTAGCATCTGTTGGTTACGATGGAACGTATTACTGGGTTCAACCTCAAATAGATAGAAGAAATAATGATATTGATGAACTAGTAGGAACAGACGCTTCAAGAACATTCCCTACTGGACTCAATCCTTTAAATGACCCAGACTGGTATCAAGGTGTAGAAATATCTACTGACTACTTTTCTGATATTAAAAACACTGACTTTGGTTTAGATGGTTCATTAGGTGCATTTAATTCAAGTAAGAGAACTATAGTAAGTGAAGAAACATTAGATGCTATAACTCCTTCTGTTGATTTTCACACAGGACCATTGTCTGCTTTAAAGCAAGTTGATACTGGAATTGACTTTGCAGATATTTATACAGGTAATAGGTCTATATACGATAGCGAACCAGGAAGTTCAACATTCTATCAGAACGACCCTCTGTATCAAAAATACTATTCAAAGTTTTGGCAACCGAATGAAAAGTTTTATCATGGAAACCAAGTTTCAGCTTCACCTAGAAGTGCAACAAAACATGGTGCAGTATTTGCAACTAATCCCGATGGACAAACTCCTGCATTCATATTAGGTCTGAATGAAGATGGAAGTGGAACTTCTAAAGTGTATATGCGTAGTACGCTCGGACAAAGCTCTATATCAAACAATGTTGATTCTGGTATATGGGATATTGCTGATGGTAAATCATTAGGAACGATTGACTATGGTCAATGGAATCACTTTGCAATTACTAGAAGTGGTAATGTATTTAGAACATTTAAAAATGGAACTAAGGTTTCTCAATGGACATCTAACAAAGCTTTAACAAGAAATACTAGAGATGGAACTCTTAAATTTTCAATAGGTAGGTCACAGGGAGCTGATTACTTTTATGGATATATTGATGATTTTAGAATTACTAAAGGCTCTGCGTTATATACAGAGGATTTTACAGCACCTTCATCAACACTAAGTACAACAAGTACTACTGGTCTTTATAATGGTGACCATTATGTTGAGTCTGTTTATTCTGCAATAAATAAAGTATCAGAACAATTAGGTACAGAATATAAAATAAATACTGATGCCACATTAGATGCTGGCCTTAAAGAAGTATTATTTGAAGGACATGGTTCAGATGAACCACCTGCAATTATAGTTAGAGACACATCAGGTGAAGACCCAGCAATAGTTGGTTTAATACCTGAATCTATTACATCTACATTCGACGCGGAAGACTATGTTTCTGGTGTAGAGTTATTAACACAAGCTGAAGGTTCTTCTCAATCAGCAGACCACGCAGAAGCTTTTGATGAAAATACACCTTACAGAGATTTATATGGTGCTCCTTTAGAGAGGGTACAGTTCGTAGGTGAGAACGATATACCTAATGTGCAAAGACAATCTAGAGCACAAGCTTATCTCAATGAACTAAAGAAAATTAAAAAGACTTTAAGTTTATCACTTGAACAATACGAGATTCAAGGTGACTTCAATATTGGTGACATGATATATGTCTATGACCCAGAGATTAAGTTTGAAGATACAGAAGCAAAAAGAATAGAAGATGGTAGAAGTTCTTTACATGAAGTTGCATATCGTGGTCAAATCATCAATCCTGAGAAAATAAGAATAACTGGTATTACATGGCCTGTTAAAGACGGGTATGGAGTTTATCTAAGAAAGGTAAGAACTACTGCACCTTATAGAGTTGAATACATTGACTTAACAGATTATGTATCTTGGGAATCAGGGAACACACAGCTAGACATTGGTGACCTAGACAAACGATTAGGAGAAGATTTAAGATTTAGTTCTGCTGTTACAGGTATTACTACTGGTAACAGACAATATGCACCACTTAGACCTAAGCATCCTGACACAGGAGTTGAAGGAGATTTAAAACTTACATCTGCAACACTTCAAGATGCACAAGGTCAAGACAATGCAATAATATTTGTTGAATGGGAAGAACCAACGTACGATAATGGGACTCCTATACAAAATGGTTTACAGTATCAAATTCAATGGAAACCTACTAATAGTTCTGGTGAATACCAGTCTTCATTTGTTAACTGGAATACAGATAACAACTTTACAATAGAAGGATTACAATTAGCAACTAACTACACAGTTAGAGTTTCACCAATACTGACTAACGCTAATACGTCTGACACACCAGCAACTGGAACTATAACAACAGCTATTGATACTGCTGCACCTTCTAAACCTGGTCCTGCTAATACCGTTGCGGCAGGTGCATTAAGAGTTCAGATTATTCACAACCTAGGTAGAGCTGAAGATGATGATGGAAACCCTATAGCTTCTATAGTTGATTACACATTACAAAGAGATACACATCATTTAAATGTTTACGCTTCTACAACTTCTGGCTTTTCATTGTCTACACAAAATGATAAAGAACAATATTTAGTAGGAGAATTATTAGTTGGTGCTTCTTCGATAAGAAATCAAATACCTGTAATTGGAGAAGTTCAAGTTGCGAATGGTGATACACATTACTGGAGATTTACAGCAGTAGATAATGCTGGTAATGAGTCTGACCCTTCCGATGAACAATCAGCTAATGGTAACTTAGTAGCTACTGCGAATATATCTGATGCTGCTATAACAACTGCTAAGATACAAAATCTTGCTGTTACTGATGCAAAGATAGATACATTGACTGCAGGTAAAATTACTGCTGGTACTATATCTGGACAAGAGATTATTGTTGGTACTAATACTTCCGATAGCGCTGTTATCAAATCTAGTAACTACTTAACAGGTTCTGCTGGTTGGATAATTAATTCAGATGGTTCTGCCGAATTTCAAAACGCAACTATAAGAGGTTCATTGAATGCTAATGATATAACTGCTGGAAGTATTGATACAAGTTTACTTAGTTTCACACCAGTAGATTCTGGCAATATTGTTGGAACTATAAATGCATCTACAGAGGGAATAACTATTAATGCAAACAAGTTAACGCTTACTGGTGTTTTGCAAGTTGGAGATGCTGCTGATGATATTAATACAAATACAACAACAATTTCTGGAGGTAAAATTACTGCTGGTACTTTGTCTGTAACTAATGCAGAAATTTCTGGAACTTTAGATTTTGCAAAAATAACTCAAAGCTCTGTAAACATTATTGAAAATATGATGGCTTCTAACTCTGTAAATTCAAGTGCAATAAAAAATGGCAATGTTACTACAAATGAAATTGCAACTGCAACAAGTGCTGGTTCTTTTGGAACTAATGGTAATGATTTATTTGCAGATTTTCTAGGAGTTAATTCTGGAACCATAGGTAATAAATTTAGTGCTAACAACACTGGTGTTAATTTGACGGGTGTAGTAACTATAAATCCAACTTCTGGAAATATAGGTAACGGTAATACAACAGGTAATTTTACCAACTTATATGGAGATTATATAGATTCAAGCGGAAATATATTTGCTACTGGTACAGTTAGGTCAAATAGTTATCATTCTGCAACTAGATATTATGATATAAATTCTTCATCTAATATGGATTTAGCTTCTAGCTTTGTCTATTTAAAGCCTGGGGATAATTTTGGTCTAAATGTAAGCACTTCGACTTCGACTATATATTCAACATTTCAACCAAGTGCAGATAATTCAAAAAATTTAGGTACTTCTTCAAGGAGATGGTCTACGGTTTATAGAGTTGCTGAATCTTCTACATCTGATGAAAGATTAAAAGAAAATATCATAGATATTGATTATGGTTTAGATTTTATAAACAATTTAAGACCTAGAGAATTTACTTGGAAATCTTGGTCTAATGGATTTTCTTGTAGTACTTGTGGTCAGATATACGATGAACTACAAGATTGTACTTCCCAAATAAAAAGTGTAGATGAAAATGATGAAGAAATATTAATAGACTGTACAGGTAATGTTATAGAACAATTTACTGATGCAGATGATAAATATACTTTTGGTTTTATTGCTCAAGAATTGATACCTAATTTAAATACAGAAAAAGAGTACAACTTGATAAATCATGATGTTGAAGCAGATGAATACAATTATTCTCAAGAAAATTTAATTGCACCATTAGTAAAAGCAGTACAAGAACTAAGCACACAGATTTCAGATTTAACTGCTAGAATCGAAGCGTTGGAGGAATAATGTCTGAAGATAATCAAAACAAAGACGAACTAAATATATCGTATAAGTTTATCGACCACAATTACAAAATAGCTTATGTTCTAAGAAGAATTGAAGATTTAGAAAGAGAGCATTTTGCATTAATGGTTGACAGGCTAGATGAAAACCATGCTGAGTACACTGAGTGGTGGTCAGCAGTACAAGAAGTGAAAGCAGAAATAGGAAGAATGGAGTTTTTATACAAACAATTGGGAGGAACATTTGGAAGTGAGATACCAGGAGTAGGATAAATTGGCTGTTATACAAACGCATACATCTAGCAGCCAAATGTCAGGCGACGCTCTCGCCGAACATATTCTCGATGGTTCTTATGGATACGCAATAAGTAATGCTGTACTCCAATTAATAGATTCTGAACACACTCTAGCATTAGATGGCCAATCAATTGTTTCTGATGGAACGTTAGTAATCAATACAAGTGCAAGTAAAAAACTTATATTTGGTGTTGATGATACAGAGAGATTACAGATTACCACTGATGGTGCTCTAGATATCTTATCTGCAAAGCTTTTAATTAATGGAAATACAGGTGCATCAGGACAAGTATTAACTACAGATGGTTTTGGTAATATCTCTTGGTCTTCTCCTATTACACAAGAGAGCGGTTTTAAAACACTTTCTGTATCAGGACAGTCTGATATCGAAGCAGACCAAGCTGGTGATACACTAAATATCGCAGCTGGTACTGGCATATCTGTAACAACAGATGCTAGTACAGATACTATAACCATTACCAATACATCAACAAATACAGGCCGAGAGGCATTCAGAAAGTTTTTAGTTGATAGTCAGGAGATAGTTGCTGATAGTTCGACAGACACATTAACCTTAAATGCTGGTACTAATGTGTCGTTTACTGTAGATACAGCTGCTGATTCAATAACAATCAATGCAAACACTGATGGTGAATTAAATCAGAATGCGTTTACAGCTGTTTCAAGTACTAATCAAAATACTTTATCGGCAAGTTCTGCTTCCGATACTTTATCATTTGAATCTGAAGATGATACTTTATTAGATAGTAGATACGACACCAACAGAGATAAAGTAACAATAACTACAGACAATACTCAGAATCAAGTAAAAGTTGTAACTAATACTCCTAAAACATTTTCTATGGCAAGTAAAGTTCCTCTTGTGAATGAGGCAGGAGTTGCACAAGGAATGCCTTTGAGAAATAAATTTTTTAATGTAGCTACTTCAGACCCAGTTTCTGGAAGTGGGGGATATGTAGGTGTTAGCACGAGAAGTTTACCTTTATTACAAAGTGATGGTACAACTTCCGATGTATTAATGCCAGCGAAATCCGATAACAGTACGCTACAATTAACATTAGTAAATTCCTCAGGAACCGACCAAATATTAGATATGGAAGTAGCTGAATAATGGCAGAAAAAACACCAGTAAGAGTTAATTATGACGGTAGCAATAACCCCATAGGTTTTGCTGAGTTTCAAGCTGATGACTTCATCGGCTTAGATGATGGTGGAACTGGCGGTTCTTATGCAAGTTTAGCTGAATTACTTTCTGGGGTAGGATTAGGTACTGGAGATACTCCAACGTTTACTGGCATTATTACTAGTGGTGATGTAACAATTGGTGGAAACTTAACAGTTGATGGAACAACAACAACTGTAAACTCTACAACTGTAACAATAGACGACCCAATATTTACTCTTGGCGGTGATGCAGAATTAGCTGCTGATGACAATAAAGATAGAGGTATTGAATTTAGGTGGCATGATGGGACAGGTTCTAAATTAGGTTTCTTTGGTTTTGATGATAGCACTGGTAAATTTACTTTTATACCTGATGCTATAAATGCAGCTGAAACATTTTCAGGTACAGCAGGAACAATAGTCGCAAACTTAGAAGGTAACGTCACTGGTACTATATCTTCCATTTCAAACTTCGATACTGACGATTTAACTGAAGGTGCAACTAATTTATATTTTACAAATGAAAGAGTAGACGATAGAGTAGCTGCGTTACTTATTGATTCTACAACTTCTGGAATAGATATAAGTTATGATGATGTATCCAACTCTTTAACAATATCAACTGATTTATCAGAAATAATTGAATCACTACAAGACAATGTAGAAGGGCTGTTTGTTGGAGGAACTGGTGTTTCAGCAACTTATAACGATGCAAGTAATCAATTAGAACTAGCCATAGACTTTTCTGAATTTGATACTGGTTCTATTACAGAAGGTTCTAATCTTTTCTTTACAGACGAAAGAGTAGATGACAGAATATCTGCATTATTAGTAGATGCTAATACTGAAGGTATTGATGTTAGCTATGATGACGCTGGTAATCAACTTACCTTAAGTGTTGACTTAACAGAAATAGTTGAATCATTACAAGATAATGTACAAGGTTTATTTAGTGGTGGTACAGGAATTACAGCTACTTATGATGATGCAGCCAATACTTTAGCATTGTCTATTGACTTTACTGAGTTTGATACTGATGACTTAGTAGAGGGAACAACAAATCTTTTCTACACAGAAGGTAGATTTGATACAAGCTTTGCAGGAAAAAGTACAACAGATTTAACAGAAGGTACAAATCTTTATTACACAACAGCAAGAGCTAATACAGATTTTGATACTAAGTTAGCAGCTGCTGATACAGATGACCTATCTGAAGGTTCTACAAATCTTTATTACACAGATACAAGAGCAAACTCTGCTATAGATACAAGAGTAGATAAAGCATTTATTGATGCACTTAATGTAGATGCAGATACTTTAGACGGTATTGATAGCACAGGATTTGCTACATCAGCACAAGGAACATTAGCTGATAGTGCTTTACAATCTGGCGATAATATTACAGAGCTTACTAATAATGCTAACTATATAGATTTAACAGATATCTCAGTAACAGATAGTGGCGGTGATGGTTCTTTAAGTTACGACAACACAACAGGTGTTATTACTTATACAGGACCAAGCCAAGCTGAAGTATTAGCACACATATCTGGAGGAACTGGTATTACAGTTTCTGGTTCAGGTGTTATAGCTACAACAATTACACAGTACGCTGATTCAGATGTCGAGGCATATCTATCTGGTGGAACAGGTGTTAGTTTCTCCTCTGGTGTTATATCAATAGGACAAGCAGTAGGAACAACTGACAATGTAACTTTTAATGATGTAACTGTAAATGGAGTTCTTAACTCTAACGATATTACAGCTGCAAACATTTCTATAGACGGAAATGCAACAATTACTGGTGATTTAACAGTCGAGGGTACTACAACTCAAGTAGATTCTACTACCGTAACAGTTGCCGACCCACTCTTTAAGTATGCAAAAGATAATACAGGCAACTCTGTTGATATAGGTTTTTACGGTAAGTATGTACAATCTTCTACTACTAAGTATGCAGGTTTAGCTTGGGATGCTTCACAATCAGATAAATTTAGATTATTCCACGGATTACAAACAGAACCTACAACAACTGTAGATATAACTGCAACTGGACACACAGTAGGTACTTTAATTGCAAACTTAGAAGGTGATGTAACTGGTAATGCAGACACAGCAACAGCTTTAGCTTCTGCACAAAACTTCTCTTTAACTGGTGATGTAACCGCAACAGCAATTAGCTTTGATGGTACTGGTGCAGTAGCTTTATCTACAACTGTTACTGAAAGTGCTGTTACACAACACGAAGCTGCACTTACAATTACAGAAAGTCAGATATCCGACTTACAATCTTACTTAACTGTTGAAACAAATGATTTAACATCAGCAGTAACTTGGGCTA
>Ga0208427_1001284_pt1 | contig 10830 bp, 4 predicted proteins | sample DEB08_DNA_FD_184532 | JGI IMG/M metagenome (GOLD analysis project Ga0208427, IMG submission 184532) | Aqueous microbial communities from the Delaware River and Bay under freshwater to marine salinity gradient to study organic matter... | ecosystem: Environmental > Aquatic > Marine > Coastal ...
TCAGCTCAGATTGTTTACGTCGCTGATCGAAAACGACAAGACCATTGGCGCTTTGAATGAGGCTCAAGCGCGTAACGTTAGAGAGGCCCAGAAAGAGCTCTCAAGATTGTTTGAGGGTCGGGATGTTCAGCTCACTCAAGACGATATAGCGGCAGCCATGAAGGGTCTCGTTGTTCCGAACCTAGAGCTCACAGAAGAGGAGCGGGAGCAGATGGCTATAATACAGGCTGGAATCAGGGGGGCGCTGGAAAGATTAGGTGAGAACACTCAGGTTTACAAAAACCTGATTGAGAACAACAGGTGGGACATCGTCGCAGAGATGATTGAGAGAAACAATCTCAACAAGTTCTACGACTGGGCCTTGTCCTTTGACGAAAGAGAGATCACTATTGACGGAAATGGTGCAGCACGCACCAAAGACGGAAGACTTGCTACTGGCTACGGATCAAGAATGGACGCCACTCTAGGCAAAATATCCGAGGAGCAAAAGAATCAATGGAAAAAAGCTAGGACTGACAACAACTTCATGATGAGGATGGTTCAGGCTCAGGCTAGAATCAACGCCTCTATGATGCTTGGGAGGGCGATCATTAACCCATACAGAGGTCAGCTCAAAACGCAAACCGAATCTGTCGGGAGCGGATTCATTATTACTGTAGATCAGGAGGGTAATGTGAGCAGAATATCTCCTGACCAACTCGAGCAACTCGGCAAGAATAGAGCAGGCCTCGTCGACGTTGCCGCGCAGATGGCTGTAGATGCGAAGGGGGAGGTGAGCCTTGTATTCCACACGACTAGAGATAGCTTTGAAAACACGACAGGGTCTACAGGGCTTGGTGTATTTATGGAGACCTCACAGGAGCAGCGTGACAACGGACTCAAGGACGAGATGCACATTCTCCTCGACGAGGAAACGTCGATAGGAGATGTTACCAGAGCTCTTGTTCACGAATTGGGTCACTACAAGTTTAAGGGCCTGGTAAACGACAGGGCAACAAGAAAGGCATTCATGGATGCGATCATGTCTATCGCACAGAGAGATGAGATGGTGGGCGCAATCGTTGGCCTGGTGCAAGAGGAGTACAGCAATTACCAAGAGGCTGATCTAGAAAAGGAAATAATCAATCACGTCGTTCAGGCGGCGGCTGTCGGGATAGTTGCGGAAAACGGAATGGCAAACATTTTGTCTAAGGTTACTGGAGCCAAAAACCTCAATGAGGCTGACTTCCTTATTGCGATGCAGTCTTTTGTGGACTACATCGCTAGAACCACAGGAGAGTATGCCAGCTTCAGCAAAAGCGAATTTGAAAACGCAAAACTACACCGACTTGGGGAGATTGAGGCACAAGAATCAGAGCAACTCGAAGAAGAGTCAAGCGAAGTTGATGAGTCTCAAGAGGCCATGGAGGCTCGACCATTTAAGAAACCGTTTACGTACCTACAAAACACTGAGCTTCACTATGATATGAGCGTCACGGATTATAGCATACGTGGAATGGACTACACCAAAAGCATGCCAAAGACTGTGACTGTGAAAGATTACAATCACTTTAGAAACCTTTACGCTAAGCTCACAGGGAACGGTGCTGATCCCACTAGAATGAAAAACATTCGATATGAGAAGGATGGCAAGGTGTATACTGTCAAGCCGCCTAAGCCAAAAATTGACATGCGCACAGGCGAGCCTATCGCTATGCCTGTTCCTGAATACGTGGGGTGGCAGACCAGAGAGATAAACAGGCGCATGGCCGTCGAGAATGCCCAGCAAGCCATTAGATACGAGCGGATCGCTCTTCAGACTAGACTCAGAGAGATGTACAATTCATCTCACATCAAGAGGTACTCAAACATAGAGGCCTTCTATCCATACGAGGTTTATTCTGCTAAGTCAGAAGATGTACTGAGCTATCAGCTCATGTCAGACATTGAGAGGACAAACGTTCTCAAGTCTGCGGTGGCAAACTTTGAGGCGTTCTTGGATCTCAACCTCAACGAAGATCAGATAGATGATATTGCCAATGCCACGGTAGGGGACTTCGGCATAAAGAGCGGATGGATAAATGTCAAGGACAACCTGAACATATTCAACGCAGCAAACAACAAGTACGAAACAATAAGGGAAAAGAAGCAAAGGATACTCGAGGGTATGGAGCGTCACGGTGTACAGGCGTGGCAGCTCCTGCCGAACGACTCTCCAGCCAGACAGAGACGACAAAGAAATCTCAACCTGATTACGTTTGAGGAGGTTGATCACGCCCTTATGATTCTGAAGAACATGGATCGCGGGAAGCCCATGGACTCTGCTCCGATGCCGCTTGAGATGATAAAGATTGGGAGCAAGCTTAAGTCGGGTCGCGGCATGCCCAAGGGTCACGGAACCCCTTCGACTGACGTCTCTGCTAATCTCGGTCAAGGTCTTAATGACTTAGAACTTCTTCCTAGCGAGACCCTGTTTACTACGCACAATCTTGATCCGACTAGAGTCGGTCTAGTTAAGTTCGCGATGGAGGTGCCAGGCGTTGGAGTATCAAAGTTTAGCTCAGCTAATAATGCGGTTAGTGGTTTGTTGGGAGGACCTGCTGGGCCGCTCAGTATTCCAGGGCTTGTTCACTCTAACACAAATGAACAATCATCAAAAGACATAACAGGTAACGCAGCCATTGCTGCCGCGCAAGGAAAAAAATACGCCCTCTTGTTTAGGGTCCTGTCTCCAGAAAACTCATTCAACAATCCGCTCGTCATGAAGATCTTGATCGACGCATTGATTCAGTACGTTGATGTGGGGGGCGATGTTGCTGCTCAAAATGTAGCGAATGTGCTTACTTCGTTTATGGGTAACAGCTACACTAAGAACGAGATAAGCGTTCAGGAGATCGATGATTTCATACAAGGCACAAGCGAGGTCAGAGAAACATATCAAACAAGCCTTCCCGTGTCCTACGCATACGATAGTATTGTAAAGACTGGACTAGGAATAGAAAAGAAAAACAATGTGTTTCAGGTAAGTTCAGAGGGTGTTATTAGCTTCTTGAGACAGGTTCAGAACGGAGCCGACTCCCTTGGTTTCGGTGGCCGTGGCGCTTTTGTTTCTAAAATTCTTCAGCCTCAAGGAGGCGTATCTGCCTACGGATTTGTGTCTAAAGAACGGTTTCTTGACGCTATCAACGACCCAAGATTTAAGGATGCGAAGCCTGGAGATACTGTCGCTATATCCGTAGTAGACACAAGCACAGACGAAGACGGCAATTATAGATTCGGTAGAACTCAAGATGTTTCTTCGTTTGTACAGGGCGTGAATAAGTCAAGGGTGGCTTACAATTTCGGTGTTACGGGTCGCGTAGGGTTCAAGCTGCTGGAGAACTTTGCTTCTGCAGAGCAACTTAAGATCCCATTTGCCTCGAGAGCAAAGATGACTAAGGCAGAGTATCTCAAGTCTGGGGCGTCACTGGAGTCTAGAAGAATGCTGGGCAGACTTCATCATCACGGTGAGACACAGTGGGAACAGTCCACTCCCACGGTGTACGGAGCGCGTCTAGCTATGGTGGCTCGAATGCTTCAGGACAAGTACTCTGACGTCTTGCTTCTTCAGCAGGACGTAGAGGACTTTAGGGGGGCTAAAGTCCCTGAGTCTCAAGACTTTGAGATGGCCATGGATTTGTTCTACGGAAAGGTTAGAACAGACCTCGAAAGAATAGAGGCTATGGTTGACGTCGTTAACACCATGGCTAAGGAGTCTGGGATTACACCTGAGCAAATATCAGACTTCCTGTATGCAAGGCACGCTGTAGAAAGAAACGAGTTCATAAAGGGTAGAAACCAGATGCTTGACAGCGGATCGGGACTGACCAATCAAGAAGCTGAAGATATACTGGAGGAGCTTGACTCTCCTGAAATGAGGCTGATTGCCAAAGAAGCCGACAAGATTGTAGCCTTTACTAGGAAGTACATGATTGAAGGCGGACTCGAGAAGCGGTCTGTTGTTGAGGAGTGGGTCAAGCGCTTCAAGCACTACGTGCCTCTTAACGGATTGGCTGAAGATGAGATGGATTCAGAAACCAACTCCTATCCAACGGGGGGTGCTGGCATGGCAATATATGGACCGACTACCCGAAAGGCGAGAGGTAGATCCTCTAAGACTGGCGTCAATGTTTTCGGAAACATTGTAATGCAGGCAGCGTCCGTCGTGCAGAGAGCACGCAAGGACGAGGCCATGCTGTCTTTGTACAATCTGATAAAGAGCAACCCCAACGATGCGGTGTGGAGTGTTCACACCCCAACCAACAGGTTCGTGTCTATGGGCCAGAAGCTAAGCGATCAGGCCATGAAGGCTAGAGAGGACGTGGTGCCTATTAGAGTCAATGGAGAGCAACACTTCATTAAGTTCAGAAATGCAGACTTTGCGAGGGCTCTTAACGGTATGACCGTGGAGACACTTGACTTTACCTCAAGGCAGGCAGCAAAGTACGTTGGCTTCTTGAGAAACTCATACACTGTATGGAACCCCGCGTTCTTTATCCCCAACTTTGCACGCGACTTCTCTTCTGCTTTGTTTAATGCAGCGGCAGAGATAGACAGAGAGGGGGGCATTCTTAACGACCTCGGATTGAATGCTAAGGACTTCAACAAAAAACTTATGGGCACCACGATGTCAACACTTAAGGTGTTGTTGCAGGACGCACACGGTTTTAAGATGGACCCAGAGGTGGCCTCCTACGTGGAAGAATGGAAGGCTGCGGGAGGTCGAACTGGATGGTCTTATTCTGACAGCCTCAACAAGGTAGTCAGCGAGATGAACGACAAGACAGTCGGCAGATCAAAGACTGGGGAAATGATAGGCAAGGCCTGGGGTTCGTCGGTTGGTGCGGTTGCTGAGTACGTAGAGGGGGTAAACGAAGCTTTTGAAAATGCCGTAAGACTTGCTTCATACATAGAGGCCCGACGCGCAGGCGCGTCAAAGCAGAGATCCGCTCAGCTCTCCAAGAACATAACAGTAAACTTCAACAAGTCTGGAGAGCTTACTCCGTCAATCAATGCTTGGTTCCTGTTCTTCAACGCTGCCATTCAGGGTACATCTAGGTTTGCAAGAACCTTTGCCACCATCAAGGAGTCTGTTCCTCAGGGAGAAAGTAAATCGAGAATGACATCGGCCCAGAGAATGGGGATCGGCCTAGTCATGATGTCTTACGCTCAAACTGTAATCAACACCCTGATTTCTGGAAGGGACGACGATGATGAGCTCTTTTACAAGAAGGACATACCAGACTACAGGAAGCAAAGAAACTTTATCATTATGACTGGTGAGCGTGACAATGTCCAGATTCCGCTCCCGTACGGCATAAACCTTTTTTCAAACCTAGGTACCATTCTTGCAGAGGTGAGTCTTGGGGTGAGGGATATAGATGACGCCGCAATGTTCTTGGCGATATCCACCCACTCTTCATTCTCTCCTATTGCATTTGGTCACGGAGACAATCTTGTCGAGGGAGCCATGTCTACTCTGGCCCCCACCTTCTTGAAGCCTCTCTCCGAGGTGGCATTCAACTCTACATACTTCGGGGGCAAGGTCTACCAAGAACAGTTCCCATTTGGAACGGAGGTTCCAGAATACACTCTGGCATTTAGAACGCCAGAGTTCATTGTGGAAATGAATAGATACCTCAACGAGATGTCTGGAGGTAAGGAGTTTATTCCTGGGGATATGGACTTCAACCCAGATCCATACTACTACCTCATGCTTTCGATGCTTGGTGGGGCGGGTAAGTTTACTGGAGACGTTGTGGACCTTGCCACCACAGGAGCAGCCGTTGTGAGCAATGCGATCAACGAGACTACAGACAACAAGGGATTCCTTCAGGCCCTGGCTGAAACAGAGAAGCCAGTCATACGAAGAAACGACATTCCCTTTGCAAAGATCGTACTTGCAGGGGCATCTAATTTTTATGACTACGACCTGTTTCAGGAGAACAGAGATGAGATCAAGCAGTACATGGTGCAGGTCAAGAAGTACGCTGAGGGCGAGGCCGATGACGTAGAGGGGTTGGACTTCAGGGGTGTTCAAGAGCTCGACGCTATACTTGACGACACCGAAAGCGTATTGGAAGAGCTGAGAACCCTAAGAAGAGATCTCAGGGAAAGCGACGACATCGACTACATCAAGAAGCAGAACGTTTTGTACATGATAGAGCAAGAGGAGATGAAGATATTGGTGTACTTCAACGCAAAGTACTATGAACTTCGGGGTCAGTACGTTGATCCAAGACCAACGGGTATTATTCCAGAACAAACACTCAAACAAGCATTAGGTCTAGAATGAAAGAAGAAAGAAAAATAAAAGACACAAAGCTTGGTGGGTGGCTTAAAGAAAAAGCCCCTAATGTCTTGAATATGGTTGGTGACTTGCTTCCAGATCAAGGAGCATTGGGTGTCGTAAAGAACCTGATTGACAGGGAATACCCTGACATAGACCCAGAAGAAGTCAGGGCAAAGCTTGACGCAGAGATAGCTTTTCAGAACAACGTTACAGAGAGATGGAAGGCTGATATGGGGGGTGATGTCAAGCTTGCAAAGTATATCAGGCCTGTAACACTGATCGCACTTACGCTAGTATTTGTCATAACAATGGTGGTGGACTCTATTGACAATGTGGCATTTAACGTTAAAGACACTTATGTATCTTTGCTGGAGATTCTAATGCTCACCGCCTTTGGTGCATATTTTGCTGGCCGAACCATAGAAAAATCACGAAAATAAAAAGCTGGAAAAATTGTAATACAAAGAATCCAGAAGATTGTGAAAGTTATAGCAAATGAAAATCATATATAAAAACGGCGGTAGTTGGCCACCTGGTGGTGAGGACTCAAATGATCCAGTTGTTCAAAAAATGCTCAGGGAGCAGCTTGCTCAGGACAGGAGAGGTATGATGGAAGGCAGGGCAGTTGTGGACGGCGAGATTGTTGAGCTGCCATATCCGTCTTCATGGAGTGGTAAAGTAGAGTCAGATAGACCGTATCTTGTTGATGTTGCTGGCTTTGCTGGGGCGTTGCCAAAAACGGCGCTTCGCAAGGGGGCCAAGGCCACTGTTTATCGTGGTGGAAATGGGGCCATTGATATGGCAAGCAAGAGAGCTGTTGAGGGGGTTGCTGATTCGCAAGCAAAATCTAAACTTCAAAACATAGCGGATAGAGCTCTGAGGGAAGCGGGCAAAGATGAGTCTCAATACATATTGTCACTTCAAAAAAATCTTGATGATGCGGTAATGGCGGGGAAAATAGAGGAAGATGTGGCAGAAATACTTTTTGAAGAAAGCGTAAATAGTGTATTCAATCAGGCGCTGATTGATGATATTATTCTCAGACAAACAGAGAGGTTGGACAAAATAATGGGACCAACCATGAGGGAATTGTATGAAACAAATCCTGCGATGTTTGACGATATTTGGTACAACAAACTTATTTCACCCAGAGTGACTGAAAAACAAATAGGTGGTCAACCAAACTATTTTATGAACGAATTTGGAGGTAAAGTAAAACTTTTAAAGAAATGATTGAAGAGTACCTGTCTCACTTTGAATTTCTCGTCGTAGCGGGAACTCTTATCGGAGGGTGGATTAAGTTTCAAGCCGACTACAACAGACTCTCATCTCGTGTATATACCCTTGAGGCTGATAACAAAGAGTTCAAGCAGGACTTCAAGAAGCTTATGGCGGATATTCAAGAGATCAAGCTTCTGCTAGCCAAGAATCAGATGCAATAAAAAAAGGGGCCGAAGCCCCTTTTCTCACTGTACTACTTTTATCACTTGTCGTATCCCTTCTACCTCTATCTCTGCGAGGTAGATTCCGAACGGAACTGGCCCTTCTTTAACTCTTTTACCATCGAGTGTGTAGTATACTGGATTTAGGTTGAGTTCTTCAAGCTGCCTCACAGTCGGAGGCGCGAGCTCATTACCGTCGCAGTCGGTCCCGTATACTAGCATGAAATTCAAGAAGTCCTGTGTGTCTACATCGAAGTCCCCGTCTGTGTCGCAAGTGCAGTCAGCACCCTCCTTACCCATCTCTGAGCAAAGATCCAGCAAGTCTTGCAAGTTGATAACCCCATCCATATTGAAGTCTCCTAGGCATGTTCCTTCTGGGGTTGGAGCATATGATTCTTCAACGCACAAGTCGTATTCATAATCAGTTGACGAACCACCGATATATCCGATCTGGAACTCGTAGTTATCAGCATCAAAGATTGTATCAGCTACGTATTGATAAAGGGTTTCTGTGGCCCCAGTGCTTCCGTACTTAATGTAGACGTGCATACCGCCTTCAATCTCTCCGAGAGATGGGTCCCATACGTCTTGAGTCTGTCCATACCCATTGTGTCTAAAGAATCCTCCGTAGCACCCTTCTGTCAAACAAATCTCATCGTGAGTGAACAATGGCTCGTAAGTGAACCCGTTATCCCAATTGTCGTAGCTAGTCCAGCTACCCCATGCACCGCCTTTCGCATATACTCCGTTTGCATAGATAGGATCCCCACAACACACACCTTCTTTGAACAGCTTCCATTGCTCATTCTCTGGCCAGATATCATGCTGGATGTCTACACTCAACACCGCCAAATCTTTTGGCTTGTGTGTGAATGACGTGATGTCGTTAGATGCGTTCTCGTCCTGACTCCAGTATATCTCAGCTGTACCGCTGTACTCATTCCAGAAGGTTGCGGGGATTACCTCGCCTACGAGAGTGATGATAGTGTTTGCAGGAACGTCAGCCGTAGTAACCCACATACCAGTTTCCATGGTCACGGATACATCAACCCCAAAAGCGTCGCTGTTGGTCCAGTTAGCGATCTTTATCTCTGGCGTGAAGTCCTCAGCGCAATCGAAGTAATTATCAACAGACAAAAGAGCAACGTCAAACGAGTTAGGGTCAGCGCAAGCTCCAGATTGCCACACAATGCTTCTTCCACCGCTGACAAGGGCTGCGTGCATTCTTTCAATCTGGCCAGCAGTAAAGTGGTCTCTGCAGAAGCCAGAGTAATCCATGTAGTTAGTTACATCTGCATCAGGGCAGAAGGGTTCCATAGCGCATGATGTGTTTGTATACGTAGGTGGTGTATCACATACCCTATCCCCTTCTTGGGTGCAGTCGTCTTCGGAACAGCCTCCTCCCTCAAAGGTATGAAACAGACCGCAGTAATGGCCTATTTCATGAATAAGAGTATTAGACGTAGCAAGTTCCCCTAGGATGTACACCCCGTCATAAGAAACCATGGCGTTCTGGTTTGGCCAGCTAAAGCCACCAATGTTAGAGCCTAGATTATTCATTACGAATACGTTACAAGCCTCACCTAGAGTATTGCTCGAAGCTATAGATGCCATCCCGTAAAGAAGATTCGGTCCCTGCCAAGTGCTATACGACACTGTATCAGGATCGATCTCCCATTCTTGATAGAAGAATTCATTGTGCTTGCATGGGATGATGTCGGTACCCTCAAAGCCCTGCTCGATCGTCTCCCACATAGTTTCTATCTGAGAAGCATCCATAGCTCCGTTGATGTTGTGGATGGCGAATGGCAGGAACTTCGTGAATACGTCTTGATTTCGCGATGCTCTACGCATCTCAAGCTCTCGCTCGAAGTCATGATCTACATGCGAGCATTCAATCCCGCATATGTGAGTTGTTTGTGCTGCAGACAAGAGATGAAGCGCAGCAAAAAAGGAAAGGAATAAAAAGTTTTTCATGGGTAAATGAGATAATTTGCTCCGCAAAAATACGTATAAAAAAAGAGGGGCGGTTATGTAAACCACCCCTCCTCAGGTTGCGAAAGTCCACAGCAACTATCCCTGTGTAACTGTTCAAAGATAAGACAATATCACTACTTAATGCTGCTTAAATAGTACAGTTGACTCACCCAGCATTGATCTAACCGCTTCATCGTACAGGGCATGCTCCAGTGTCACAATCCATGATCTCGATGTCATCCATGTTTAGCTGACTGAGGCTAGCAATCGGAGTTACGTTCTTGGACATCTCCATCCACTGCTCCTTAGTGATCTCCTCCATAGGTGCTTGATCAAATCCGTGCTCGTTATGAAGCAAGAAGCTTACACTCTTTACGTTATGGTAGTTCTCATCAAGCCATGCTTTAATTTCATCGAGCTCTTCCTTTCTGTAGTAGATAGTTACAGACACAGAGTTGTCGCTCCATTCAGCCTGCAGCCTCTTGATTACTTCGAGCTGATCTACGGCAGTCATATCATCTGCAAACGTAGTGTGTTCTGGAAAGGAGCATGGGAAGCTTACGACTACGGTAGAGTGATCCTCTGTACCGTCGAAGTTCCTCACATACTCTACGTGATACCCATTGTTTCTGCACACTTTGACCAGCTCGCTATCCGCAGCCATTCTAATTCGTCGAATGTAGTACTGTGAGTACCCTGGATGTGCTCCTGGTGTAACGCCAGCAAGTAGAGACAACGTTCCACTGGGTTTAACCGTTGTAAGTTTAATAGATGTCGGGAATCCGCAAATTCTAGAGTATTCTTGGTCATACGCTCTTAGGTAGTTGTACACTGCTGGCAGCCAACTTCTTTGTTCTTCTGTCGCCTGCAGGTATCCAGTGACACCGATACCCATTCGCATGTTCTTGTGAACGATATCTTCCGTTTCGGGGACCGCGCACTTGATCGCCAGACTGTGTTTATTGATACGGTATAGCAGCTTAGCCACATCCTTGAGCTCCCTCTCTGTCTCAATGTTCGGGAGGTAAATCTCAGCAAGACAGCAGGTTTCAAACGGAGCAAGACTTTGCTCTGCACACGGATTGTACCCCATGACGTGGG
>Ga0208427_1001307_pt1 | contig 10743 bp, 12 predicted proteins | sample DEB08_DNA_FD_184532 | JGI IMG/M metagenome (GOLD analysis project Ga0208427, IMG submission 184532) | Aqueous microbial communities from the Delaware River and Bay under freshwater to marine salinity gradient to study organic matter... | ecosystem: Environmental > Aquatic > Marine > Coastal ...
TGGACTATAACAGCACTGGTCGGGAACCCCCCCTTTAGTCACGGAGAGACTTTAAAAGAACTGGTGGAGTCAATATGACCCTATATGAGTTTCTTGCTTCTCTCAAGAGCAAGTGGTGCGGATGGGATCTTACTCCCGCCTGGGATTTAGTTATTACCCAGTCAACAAAATAACTTGGCGAGCCTGAATAGTATCTTAGAGGGGTTTACAAGACCCCTCTTTTTTTGTATAATGATAAGGATAAATGTAGAGTATATGAAAGTTGCTTTAATTACTGGTATTACTGGACAAGATGGTTCATATCTTGCAGAACTTTTGTTGAGTAAAGGATATGAAGTTCATGGTATTGTTCGTCGTGCTTCATTGATCAATACTCATCGTATCGATCATATCTACAATAAAATTAATCTTCACTATGGTGACTTGACTGACTCTACAAATCTTGTGAGAGTTATTCAACAAGTTCAACCAGATGAGATTTATAATCTTGGCGCTCAGAGTCACGTAAAAGTTTCTTTTGAGATGCCTGAATATACTGGGCAAACGGATGCTTTGGGAACTCTGCGTGTTCTTGAAGCAGTCCGCCTTCTTGGTATGGAAGAAAAAACTAGAATTTATCAGGCATCAACTTCTGAAATGTTTGGTAAGGTTCAGGAGATTCCTCAGAAAGAAACGACACCATTTTATCCACGTTCTCCTTATGGATGTGCAAAAGTTTATGGATACTGGATTACGAAAAACTATCGTGAGTCATATGGACTTTATGCTTGCACGGGGATTCTTTTTAATCATGAATCTCCTCGCAGGGGTGAGACATTTGTTACCCGTAAGATTACCAGAGCTCTTAAGGCAATCCAAGAAGACAAGCAATCTATTCTTAGGTTAGGTAATCTGAATGCCAAAAGGGACTGGGGACATGCTAGGGACTTTGTAGAGGCGATGTGGATAATGCTTCAACAGGATGTACCAGATGACTATGTAATTTCTACAGGAGAACAGTATTCTGTTCGTGAGTTTGTTGATAGAGCAGCACCTTATTTTGGAATGAATATTGAGTGGAGAAATGAAGGTCTAAATGAGATTGGAGTTGACAAGAATACTGGACAACTTCGTGTTGTAGTTGATGAAAAATACTTTAGGCCTGCTGAAGTTGAAACTTTATTGGGAGATTCAACAAAAGCATACAAACAACTTGGATGGAAACCAAAGACAACATTTGACCAATTAGTTGAGGATATGTGTAAAAATGAAACTTGATAGTAAAATTTTAGTTGCTGGTTCTAATGGAATGGTTGGTAGAGCAATTGTTAGAAATTTAAAGAGGTATGGTTTCTTTAATATCATTGAGGGGACCCGTAGTGTAGTTGACTTTTCTGATCAACAGGAAACTAAAGAATTTTTTGAAAAGAATAAACCAGAATATGTTTTTGTTGCCGCAGCTAAAGTTGGTGGCATCATGGCAAACAAAAACTTTAAAGGAGATTTTCTTTATCAAAACCTACAAATTCAAAATAACATCATTCACTATTCTATGGTAAACGATGTTAAAAAACTTTTATTTCTTGGTTCCTCTTGCATTTATCCAAAGATGTGTGATCAACCAATCAAAGAAGAATATTTGATGACTGGTCCTTTAGAACCAACTAATGATGCTTATGCTATCGCTAAGATTGCTGGAATTAAACTTTGCCAATCTTATCGAGAACAGTATGGATTTAATGCTATTTCATTAATGCCTACAAATCTTTATGGTCCATTTGACAATTTTGATCTAGAAAGTTCTCATGTACTTCCTGCAATGATTGCAAAATATCATTATGCAACCACTGAAGGATATGCTATTGATATTGGCGGTCCTTGGTGGCCAGATGTAAAACTTTGGGGTGATGGATCTGCAAGAAGAGAGTTTCTTCATGTTGATGATCTTGCGGAAGCTTGCTTTGTTTGTATGAAAGAATATGATAACTCAGAACCAATTAATGTTGGTACAGGTGAAGACATTACTATTAAAGAACTTTCGAATATTGTTTCAAATATAATTGGTTTTCCTGGCAATACTGAATGGGATACTTCCAAACCAAATGGAACACCAAGAAAAGTTTTAGATGTCGGCAGAATTAAATCTATTGGTTGGCAACCTATAATATCTTTAAAAGAAGGAATAGAAGGCACTTATAAATGGTATTCTCAAAATGAATAAAATTTCTATTTTTGGTGGAACAGGGTATATTGGTAGTAAGTTTAGAGAAATATATCCAGAAAAAAGTATTTTGATTTCTAGGGAAAGTAGAAGTCCTGAGACTAAAAATATATTGTATCTTATAAGTACAACAACAAATCAAAATATATTTAAAGACCTGCATGTAGATATCAATACCAACTTGAATCTGTTAGTAGATGTTCTTTCCAATTGCAAGAAACATGATGTAATTTTTAATTTTGTGAGTTCTTGTTTCGTTTATGGGAATGATGTTATTGGAGCAAAAGAAAGTGACTGTAGAAATCCTACAGGTTTTTATTCAATAACAAAAAGTTGTGCGGAACAAATGGTAATATCTTTCTGCAATACTTTTAATGTGAAATATAGAATTTTTAGAATAGGTAATGTTTATGGTTTAGATCCTACAATAGGACCTGGAAAAAATGTTCTTGGATATATGATAGGGTTGTTAAAGAATGATAGTGATGTTAAATTGTATGAGGGTGGAAATTTCTTAAAGGATTATATTTTTGTTGACGATGTTTGCAAAGCGATGGACCTCCTTATGAGTATGGGTGAAACAAATCAAATATATAATATTGCTTCCGGTCATTCCAGATCTTTTAGAGATGTTATACTTTCTGCAAAAAATATTGTAGGAAGTAAAAGTAAAGTGATAGATATAGAAATTCCAAAGGAACAAAAGTATCTTCAAATAAAAAATATGACATTGAATATTGATAAAATAAATTCTTTAGGATTTAAGTGTGAAATGGATTTTGACTTTGGATTAGAAAAACTCTGCAGTATAGTATTATAGAATGACTTTAACAAAGACTTTAGTTGTCAGTAACCATGCAAACCACGATTTGGAATGGTTGAAGATGACTTATGAATATGGATTTTCTCCAGAAAATACTATAATATATGATAGGACTCCTGATGATTTTGTTGGTAAGTCAAAGATTGATCATCTAGGGAAAGTTATAAAATCTCCAAACCTTGGTTCGAATCCATATGATATTGGAAGATATATTGTGGACTATTATGATGAACTTCCGGACATGATGATTCATATTAAGGGAAATTTGTTACAGAAAAAATATACTACAAAAGAAAGGTTTATATATGCATTAAAGTCTAACTGGCTTGTTCCTATAGATAGAGGAGAACTTAATAGTTTTCATAACCCATTACCATACCTTGTAAATGATGAGTGGTTTTCTCATCCTATGCATTGGTATGATAATAATCCAGAAAATCTTTTTGGTAGGGAGCGTTTGGAGGGAATGAAGATTCGTTCTAGACTACCAACTTTTAGATCATTTATTCATGATTTATTCGTCATAGATGATAGAGACATACCAAAAAATATTAGTTTTGCTCCAGGAGCAAACTATGCAGTTCCAAAACACTACATTCTTAAGTATAGCAAAAACTTTTATAGAAAAATGATGCATTATAGTGATTATGAAAATAACCCTATTGAAGCACATTGGTTTGAAAGAATATATTTGTTCGCTTGGCAAGGATGTCTAGAAGAAAACTTTTCCTATATTGTTGAAGAAAAATGAAAAATGAAGTAAAGAAATTTATTGACAACCTTTTTGATAATGAAGAAAACTTTTTCCCTTACATTTACAATAAAGATTATGTAAAGGGCGAAAGTAATATATTTTATTCTGGTCCTTATTGGGATAACACTGAGGTAGAAGCGGCTTTAAAAACCTTTCTTACTGGAAAGTGGCTTTCTTCCGGAGAAAATGTAAACAAGTTTGAAAGAGAGTTTTCAAAAAAGTTTAATTTTGGATACTCTGTTATGGTAAACTCTGGAAGTTCTGCTAATCTTGTGATGATTGCAGCTCTTAAAAAATATTTTGAGTGGGAAGATGGTGATGAAATAATTGTTTCCGTTTGCGGATTTCCTACAACATTGAATCCAATTATTCAGAACAACCTAACGCCAGTTTTTGTTGACATTGATTATTCTGATTTGAATTGGGATATTGATCAAATTAGAAAAAAGATAACTCCAAAGACTAAGGCTCTTTTTTCATCTCCCGTTCTTGCAAATCCTTATGATTATGATAAAGTTATTGATATATGTGATGAGTATAGGATAAAACTTATTGCAGATAACTGTGATAGTCTTGGCAGTAAATGGAAGGGAAAGTATCTTACTGAAAACGCAGTTGCTGCTTCATGTTCTTTTTACCCTGCTCACCATATAACTACTATTGAGGGTGGAATGGTTTCTTCTAATATAAAGGAAGTTGTAGACATTGCTAGAAGTTTTGCTTGGTGGGGAAGAGATTGTTATTGTGTGGGTTCTCAAAACTTGTTGAGTTGTGGAACTTGCGGGAAAAGATTTGATAAGTGGTTAACTGGATATGATAAAATAGTAGATCATAAGTATGTCTTTGGGGAAATTGGATATAATTTAAAACCAATTGATATGCTTGGTTCTATTGGATCTGCACAGTTGAAGAAGTTTGATGTTATTCATCAAAAGAGGAGAGAGAATAAAGAAAAACTCCATAAAATATTTGAAAAAATTCCTGGAGTTCGCGTTGTAAATGAACTAGAAAATGCAGAAACTAGTTGGTTTGGTGTTCCAATTATATGTGATGGAGATAAATCTGAATTGGTAAAGTTTCTTGAGGATAGCAAAATCCAAACTAGAAATTATTTTGCAGGAAACTTGTTAATTCATCCTGCATATAGACATTTGGAATCCGCATTTAATTATCCAAATGCAATGAAAGTACTTGACAATGTTTTATTTGTAGGATGTTCTCCAGTTATTACAAATGAAATGATTGAGTATATTGAAGAAACTGTAAACCTTTATATTTCTAAAAGAGAATGACGAAAATTTTAACACTTGTATTGGGTTGCAAAGACTCTCACTATGGTCCAATAGATAAGGCTGCAAAGGAAACATGGGCTACTATGTGCCCAGAAAACATGAATATTATATTCATGTATGGTAATGGAGAAGGTAAAATATTTTGGGACAATAAAGATTCTTTTTATGTTGATAGAAGAGAAAGTCTTGATATTTGTCCATACAAAACAATTTCTGCATATGAGACTTTTTTAGAATCTGATTTTGATTATGTCTATAGACCTAATGGGACTGGTTACTATGATTTAAATCTTGTTAGTGAATTTTTGAAAGACAAACCCACAGAAAATTTTTATTGTGGAATTCGTGGAGAACTTAATGGAATAAAATTTGCATCAGGTAGTTCCTATTTCCTTTCAAAAGACCTTGTGAAGAAACTTGTAGAAAATAAAAGTACTCTGTATGGATATGGTATGCCGGGATGGCACGATGATGTAATTGTTGGTAGATATTTTCAGTCTATTGGAGTATCAATAAATCCATCAGCGCGTAGAATTGATTTAAATCCTAATGATATTGATGAAAACTTAGATATGTCTCATTATCACTATAGAATTTTAAACAAAGGTTGCGCTAGGTCACTGTATAAAATTCACGAACTAAAAACCAATTTTAAAAAATGAAACCAGTAGTTATTTTTTCCAGCGACGATAATAAAGATTATTCTGAGTTCTCTCCCTTAGTTACTAATATGTGGGAAACCCTAGGGTTTGAAACTTGCTATTGTAAAATTGGTAGCGAAGAATATCCTTTGATAGAAGGTGTATCTTCATCTTTACAGTCTCAGATAGTTAGACTGTATGCAGCAAAAAACTTTCCAGGAAGGGTTGTTTTGACTACGGACATTGATATGATTCCTTTAGACCAAAATTATTATTGGTCAAAACTTCCAAAGAGTGAAAATCAAATTGCAATATATTCTTCTGATGCTCACGGAGGAGAAAGATATCCTATGTGCTATCTTTCTGCATATGGAGAAACTTTATCCAATATAGTTTTGGAAAATGATAATGAAACTTGGGAACAGTTTGTCCGAAGATTAGAATCTTTGGAACTTGGATGGAATACTGATGAGTTATATGTAACGAAGAGAATTGATAACTCAAATTATGAAAAGGTAAAGTATGAGAGAGGGTGGACTTATGGAATGGCAAACAATAGATTAGACAGAGGTTATTGGAGTATTGACTCAAACGCATATTATATTGACGCTCATTGCCCAAGACCTTACAGTCAACATAAATCTGATATTGATCAACTTCAGAATTTTTTAAAGTTGAACTATAAAAATATACAACCCTTTATTTTTAACTGGAATAATCAGTTTGAAAAAACTTGCAAAATTGAAAAGTCTTTATCCAAAATATTCGATAAAGTTACTGTTATAAACAGTGATGAGAATAATACTAAAGATGAATGGATTAATCTTGGAGATGATGCATATTTTAGCGATCAATTTAGAAAAGCTTTGGAAATGTTTAATGGTGATATATTGATGCATGTTCAAGGTGATGTTGAATATGATGACTGGAGTTCTTTAGTTGCGGATGCCCGTAAATATTTTGATTATTATGATGCTGGGATATATGCACCAAATTTAGATTACACTTGGTATATTCCAGAAAATACTGATATAGATTCTATTGAGTCTGACCATAAAAATATAAAGATGGTTTCTTGTACTGATGAGACGGTTTGGTTTATTCAGAAAAAAGTAATTTTAGAAATGCTAGATAGAGGAGTTGATTTCTCTCAAAATAAAATGGGTTGGGGATGGGACGTAGTTTTATCTGCAATTTGTTTTATAAAGGGTTGGCCCGTTATCAGAGATTATAATCATACAATTGACCATCCCAAGGGAACAAACTATAATCAAGAAATAGCCTCTAAAGAAATGTCAAAAGTTTGGCAAAGTCTTGATGATGATATTAAAACTGCATTTTCTTTAATTAAGGGAACTAAAGCACAAAGAGAAAACCTATCAAATTATTTTAAATAAATGGCAAAAATTATTTCTTTAAGCGTGTGGGGGAGTAAACCTCAATATTCTGTTGGAGCAATAAAAAATATTGAACTTGCAGAAAAAATATTTCCAGATTGGAAATGTAGACTATTTGTTGATGGTACAGTCCCTACACATTATGTTGAGAAATTTTTAACTTACTCTAATGTAGAAATTGCTCAAGTGGATAATAAAGAATCCTATGGAATGTTTTGGAGATTTTATTCCATGTTTCAAAGTGAGGATGATATTTCAATTTCCAGAGATAGTGATTCTAGATTATCGGAAAGGGAGAAAAAAATTATTGATGAATGGATTGATAGCGATAAAAAACTTTCTATTATAAGAGATCATAACCGTCATTATGACTGGCCTATTATGGGTGGAATGTGGGGGTTTAAAGGAAAGTTGCCGGATGACATTTTGGAAACAATGCATGTCTACGAAAAAACCCATACGTATGCATATGACCAAGCATTTTTAAGAGATGCAGTTTGGCCAAGATATGAAAATGATTGTATTATCAATGGGTTTCATGAAAATGAATGGATGAAAGAAACGAGGAGTGAAACTAATTTTATTGGTCAGGGATATGATGAAAATGATAACCCAATTTATGATGGTGTTGAAGGGCATAAAATACTATGAAAGATTTTTTGAGTGGTTATAACTTTGCTAGACAATCTGATGTAGTTTTTTCAGAAACGATTCCTGAAGGAGGAACTTATAAAATTTATGTTGCAGAACACTTTGAATTGGAAAGTAATAACGTAATTTTTTGTAAGACTGATAGTATATTAAATCTTTTTGAGATTCTTAAAGATGAAAATGAGATAAAAGATCTGAAATTAATAACGCATGAAAGTGACTATGAAATAGACCAACGTTTATTTTCCATGAAACCGAAATGCATATCTAAGTGGTATGCATTAAATGCAAATTATAAAAATGAAAATTTAATTCCAATTCCCATTGGACTAGCTAACGACTACTGTCCAATAACATTAAAATATGAAAACCTTAAGAGGAAAGGAAATCCAAAAAAACTTCTATATATTAACCATAGAAATAATACTTTTCCATCTTCTAGGGAATGGTTATATAATTATTTTGAAACAAATGAATGGTGTACAGTAAAGGAACCTAATTTATCATTGAGTCAATACAAAGAAGATTTGGACAATCATAGTTTTATTCTTTGTCCTAGAGGAAATGGAATAGATACTCACAGATTGTGGGAATCTTTATATCATGGTATAATTCCAATAGTAGAAAAATCTATTCAATCAGAAACTCTCGAAGGTCTTCCTGCAGTTGTGGTTGACTCTTTTAAACAAGTCGATAAGGAATTTCTTGAAGAAATACTCTTGGAGTTTTCAAATAAAAAATTTAATATTGAAAAGTTGAATGTTAGTTGGTGGATTAAACTTATTAGAGGAGAATAAAAATGAAATCTTTAGTAACTGGTGGTGCTGGTTTTATTGGATCAAATTTGGTCGATTCTTTAATTGAACTTGGGCATGAAGTTATAGTTATTGATAATGAATATTCTGATGTTCATGAGCATTTTTATTATAATGATAAAGCAAAAAATTATAATTTAGATATTAGGGATTATGAAAATACTAGACTTCTTTATGATGGAGTAGACTATGTTTTTCATACGGCAGCAGAAGCACGTATTCAACCAGCAATTCAAAATCCAATTGAGGCGGTAAGCATTAACTCTGTTGGAACTTGTACTGTCCTTCAGTGCGCAAGAGAAGCAGGAGTTAAGAGGGTAATGTATTCATCCACTTCTTCTGGATATGGATTGGCAAATGATATTCCTAATGTAGAAACTCAACCAGATGATTGTCTAAATCCATATTCTGTATCTAAGGTAAATGGAGAAAAGCTTTGTTCAATGTATACAAAGTTGTTTGGTCTTCCTACTATTATTTTTAGATATTTCAATGTTTATGGAGAACGTCAACCATTGAAAGGTCAATATGCTCCAGTTATTGGTATTTTCCTTCGCCAACGTGGAGATGGAGAACCTTTGACTATTGTTGGTGATGGGGAGCAGAGGAGAGACTTTACTCACGTAAGTGATGTTGTCCAGGCAAACATTAAAGCAGCGATTGCAGAAGTATCTGAAGAATGTTTTGGGGAAGTTTATAATGTGGGATGTGGAAAAAATTACTCTGTAAATGAAATCGCAAATATGATTTCTGACAATACCATAAATATTCCACCACGTATTGGTGAGTCTAGAGTTACTTTGGCAAATAATAACAAACTTCGCAAAACTTTCGGATGGGAACCTACAGTAGATTTGTTTGAGTGGGTATCTAAACAATAATTATGCTTAGAAAAATTCGTATATTTGTTTGGGGAATTGTTGCAGAACTAGAATATATTTTATATCCTTGGAAACATGATAACCCAGCTCCATCAGAAACCATAGTTAAATATAATTTGCCAGAACAAGAATTTGATAAAAATTTAAATTATGACTGGTTAAAAAGTCATGATGAAAAAATTTCCAGACTTCAGAAGGAAATGATATACGTACAAAAGCAACTGAATGAAATTCAAAATGGACAAAAATAAATCTACATATAAATTGAGCGGGTTTGGTCCTGTATATTATCTTAACCTTGATGGTCAACTTGATAGAAGGGAATATATGGAGGACCAACTTAAATATTGGGAAATTGAAAAATATACAAGAATATCTGCTTATGATGGTAGAGAAGATGACCTTGGAAATATTATAAAGGGGAGATATCCAGAAAATATGACTTCTGGTGAAGTTGGATGCGTAACCTCTCATTTAAAAGCAATTAAGCATTGGTATGAAACTTCAGATAGTCCTTACGCAATCATCATGGAAGATGATTGTGATTTAGGGACTGTTAAGTCTTGGAACTTTACTTGGAAAGACTTTATAGCAAAAGCACCTTATGCTTGGGATGTTCTGCAACTTGCTATTATTTGTACTGGAGATATTGTAGTTCCTATTCATAATAGGTTTGTTAATGATTTTTCTACCGCATGTTATGTTATTACTAGGCATCATGCCGAAAAACTTATAAAAAACCATGTTAGAGGAGACAAGTATAAACTTGACAATGGCGTAAAACCAAGAGCAGTTGCTGATGATTTGATTTATAACTCTGGAGTAACTTACTCATCTCCAATGCTTCTTTACAGGTTGTCTCTTGGGTCTTCTATACATCCAGACCATGTTGATTTGTTCCATAAGAGATGTCATGATGGAATATTAAATTTTTGGAAGACGCAAGGATGCAATATGACTGTAGATCAAATTACAGCATATAATCCTTATCATGGTAGAGTTTCTGAGGGGTCTAAACCAAAAGAAGCTTGACACCTCAGAAACTCCATGCTATTATAAATAAGTCATCACAACTGAATGCCTCAACTACTCGCTGCAAGAAAGTGATACAAACGGGACGAGTCGAAGTCCCTAACATCTGTGGGTAACCATTCCACAAGTAAAAACTACGAGGTAACTAAAATGTTCAACAAATCTGTTTTCGCAGCCGCTGCTGCTGCTCCTTTCATGGCCACCGCTGCGTTTGCAGGTCCCTACGTCAACGTTGAAGCCAACAGTGGTTTCACCGG
>Ga0208427_1001310_pt1 | contig 10727 bp, 12 predicted proteins | sample DEB08_DNA_FD_184532 | JGI IMG/M metagenome (GOLD analysis project Ga0208427, IMG submission 184532) | Aqueous microbial communities from the Delaware River and Bay under freshwater to marine salinity gradient to study organic matter... | ecosystem: Environmental > Aquatic > Marine > Coastal ...
GACAACCATTCACGCATGAATGTACCCATCTCAGGCTTCTGCTTGTACGCTACAGAGTTATTAGCCAATGCACGTTGACCTTCATTCTCCCACCACTTACCTGACTTGGCGTGTGCCATCTGGTCATCATTAAGATTAGACAAACTGATAAGGGCTGAACGGCGTACACCGCCAACGACTACCACCTCACCAATCTTACACATGATGTCGTGACATTCAATTGGGTACAGTCTACGACCTGCTGCACCCTTGAACTTCTCAATGCAGAAGTCAAACAATTCAATCAAAGGCTGTGGCCCTGATGCACGTCCACCAAATGTCTTCAGTCTTGCACCTGCTGGACGTACCTCTGATACGTCAAACTTAGGAACCTGACCAGAGTAAAGCATAGCAATCAGTTCCTTCAGTGACTTGGCCCAACCCGGACGACTGTCACCTACCTTGATTACTGTGTCTGTGTTATGAAACTCTTCATTCACAATAGGCAGCTTCTCAATGTTGTGACGTTCAACGCTAAAGCCAACACCTGTGCCACACATAAGGATGTACATAGTCTCATCAAAGGCACGTGGGCTATCCACAGGTACATATGAACAGTTGTATCCACCTACGTGGCAACGGTCTAATGCTGGCCCAGCAGTCATCAATGCCCTCATACTAGGCATGATAGACTGATTGAGTACAGCTTCTTCCAGTTCAGACCTCAATGTATCTGGTAGCTTATAGCCATTGTTAGTAGACAAATGGTTAGCCATATAATCAAAGTATCGCTTGACAGTTTCACCCCATGTCTCCCTTCGTTGTTCATCTTCTTTCCACCTTGCATAGCGTGACAGTGCTATGAAGTTCTGGTAGTCTGTAGGTAATGTATTACTAATCATCTCTTTACTCCGTAATCGTTCTTATGTTTCTAATGTTAGCACCTTCAATATCATAAAAGTATTCTTGGATGCCTTCTTCTAATTCCTCGCCCACCTGCCCATCAGCAGGGACGGGATACTCTTCATCGTCAATATCAATGGTGATGAACATCTTAACTCGCATCTGCCATTACCTCTTCAATCAACTTATCTAGATACCATCTGGCCTTCTCTAAATCCTCTACAGGTTTATCCTTGTAGTCAAATCGCCACAAGTACTTCAGTATATTACCTTGCAGATAATATTTGAAGCCATCACCAGTAGCTGCAGAGATAGCATGAATACATTCAATACCTGTTTGATTGTAATGCGGTGGACTGTTGACCATATCAACAACATTATCACTTTGTTTATTTGCTTGTGCCATACGTAACTCCTCTTGAAACATTAGTGTTTTCATATAGTCTTCATGTCTACTCATGCTGAACCCTTTGTTCTGGTGTTAAAGTGAAGATGTACTACATTACCATCATAGGTTTTTTCTACACCCATTTCTTCCTCTAGTTCTACATCAATATCCATCTCGTTGTCAATAACTTTTGTGACATACTCGTGAACAATATTGCGCAGTTCTTCCACTTCTTCCATCACAGGAACGGCTGCACACATCATCTTAGCAAAGTGCATGACCTGCCAGTAGTCTTCATCATCCATAGGATTCTCAGGCATAGCCATTATAGATATGTCAACTTCACCTGACCACTTTCCATCGTTATCAGCGAATGGTCTGACACGTATAAGGAAGTCCTCATTCTGTATTTCTTTAGATAGTTTGTCCATTATATTCATACTCATCTCCTTTTTACTTTCGTGCCGCCAAACTTAATAAACTTTGGATGCTTGTTTTTGCCCTTCTCCTTCAACCAATCTTCGGGTATAATCCGGTCATAATATCGGAAGCCATGTTTAATACACCATTCACCGTAGGTAGACTTAGCACCCTTACGTAGTTTGCGTCTGCTACTTTCAAACACAAAACGAATATCCAATTTGGGATGCTGCTTTTGTATAGCTAGATGCTTGCGTCTATCTGCTGCCGTGAACATACCTTTTGTTTCAATGATGATGCCGTTGGACAGCACGAAGTCTGGTGTGTAGGTTCTGTAGGCAAGGTCTTCCCACTCAATCTTAACTTGCTCATATAGGAAGTCTACTTTGAGTTCTGTTAGGTAGTCGGATACCTTGAGTTCCAGACCGCTACGATATCCATACTTTCGTGCTGCCCTAAATTGTTTTGCGTTAGGCAATGTCACGCCATTGAATAAATGGATTGCGGTAGCCTAAAGCCTGTAGTTCTTCGCGCAAGACTTTATCTGCTTCATTACGCGCTGATATCGCCGCACGTAGACCTGCAGTCTTCCGTTCACGATACTCCTTCCGAAGTTCCGCAAGGTGCAGTTCCGCTTCCTTGATTTGCTCTGCGAGTTCATTAAGTTCAATCTCCATTCATATACTCCTTTGCTAGTTCAACATATGCCACAATGGGCGGGTTCTTTGCTTGTGACTTTACAGCAGGTAACTCAGTAAGATTATCCCAGCAATCAAAGCGATAGCTGCAAAATTTACATCCGTCATTAAGGACTTTATTACCTGTGGGCTTGCCACGAAAAGTCTCAGGCACTGGTTCAAAACATCTTTCAAACTTGTTCTCCTTTACTGTTTCCACAGTCTTTTTGATTTTAGCAACTTCTGCATCAATGTCAATATCTTTTGCTGGCACATATTTAAATTTACCATTAGCTTTATTAACTACCCACCAGCCACCAGCTTTCTTGCCGGATGCTTTAGCGTATCCAGCTAACTGAGCCACATACCCGAAGCCATCACCGTTGGCAAGACTATGGAAGGTGTCGAATTTATTTCTGTATGACCAGTCTGAAGCTGATTTAATATCATCAACTGCACCATCAATGATGAGGTCATAAGAACCAGAAACGCTATCGTCACCAAGGTCAAGAGAAACTTTATCCGTGTCTTCATACTTCACTCCTGCTTCTGTTAGTAAGGCTTTGAAGACAGCTTCAACGATGTCTCCAATCATCATGTTCATTACAAATGTGGTAGGTAAGGGTAATGCAACTTCTGGTTTGTTTTTGTCATACCAAAGCTGGCAGGTAGGACGACCTACATTAGACATTCGTAATGTAAAGTCATCCTTTCTGCTCCTACCCTCACCAAACTGACGTGCAGCAGCAGCCATTACATCCAAGCCAATCTGTTTGATTGTTGCGGATGATATAGTTGTTTTGCCGTTTACAGCATTTTCAAGATACTGATGCACAGCCAGTTCAGCAGGGTGATTCATTATGCTACCTCTTCTTCAATTTCAATGTCTACAAGATCGTCAAGAACTTCAGCATCACCATCTTCTAGCTTTGAGTTTACCTTCTCTGACCATGCATTGATAACATAGTTATTGTAGTTGTCAATCCATGCCATGAAGTCAGCAAACAATACGTGGTCATCTTGTGTAACCTCAAGTGTTTTGGTTACATCCAGCGATACCACAGGAATAAAGAAGCTGTTACCGTTTGGCATCTTACGCTCGTTGGTATTTGCTGTAAATTGGTGCATAGGCGGAAGACGTTCCATCTTAGCAAGTTTTACAAACACGTCACCGACAAGTTTGAATGCATCACGATTGTCAATCTCCCAAATAAACGGGGTGGCTTCTAGTTCTACTGGCTCACCTTTTTCATTGCGAGGGTCAACCAATTCAACTGAACCAAGTACAACACGTACACGTTTAATCTGCTTGATTAAGTCTTGCATTTTCTCAGGCAATGCCTTGAAGTCTTGGATGTAACCAGCAGGTTTGCCACAGTTAAACCCACCATCATTATCCTTCAGGTCAGATTCCATCTTGGCATCATCAGTCATAAGAGACTTGATGAACCTATTTGGTGAATTAGCACCGCCCATAACGAAACGCTTGTACATGAAACGCTGTAGGAACGCACGAATCTTTACAGAAGATGCGTAGTAGGTTGGTCCATCTGGAATCTCCAGTTTGTATGTACCACCCTCAATTACTTCCATGTTTACATTTTTTCCGTTTACTTCTGCTGTACCCATTACTGGCGTATGGTTAATGCGCAGACGTGCAAGGGAACTGCTTTTAGTTTTACCCCCGCTTTCCTTTGCAATACCCATAGCTTTTGCCATGACTGCATAGTTGTTTTGGTCAATCGTTGTAAGTTCTGTCATATGTATTACTCCTTTCTGAGTGAATGAGGCATAGTTATATCACGCTACGTCTTTCGTGTCAAGCCAATTCGGACCAATTTTTGCTTCTAAAAGTAGCGGCACATTGAAATTAACACCCCAACGTGCAGCTATAAGTTGTGGTAGTGCATTATTAGTTTCGTCTATCACATTGATTACCTGTTGTTCTTCGTCAGGATGAACGTCAATGACGATGCTGTCATGCACGGTGTTCACTATACAAGATTTTTTATCTTTTAGCAATTCATCTATGTGTAGTAAGGCTATTGGCACAATGTCTGCTGTTGCAAACGATTGCACAGGATAGTTCTTTATCTGTGTAAAGTGACTTACACGCCCACTAGCTTTACGCACCACATCTGGAAACGCAAACTCTCTGCCACTAGGCGTAGTAATCTTTTGTGTCTCTATAGCTTCTTTAGCCAGTCGGGAATGCCATTCTGCGACTCCCCTGTACTTTTCTGTGAAGTGAGTGTAGTACTCTGCTTCCGCTTTTGTTCTGCCAAAGCCTGTTGCTCCGTAGAGTGGCGCGAATGTATGTGCTTTCGCATCCTGTCTACTCGTAGGCTGACCAGCATCACTAATAACTTTAGCGGTGTATGCGTGTACATCAAATCCAGTAGATACTTCTTCAATGGCAACCTCATCTTGTGATAGGTAGGCAGCAGCGCGGAACTCCAACTGTGCGAAGTCAGCTTCCATAACCTTGCCGCCTTCAAATCGTGACACAAATACTTTCTTTACAGGAAACGTGCCGCCACGTGGCATGTTCTGCATATTCGGGTCAGCACCAGACAAACGACCAGTCGCAGTACGGTGTTGAAGGAGACGCACATGAAGGAACCCATCCTGCTTGGTGTGTGTCTTGATGCCTTCCACGAATGATGACAGATACGTGTCTACAGCACTTAGCCTACGTACTTTGTGTAGGAAGTCTGCCGCATCTGGCATACCCTTACTACGTGCAGCACCCTCTAGTATTTCTAGATTTACCTTGCTCGTAGTAAAGCCATTAGCACTTGCCCACTTTGGTGACGGTGGCTTGAACTTGAAGCCAGCAAGTGTATCTGTTGGTTTGAATAGGAAACCTTCGGTATTACAAGTCAGGCATCTACTTGGCTTGGCAAAAGGCTCACCATTCTTCTTTGTCTTACGTATATAACCAGAGCCACCACAGTCTGTGCATTGTTCAGCAACAGTGCGGTACATGCGTTGAGTGCGTGTCAAGATTAACTGATTGAACTCTGTCTCTGGCATGTATGGGTCAATAAGTTCTGACCAATCATTCTTATCAATAACCTTGCGACCGTAGATAACCCAAGACAATTGCTCTGGGCTATTCAGGTTTATAGGCGTATCACCCATAACCTTGCGTACATGAGACTGCAAGTCTTCTTCAAGCTGTATCTTCTCAGCTTCAAACTCTTCACGCACATCGTCAAGCACCGACAAGTCAACCTTGAACCCACGCTGATATATACGTGCTAGGCATACCGCAACCTGATTAGTCAGCGTAACTGTATCCATAAGACGTGCATCAGGCAGAGTATTCAAACGATACATTAGCTTGTCAGCAAGCTGTTGCGTAGCATGAAGATCAGCCGACAGATATTCACATAGTTCATTGTATGGTATATCACGTGTACTGTAACCCTGCTTAAAGTATTCCTTCAATGTATCTTGCTTCTTGGTGTCCAACTCGTAGCGTTCTGCACAAGCCTCAAGAGACAATGGCTCTTTGATACCACGTTGCAATACATACTCAGCCAGCATTGTATCAAACACAGGGCCATCGTACTTAAAGCCAGACTCCCACAGCCACATCAAGTCGTATGCAGCATTGTGTGCGATGATGATAGTAGCTTGGTCAAGATACCATTGCACACGCTCATAGTAATCCTGTTGATTAGGAACGTCACTATGGTCAAACGGAAAGTGTTGCTCCATACCTTGGTCAGTCAACACACCAATCATAGTCAGTGAGTTCTCTGGCTCAAACGGATCAAGGTGCAACTTACCGTCACGTTGTGTCGTTGTGTTTTCTACATCAAGTGTTAGCTTCATACTGTATACCTCGCTGTCTGATATTCAAGTTCGCAGTGTACCACACCGTGCCAGCCTGTCAACTTGTTTTTTACGACATTCAGGTGACGCTGGGTATCTTCTTCTTCTTGATTGTCTACTGGTGGGTTCTTAGCAATCAATACCATCAGGTCAGCTTCAGCCGCTTTACCTGTGCGTGAGCCTTCCATCATTGACTGATTGAGAAGTACCTTACCTTCAGCATCAGCAGATAGCTGAGACATATAGAAGATAGCACATTCATGTTGCTTGGCAATCATACGTGCATGTACAGCATTAGCCTTGAGTGCTTCGTCTGTACGGGCAAAGCCACCTGTCTTGGCAAACTTGTCACCCATATCAAGCAGTACGATGTCTGGCTTGTATGACTTACAGATGGACTCTACCCAATTCATATCACGGCCTGTCGCGTCCTTAATCTTGATACGTTCTTTGACAGGTGCATACAACTCACGTGCTTTAGCTGGATTGTCCTTTATCTCACGCATAGTCATGCCTGTGGCGGCAGTCAAATACCTAGCACCCACACGGTGATAGCCCTCTTCGTTACACAAGATAATGCAATTAGCACCCTGATGTGCAAAGCCGCCCGGTGCCGCAATAATTGATGCGTGGAACGATGTCTTGCCTGTGTTGGGTCTTGCACCAATCTCAATCAAGTGACCAGAGTTAACACCCTCTACCTTACGTGTCAGACTAGCAATGTTGAATGTCCAACGAGCCTCAAGGTCATTACGAGCAAGCAGGGTTTCAATCTCAATGTCATCCCACTCCACATTCAGGTTGGGGGTGAAGTCATCACCATACTGTTCTAATAACAGACGCAGTGGCTCAAGGCTAGACTTGTCACCATTGACATAATCAAAACCAAGATTGGCAATGTCCTCACCCACAACTTGCTGGAACAACTTAGACAACACTTCCTGTGCTACATCACTACCCATAGGCGTCTCACCTTTGATCTTGTGGAACAAAGCAGAGTAGGCTTGCTTCTGTGCCGTAGTCAGTGTTGGATTGTTTGACATGAACAATGCCTCAATCTCATCTGGCGTTACGGTACGCTCATAGCGATCCATTGCAGTGTCAATCGCTTGCTTAATCTTACGCACATCTTTGCTGAACAATCTGTCAGGGCAACGTGCGCCACGATGGTCATCATAAAATGACCTATCCATCAAACTTCTAATTAGTGATAATTCCATTTAGCTTCTCCATATCTTCAGGGTTACGATATTTCAAATCGTCATTCAAACGTAGTACACGAACATCGTTCACGTGTCCACGTAATTCTTTTGCCATAACCATTGTCTTTGGCAGTGCATCGGGGTCTAATGCTATTACTGCTGTTGAGAACTGCGCGAGATACCCTTTATGCGATTCCTGTAGAGATGTACCAAGAAGCGCAACCCCGACAAAGGATTCAATGCCACCAACCACGGCTGCACTCACGCAGTCCTCAACAACAACTGCGACTTTACCACAACCATACGAGTATGGCAAGCCACTTTTTCCATATTTCTTCCACTTGGGTAAACGCTTGCCGATAGCACGTCCAGTACCATCTACAATCTTACCTTCGTGCATGACAGGGAAAACAATCCTGTCATCCTTTACATCATATAACACACCTAACTCATCAGGGTCAAGCCTGTATCTGTAACAGAATGCCAACACAGTACGCTTGTTCCTGTGCGGTACAATATACTGAGGCAATGCAAAAGCCTCATCAGCAAACTCTTCCGCGCCACTAAAGCCAGCACGTATATCATCTACAGATAGGTGTACACGTGTACCACCTTTAGAATTACAAGATGCTTTGTAGCAATTCCATACAAGTGACCCCATGTTGTTGGTCACTGTGAATGTCTTGTAGCCACCACACTCAGGACAATCCATCCTCTTTGTAGTTCCATTAGGTATATCCATATCACTTATAGTGTTATATATATTATTCATGTAATATCACTTTCCTTTGCGGCACTTGCTATGCTTTTACCATGTATTTTTCGTGCTGTCAATGCACTATTTGCACTTGTAAAAGTATTTTTCATATATGGTTTAACTGATTGTGGGTTAGCATGTCCTGTAACCGACATAATTTGTGCCATACCGACACCAGCTTCTACCATTTCTGTTGTGCCTGTTCTACGTAAATCAGATAGGCGTAGTTCTTTTGGCAATCCTGCTTCATCCATCACCTGCCGCGCATACTTCGGTAGCTTCTGCAGAGTGTATGGTTTGTATTCACCGTTGATAGGATAAGGACGTGGTACAACATAGGGCTGAAAGCCAAAGTCCTGCTCTTGTTGTGTAAGCATGTCAAGCAAGTCCTCTTCGATAGGCAAGTGTACCTCTGCCTTACGCTTGGACTGCTCAATAAATACCCTAGCATTATCAAAATCAATAGCGTCCCAAGTCAACAAACGCATGTCACCTAAACGCTGACACCATTCGTATGCCATGTGCGCAATCAACCCTATGTTACGTGTCTTAAAATCGCTGTACGCAGCGTCTAGGAATACTCGCATATGTTCCTTAGTCCAGACAGTCTTACGCCTCTCAGTGGCTCTCCTACGCACCATAGAGAAGGGATTTACCTTCACATGCTCCATACGCAATGCGTAGTTGAATAAAATACGTGACGCAGACATGATGTGATTGGCAAATGAAATACCACGGTCACACCATATGTCATACGCCAACTTAGCACTTTTAGAGGACACATCTTCGTATTCGGTCTTACCTATGTTCACACCATCAACATCTGTGTCTAACATGACACCAAGAAAGTATTGATACTGTTTCTTAGTATCGTCACGTAAGTTCTTGAAATCAATAGAAGAATAATACTTCTGTGCTAACTCATTTACTGTTGTCATCAGGCAATCCTCGTCTATCTTTACTACCTATTTCATATAAATCAGAAGCCAGCTTCAGTAGCTTATCCATCCACATAACGTCACCTCTCAGGTCTATGTCAAACAGACCATAGTATCCACCAGCAATCATACCAGCCACTGCACCTGTTGTGTCACTGTCGTGACCACGGTTGACAGCCTTGATGATACAGTCATTGAAGTTGTCTGTTGTTTGAAACGCCCACATTGCGGCTTGGTATGTCTCCACAACGTAACCACCAGACATAACATCATTCCTATCAATATCAAGAGGATGACGATACTTAGCATACTTTTGCAAAGGCTCACCGCAATACAATTCTTCAGCCAACATACAACTATACTGCACACACTCTTCACTACCATGAGTGAGAAGTGTTTGTTGTGTAGCAAGTTGGATGACGTGTTCACGTGACTTAGCACACAGCACGATAGGTGCAATTCTCATAAGCGCACCATTACCCGAAGATTTTGGGTCAGTGCTTCCAGCATACACCGTACCTGCATTAGAGTATTTTTGTAAAGCCTTTACAGTTGTAGTACCTATGTCAAAGCACTGGCCTCTTGGTATAAACTCACCATCAAGATACCACTTGAGGAAGTTGTCCATGATAGCCTGTCCATTGAAACCTTTGCGGTCACGAATGGCACAACCCATTGCATAGGCCATAGCTGTATCGTCAGTCCACTCACCTTTGGACACATTCCAAATACCACCGGAGTGGTACTTGGTAATGTAGTTGTCGGGGTCACGAGGCTCTTGGAACTCTAGTGGTGCGCCTAGTGCGTCACCAACTGCAAGCCCAACCAACATGCCCCATGCGTTCTCAACTCTGCCTTGCATTAGGCTGCAATCCGCTGGAACTCAGGTGAACTCACCCACTTGGATACTTCCTGCTCACGTGACCACATGGTCTGTGCTTCAGTATCATTGCCAGTGTTACGCATGGTAAAACCATTACGCTCATCAGCGTAGCTGGCGTAGTTTGTGAAGGCAGAGTACAATGCCCACAGATTACGTCCACGTGTGCTAACCTCTTGATTGTAAAGGGTAAACATGTCTTCAGACCTCTTTTCCTTTTTGATTATGTTATCTAACAAAGTCTTGACATCGACATGAACTAGGCTTGTCAACGCCCACTTCTGGAACATCTTAGCTTGTTTATCAAAGTCTTTGACAGACTTTTTCAATTCACCAATGAACAAGTCAAGATCAAAGTTGGCAGTGTTCTTGCGCTTCACCTTGTCGTAGTCACCAGTAATCATTCCATTGGTGCAAAAGAAATCAATTGCGCCAAAGAATACCATGTTACTACATGAGCCATCAATGCCATGCAAAGCAATCAAACGAGGCGAAATGGTAGTGCTATGTCTGTCACTCTCAATCGTGCGCTGAACACTAGGCATTGTCATGTCCATCATAGCCCACGCATTGTTACGCGCAGTCTTGTAGCTGATGTTCATGCCGTTGCAGTATTCCTCACCCATGTTCTCAGTGATTGCATTGTGCGCTTGCGAAAAGAAATCACCATGTGATGCACATGTAAAATCTTTACCGACAACACCCAAGTACTCACCAGTGTTACCATTGATGACATACTT
>Ga0208427_1001320_pt1 | contig 10691 bp, 24 predicted proteins | sample DEB08_DNA_FD_184532 | JGI IMG/M metagenome (GOLD analysis project Ga0208427, IMG submission 184532) | Aqueous microbial communities from the Delaware River and Bay under freshwater to marine salinity gradient to study organic matter... | ecosystem: Environmental > Aquatic > Marine > Coastal ...
GTCCTCCGTGTCGCATTTTTTAGGATTTTGCCCCCACCCGGGGTTTAGCCCCCCAACCCCCTGCCCATCTCGTGTGCTCTTCGAATGTTGCAACTTCGATGAACTTTTTGTAGGGGACTGGCTGGGTCTCTCGGTATGATGTGGTCGGCCTGCCACGGATCGTTTGGTTTTTCGTTCTCGCCGCAGATTGCGCACGGACCGGGGGTGCCCCTCACCGCCTCGGCTCTTTTACCGTAGTTGCCTTTGTACCAGGGGCGAGGTTCGCGCTGTTGGTTTATTTCGCGCTGTCGTGTTTGGTGACATTCGCGGCAGCGTGTTTCGCTCGTAAGTTTGCCGCACGTTAGACAGGGTCGGGGTAGTCGCACGTGGTGTCTACTGGGTGCGGGTCTCTTCCGCTTTCACCACCCGTTGTTCTTTCTTCGGGTCCCCCCCAGTGGGGTCCTTTGTAAATGCTTCGCGGACTGCATCTTCGATTACAGGCATAACGTCGTGGACGGCGCCTACACTCGGGTCACCTAGCCGCACCTTGATCATCTTGATTACGCGATCGGCGTTCATTTGTTTTCTCCAAGCGTTTGCGCTTTTCCAGTAAAGCGTTCATGTATGCTGACCAACCGTCGCCTCTCGCGTCGGTAGGCACGAGGCTTAAGTGCAGCAGCGCCTCGTCAAGTTCTGCTATCGTGTCGCAATCTAGAATGGTTGACCTCATACGGAAACCACTCGACCTTCTGACGGGTAAACTGACACAGAACCTACTACATAATAACGGCGGCCGGTTGTCTGTCTATTGTTTCATCGGCGAGTCGAACACGCGGTTGCGTATCTGGTTGATAACTGTCTCGCTGTAATCGTCCATGATCATTCGAACCTCGTCTGCGATCATGTTACGCAAACCGGTTTCGCGCACAGAGCAGAGGCGACATATTCGCCAATCGTCCATTCGACCTACAACGTAGGCTTGACCGCAGGCTTCGCATTGGTTTACTGGGTGAGTGGTCACGTGTTCCCCTTACTCGTGTCGCGGATTAGTTGCAAACCGTATTCGTCATGGTTCCCGGTGGGTGTGACACCTGCCTTGAGTCGCAATTCGTTTCTCTTAAACGGACTGTAATCGACAGAGTGATGCCAGCGTTCCCATCGCCAGATAATCTCCACCACATCTGGGTGCTGTTCTTTAAGGCTCTCGGCGAACTTGAGACGGTGGTCGCTGTCTTGTTCGTACACGTTATCGGTGTTACCGCCTTTCATACCTTGCGACCCATCGCCCCTCGAGGTCGGGTGCTTATCCATTAGAAAGTTACGGAACAGCACAGTTGCCCACCCGTCTTTTAATGCTCGTAAACACAGGTCGGTGTCCTCGTTGTATCGACCTCGCCATCGGTGCGGTAATGCGCTGTTGATTAGTGTGACGGAATACACGCGAGTGTTAAACGTTACGGGCACTGTCATGTTGTCCGCCATAAAACCTCGCTCACTTAAACCAGCAAACGCCAGGTTGTCGTAGCGATCCGCAAAGTCTTCCACCATTCGTAAGGGTGCGCTGGACTTGTAAACCATTAAGCGTTTGTTGTTGTGGCTTCGACCTAGCCCGTGTACGTTGTCGTCAATGATCCAATGCCACGGCTGATCGTTTTGTATCGCATGGTCCCAGATCCAGTTGCGTGCCGGTATCGAACCTTGACCGAGATCCGCGAACGGTAGCTCCAAGATGGTTGCGAATGGACTACCGCCTAGATGTTCTTTGTACAACTCGGTTTCGGTGGGCTCGACAACGAGGAAGTAATGGACTCCAGCCTGATCCAGCAACTTCGGTGTAGTCGCGCAGTCGTATCTGCCTTTGCTCGGTATGTACACGGGGTACTTTGTGTCACTTGGTTCGCCTTGCCAAAAGTATTCACCGTTGGCTGCTCGCTCAGGCGGCGGCCACCATATTTTCTTTTGGTGGCTTCGATTGTTGAGTTGTAACTCTTTACGGAAGTCTTGGTAATCCTGCTCGGTTGCGAACCGCATAAGTATCTCGCGTGCCGCTTTTACCTCTTGCGCCGTAAACTCTGGGAGCCCCCACCACACGTCGGTCCAGGATCTCTCCATCTGAAACAGCCCGTCTTGCCCGCTGTCGTATGCGTTACCGCCGCTCACGCTATCTTTGTCAACTACTTCGAATGTCATACCGTATCCTCTAACTTGATACTCAGAAGGTCGTATTGACCTTTATTTCGTTTGATTGTACCTGCCTGTGCCATGCGGCGCAAGTCTCTCGTGCTTACACCGATCCACATGCTGGCCGCTTCGGGGTCAACCCACAGTTTACCTTGCTTACTCGACAATAAAACCCGCAGCAATCTGTCCATTCTCCAGTATGTGTCGCATTTCTTACAGTGCACTTCGCCTGTAATCTGCTCCTTGCTCACCCATAGCGTGTTCTCGCAATCACCGTCGTCAGCGTCAAAGGTTGTTGCTGGGCAGGTAACCCTCCACTTGGTTTCATCGGTTTCGTTCACAGCCTGTTTCGCTGCAGCCAGTAACGCTTTGACCTCGAGGAAGAAATCACGAAACGCTGGGTGTCGATCAGCGGCCATGTGAACCCACTGATCCAGGAACGAAACGATACCGCGCAGATTTCGATGTGCTTGAGTGCTCTTGTTTCTTTGTTCGCTCGCCACCCCATACGGTGTCAGATTAAAGAATGTGCGCCAGTCTTTCTCCCACATTTCAAGGACGGCAACGTAGTCGAAAGCCGCCATACTGTCCAACCCTTTAATACTTACACCAAGTGATACTTCGCTGGTGCGCCCGTTTCGACCAGCACCGATCGGAGCTCCTGTGGCTTGCGATTGGTACTGCAAGAGATCAGCAAGGTTCTGGCGCGTTCTCGTAACACAGCGAACACAGGTAGGTCGATCACTATCCTTGCGACAGATCTGACAAGTCATCGTTTTCGACATAGCGGGCACCTGTCCTCCCCGAGCGGGTCACCATGTTTGCATGGTTCGTCTGCATACAAATCCATAATCGTCACCGGCCCTCTGCTTTTCGGTGCAAGGTATTCGTCCGCCCAGCGTTCACCGTTTAACCATGTCGCCGGGTTCGCGGTAAACATAGGATCACGATTTGGATCATCTCTGTACCGCCTCGCGCCGTCAATGATATCAGACAACTCGGCTTTCTTAAGTGCGGCACGCCAGGCTTTAACCGCGCTGCCTTTCGCTACTCGCTTCGGGTAAACAGACCAAAAGTCATTAAAGCGGTCTTTTTCTTGTGTGGGTCTAGGTTCTGGTTGGGTATTAGTTCGTTCACCACCCATGAATACACCCGTGTCGTCACCAGCGGGACGGGTATCGTCACTGGCGGGATACCCACCTAAGTCTTGATCGAATAAAGAACAATGCAACTGTCGGTCCCAATGCACGTGGTATTCGTTACTCGTCCAGTCACCGCGTTCTGTCGTTCTGTTGCGGTAGCAGATCGCACCGACTCGCGCCAGGTCAACTCGACAACGATCAACCGTGCTCGGGCTTACCTGCATTTGCTTTGCGAGAGTCTTACGCCCAGGAAAGGATCTGCCTCTCTGATCGCCGTACTTGCGAAGCAGCATGTAAAGGCGCAAACTTTGGCTGCTTACGTCCTCGAAAAGTATCCAATGTGGCACCATCTCAAACGGACCACGGTCGACAATCGCCCAGCCATCGTTATCTTCCTGCATGGGTTTTATTCTCGTGTAACACTCTGATCCTCTCTAGGTAATCGCGTAGTGATTGTGCCTTATCCCAACCGGCCATGTTCCTAGACATTTCGACCGGCTCGTGCACTACGCGCCAGTCGGTTATCTTAACCGTGTCGTGCTGCACGATTAAAGCGAAACATTGCGCACGCTGAGCCAGGCGCCGAAGAATACTGAACGGCTTATCGGATCTTGTCGTGGACTCCACTAGATAAAGAGGATCACGACAACTGCCTCGGTGACACACACCGAACAAGTCCAGGTCTATCGCGTCCGCGTTGGTCGGCATCTCGGATCGATGCCAGTCCTGGAACGTGCGATCCGCATACAGTGACTCGTTCATAACCTCGAGGGGCATTAGACCGTACCAACTATCCTCATGCGCAGAAACTTCGAAACAGTCAGCCCTTTCTCCGCTGCGGCCTCTTTAATCATCTGCTGCTCGGCTTCACTTACTCGCAAGGTCAGCATTACTGTTTTCTTGTCAGACATTAATCCTCCTAGAACGGTGTCGGCTCTTGTGAAGCCCACGGGTCATCTTGCTGCTTTGCCGCAACGGTGCTGCGTTCTACTCGCTGCATATTAACTGTTGTCCACTTAAGGTCGGCTGCGATGTGATCTGCCGCCACCTCCCAAACGGTTCTCTTGTTACCTTCCTTATCATCGTACTGTCGTGATTTTACTTTACCGACGACAACAACCGCGTCACCTTTTTGGATCGAGTTTGCTACATTCTCAGCCATTTGTCGCCAGGCGCTCACCGTCCAGAAAGTTGTATCAACATCGACCCAACCGTCATCAGTTTTCTTCCGACCGCTTGTGACCACTCGCAGATTTAACACGGCGTCACCTTTCGCAGTGAAGCGGAGCTCCGGATCTGCGGTGAGCCTGCCGGTCAGGGTTACTGGTGCACTCATCTGTTTTCTCCCTTTCGTTTCGCTCTGTTAATCTGTGAGGCATAATGACCGCCCCAGATACCGTACATTTCATTATTGTCGCGTGCGTAGGCATAACATTCGGCGCGGACTTCACATCTTTGACAGACTGATACGGCCATTCGATATACCTCGATATTCTCCATCTGGTACTCGGGAAAGAATATGTCTGCGCCGACTTCGCGGCAGCGGGCTTGTTCTCGCCAATCTTCTGTCACTGGTAACCCGCGTCCTTAAGTAACTGTGCAGCATTCTTAAAAGTCAAGAGTGCTGGCCATTCTTCGATAGTGGTCGGTCCGTAACCGTCTGGCCTTATGACTGCTAAACCTAACACGCCATCGGCGGCACGTAAAGACTGCTGCCGTAGTGTACCGGTCAAATCCAAACCGCGCCGTGCTTTAACTTCGATATCAACACCAACAACACCAGTCACATCTGAACCTGGTCGACCAGCACCAACCGGCTCGGCGAAAGGCCAACCAACAGTTCGCAGATAGTTGGCGACTATTCGCTGCGTGTCGTATCCTCGCTGCTTACGGCTTGACATCTCGCTCCCAACTATGTTTCGACCAGCCTTCGGCGTGCGCCGTTGCTGGGTTCTGTGTAATAAAAGAATGACAACTACGACAAAGCGCAACAAGGTTTTCTGGATCAAGGATCGAGCCGCCTCGTGCGCGGCTTACAATCTCGTGTATATCTTCGCTGCGATGTGAACCGCACCGCATGCAAATCGGGTATTCCTCGAGGAGCTCCGCTACAAGAATACGGCGCCTCTTGTAAAGGTCTTGCATTTTTTTGCTTCTAGGCTTCATAGAGTCTCCAAGTATGACAGAGCCAATCTGGCTTGCTGTGGCACCACACCGTTACCCAATAGTTGTAGTTTCTTGCGGTCTCGCAAATCAATGTTTGTCACCCAACCGTCCGGTAAGCCCATCATCCATTCGACAAACCTCGTGTTAAGTTTCTTGCCTGCGCCTTCTAAAACAACTGGAGACGGTGCTGATCGACCGAGTATTTGCTCCCATCGTTTGACGGCTTCGGCGTATTCTCCCCAACTTTCAGCGCCTCTTGCCAAAGGCTGCGACCGTGCGGCGAAGGTTCGCCGGTCGATGACTTCTGCCTCTGTGCCCATTCTTCCCAATCTTTCGGATCTTTTGTCGCCCCCATGTCGTTTACAACTTGAGTCGGCAGCAGTTTCTGTGAATAAACTAAATCCTGCAAGGTTTCGCCTGTATGATGTTGGCTGTCCGGGTGTCGACCGCTGGTTGCATTGCGGCCTTGCTGCACCGTCGGGGTAGGCAACTGCGAATAACCTGGCACGCAGGTGAGGGGCACCTGCATCACTGGCTCGTACAACACACCATCTTGCAACATACCCACTTCTGGCAAGGTCAGATAGGACAATGTCAAAGCCCAGAGAGAGGTGTCCTCTGACGTTCTCCAACACTGCTGCTCTTGGTCGTATTGTGCGAATGGCGTCCAAGAAATACGGCCACATGTTTCGGTCATCGGTAGCTCCTTTTCGTTCACCGGCGTGGCTAAAAGGCTGGCATGGGTAACCGCCGGTTAAAACATCGACGGGCTCGACACTTGCCCAGTCCACTTGTGAAACATCTCCGTGATTCATTTTGTTCGCGTATCGCAACTGTAAGACTGTTTTAGCCGCTGGATCTGTCTCGCAATACCACGCAACATCACCGTCAATAGCCATATCCAAGCCACCGTAACCGGTGAACAGGCTTCCTATCTTCACGTGTATTGACCGACGCCTTCGGCCGCAAACTGGTGACGCAACGCCGCGCTCACCGTCTGACCCGTGCTGATCTGGTTTCGCAAAGTATTCATGCGCTCTTTGCATGCTCTGTGCTTCGCGTAAGCCAACTCATACTCCAGGCGCTCCGACGCGCTCATTAACGTCGCCTTATGCTTGCGCATCTCCATTGACCCTTCAGCCTTAATAAAGGCTTCCGCGTACTTCACCTCAAATGCTTGCTTCGCCACCACGGCTTGCTCATCTAGGCGTGCAATCTCATCTGTGGCGGTGTCCAACATGCGCGATACCTCGGCGAGTCTTTTAATGACTCGTGTCTGTTCAGCATGCATAACGCGCCTCGTGTGGCGTTCTGCAGTTTTCGATAAACCATGCGCCGCACTGACTACATCTTGTGATGCTCTCCAATAACCGCTTACGTGTCCATCGTGTTTTCGGCGGCTGTAAGTCTCGCGGATTATCTGGCGGGCGCGGCTGCGTCCTGCGCAGGTATCGCTGTTTTGCATGCCATGACATTCGCTCCCAGTCCTGTGGGCGCATTACAGTTCTCCTCGCACAATACCTGCCATAAGTTTCTTAAAAGCAAACTCGGCGTCCTCTGCGTTCTGACGTTCTACTCGCTTGTAATGTTCGTGCGCAAAAAAAGCCTCTTGCGCTGCTCGCATGTATTGGATTCCCCAATGCGCCGACCATTTACTGAGATCCTCCATGTCTGTGAAACCTTCGCCGTAAAGTTCCTCCGGGGTAACACCGAGTTCACGGAAAAGCACTTTGAGATGTGATCTCTGCCCGATCGTGCTTCGCTCTTTCGACCAGAAAAAAAACCTCATGCTGTCGTCGGTCGGGACGTTCTCTGGGTTATTCACATCGGATCACTCCCCGGTACGTATCGGTTACCGAAATCCGCTTTGTCTTGTTCTCGCTGAAACTCGGCGTGTGCCGGACAGTAGTTGCGCTCCCAGATTGCGGGTAAACCCGCTGCCGTTGTGCAGCGAATGTACCAATAGGAAAGACCTTCGCGGTCGCAGCCTTCCGCGAGACAGGTTATGGGGCTCATGACACTTCCTCTTTTCTCGCCGTCCACATATCAAGCAGATGTTTCTTATCGGCGTCTGTCACCACATAGCGACCTATGTCCTCACCGACTTTCATCAGGTCGGCCATGTTCTTGGATTTAAGGATCTGGTTTTGCCAATCGTCAAGTTTTGACTGATCGGCTACGGGCTTAGGTTCTTCGAACGTGGTTGATATGTCGTCCTGTGCCCAGAGATCCAGGGCGACACCGAACCGCATGGCGGCATTTCGAATAGCGTTCCCGATTGCCGCTTTACGCTTGTCGTGCCAATCCCCTTTACCGATCGGCTCACCGTAACCGATACGTGTGACATCGCAGACGGTTAATCGAATCCACAATCCGCCGTGTTCATCGAAAGCGGGAAGCCCGCTCTGATCGAAGCCGAGCGGCTCCCAAGTCCACTCAGGGTCGACCTCGAGGAGCCGCTGGGTTACGGCGGCGTGACCAACGAAATCTAAGAGCAGACCAGCCTTCGGTAGTTTCCCTATCGCACTATGCGGGAACGGCTGTCGCAGTTTCTCTGCTGTTTCTTTATTCATCAAAACAATCCTTTATCGGTACATTTGCGTGAACGGTTGACCAATGTTGCTTGCCATGCAAACCACGGAGCTTCGGCTTCGGGTTTACGACGATCCAAAACATTTCGTCCTGGACATACCTCGGTGCCTGTGCCGGTCGAACACCTTTCCACTCTGGGTAACCTGCGCGATCAACGTAGGCGTCCCACGTGCTCCCGATGAACTGGTAGAGACCGCTGCCGCCTGGTGACTCAACGCGCAACTTGCCGCGTGACTCGCGCCAGATAATGCACTTGCGCACAGGCTCCCATTTCTCTTCATAATGAAAGCCGCGGTACTGACTGTCGGGTAGATCCTCTGGTCCTCTCGCGGCTACAACTGTGAGCAGTAATGCTTCGATCATCGACGGTTCTCCCTTTCGTACATGCGCTGACTTAGAATGATCCGGCTGTCTCTCTCGGCTGACCAGCGTTGGCTGAGAACGTAACGCTGCCGGCGCAAGGCGGATATTTCTTGAGCGAGTGAAGCCCTTCCTGCATAGAAACCTAGAACCGCCACAGTAAGAGTCCAGGCTGTCAGAATGATTACTTGTTGCATTATTCCTCCCTAGTAGAAACTTTTTTCTTCCTGGTACCCAACATCGCAACGGCACTCGTCCTCGTACTCGTCGCAGTTGTCGCAGTACGGATATTCCTTCGGCTCTAGGTGACTATCTGGTGTAGGTACGTGTTCCATCACTTACTTACCCCTTTCGTGGCACTTACAGTTGCATGTTCGTTCGATACCAAACACAGTCATATCGGGGCCAGGGCACCTGTAACAGTCGGGCTCCTGACCCCGATGGGGCTTGCAGTAACTTGAGACGATCACGCGAGACCTCGCGCATCTTCGACGGCTTTGAGAAAAGCCTTTTCACTAAACTTCGGGTTGCAACGTTCGGCGGCTGTTCGAACCGCCAGGTACATGACCAACTGGTCGTACTCGGACATCATTTCGTTCATCGCTTCACCGATCTCTTCGGCGAACACCTGAAAATCTTTTCGCGTCATCATTTCGAATCCTCCCACGTCGGCTCTTGCAACCATTCTGGCACCTCGTATGCGATAACGGCGTAGCGGTTTACCTTGTGCCAGAAGAAACCTTGGAAGTATTCGTAACCCTCAGGTATCAACCGATCAAGATCCACATTCGGAACAATCGGTCCTTCCCGCAACAGTTCCGCAACTGCTATTGCGTCCTGCGACTCCACGAACGGCAAACGCTGAACACCGTCCGCGCTTGTTTCGTAACAAAGTATGTATGTCATTGCTTTTCTCCCTCGGTCTCGGTTTGGTTTTTACAGGTCTACGGTCTTGGCATCAACGATGTTCTGCCAGTGGACGTAGAACATCTCGCCGTTATCCGGCCCAGTGGACGCGTGGTTGTCCATCGTCCAGTTGTCGCGAGTAACAACCTCGACAACGTAGTGCAAGCCGTTATCCAGGGTCACCATGTCAGTGACTCGGCCCCAAGCGAACACTTGATCGCCCACGTTTTCGCGGTCTGTGTCTGGCGCGGCGAACTTGACGAATGTGGTGCGCTGCTTCGTGGTCTTGGTTTCCATTTGCTTTTCTCCCTCGGTCTGGTTCTTGCTTACAGGAACAACAATACCACCTGTAATACATTTGTCTAGTGTATTCGACAAGAAAACAAAAAAAGTTCCCCCCCAGCGGACCGGGGGAGATCTACGCCAGGAGGGAACGTAATGCGGGGAGGATTAGCCCGCAGGCTGGACAGTACCAGACGGCATGTCGAGTTGTCTACACTGGGTCAAGGCTAATCTTCGAACCAGTCGGGATCCACGTCCACAGCGTTTCTCTCGGGGTCCAGTTGGTGAGCACTAAACCCTACCGCAGGTCGGTCCGGCTCGTCCTCGGCCGTCTGGAGGCTTGCGCTGATGCCAGCAACAACGCGCAATAAATGCAACATTTGGCGGGTCGAGTAATCGGCGCCACGGATCTTGAGCTCCACTCCGTCCACCGTGATTTCGACGTCCACCACGCCTCCAAAAAAAAAATAAAAAAAGTGCCGTTTCGGCTAGACAATGTATTACACGAGAGGTACTGTATTACCTGTAAGCAAGACCGAGACCGAGGGAGAAAGAAATGAACCAGAACCACCTGGAAGAAATGCAGCAAGACCTGGATCGCCAAGAGGCCAGCATTTGCAACCAAATGCGTCACCGCGCCCAGAGCCTGATCGATGATCTGGAGCGTTTGATCCAGCAAGTTGACAACGCCGAAGCCGGACTGGCACACTGCATTAACCCGCTGGGTATCCTGCAAGGTAACGGTGACGACCTCGACCGCATGTGCGGCGAGTTCGGGAAGATCCGCGAGTTCAAGGCGATGGTGGATTACATCGGGCGGGGTGGCGAGTAATCATGACCGACGACCGACCGCACCCGGCCTGCACATGCGGGCGGCTCTGGTACTGCGCCTGTAACATTCTATGGGTGCCCAATCCGGATTACCGCGGATCAAACCCGCTGAAAAAAACTTTGCGGATACACTAGACAATGTATTACGCCAGAGGTAGTGTATTACCTATAAGAGCAACACCGACCGAGGGAGAAAAAAATGTCAAGAGCAATCGACCGAGCCACACGCTGGGAGTTTTGCATAGAGCACGC
>Ga0208427_1001327_pt1 | contig 10630 bp, 7 predicted proteins | sample DEB08_DNA_FD_184532 | JGI IMG/M metagenome (GOLD analysis project Ga0208427, IMG submission 184532) | Aqueous microbial communities from the Delaware River and Bay under freshwater to marine salinity gradient to study organic matter... | ecosystem: Environmental > Aquatic > Marine > Coastal ...
CGGTCAAGTTTCCGGAGAATACAGCATTAGCAGCCGAGATGTCACCGCTGAACGAAGCAGAGTTACCGTCAGAAGCGAGGGAACCAGCTTGGGTTTGCAGATTAGAGATGTCAGTGTCGTTGCTGGAAACGTTGCTTTGAAGAGTTGAGATGTCGCTGTCATTGGAGCTAACATTGGACTGAAGAGTCGAGATGTCAGAATCGTTAGAAGCAACAGCGTCAGCAACAGTTTTAAGTTGAGTATCAAGGGCTTCGTCAGCAGCTTTAAGACTGGCTACAGAACCGAGATAGTTAGTAGAACCATTAGCGGTGTAGGAACCATCAGTACCAAGACCCGCACCAGATTGAGTATCATTAACTTCCGTTTGAAGGGAGCTGATGTTGCTGGAGTTAGTCGAGATATTGCTTGTGTTCGTGGAGATATTGCTGGCGTTAGTGGAAACGCTGGAGCTAACAGTTGAGATTTCTCCGTCTACATAAGCCTTAGTGGCGGCGTGAAGATTAGCAGTAGGAGCACCTGAAAGGGTCAAAGCCCCAGTCATTGTTCCACCTGCGAGGGCAAGCTTCTTATCAAGCTCTACTTTTGTTTTTTGACCCAATTGGGTAAGCAAACTAGACATAATTATATACTTTCTGTTTGAGGTTAATCGATGTGATAAAGAGTATAAGGACAGCTAATAACTGTCAAGCATCCGCACTTAGAATGTCGCCAGCTTCTGTAAGTAACGAATTACCAAGCTCATCTGTAATATGTATGGATTGTGGTATAGCAGCTCCTAAACTACTAATTAACCAATCAGTTCCGTTATCTATTGCTAAACAAGGACTTCCATCGTCACCGTCTGATACATAAACAACTCTACCAGCAGTACCACTGGACGGTAAACTAGAAGATGTATACGATCCTACTTGTAACAGTTGGGATATAGTAAGGTCACCACTAACTGTACCACCTGATGTATTTAACTTGTTATCAAGCTTTGCTTTAACCTTTTGACCTAACTGTGTAAGTAAACTGCTCATCCCTTGGTGTTATAACTGTTATTACGGAGCGGTCAAGGCATCAAGAAAGTCTTGGTAATCTCCCACTTCCTCTTCACGAGCATCTAAGAAGTACGGCAAAGAGTTCCACGCAGTCGTCCCGTCACCTATCTTAATTCTGTTGCGAGCAGAGTCTAATTCGATTCCTAGCTCTCCTTCAAGTAGTACAGGGTTCTCTGTCGTCCACTCGCTAGAAGTTCCTCGACGTAGTTGTATGCGTTTAGTAAAACTAGGCATCAGGTGATCCTCCGTCAAAAGTATCTATATCTGCTTCCACCACCGCTCCTCCACCGTCAACAGTAACAAAGAATGGATCGCTCTCAAGAGTAGTTACTTTACCTTCCAGCTCTGTTGCTTTCTCCTCATTCTCTTTTGCTTGGGCAGCGGATGTAGCAGAAATCGTACGTTGTTGAAACGCAAGAGGATTAGGACGTACTACAGGTCTTCTAGCAGGTCTAGCCATGAGTTAACACTTCCACCTACGCAACGATACACTCACTTCTTCTTAGGAAACCCACGCTTCATATTAGCGTAAGCCTTTGGTGTAATGGTAGATTTCTTTTTACTGCGACTGATGCCGAGCTTTCTTCTTCTATTAATGTTTGCGTATAATCCTTCTGGCATATCTATTTCCTCACTAATACTTCTAACATTCTATCTAATTTATTGTGAACTTCTTTAAGTGCTTCTTCTACCTTTGCGATCCGTGCTTCAACAGCTCTATCTCTTTCCCGTTGTGCAGCTAACTCCACTTCTATCTTAGTCATTCTTTTCTCACCGAGATCAAGACGTTCAATAACACGTTTGATAATCCACCCGATCACGCCAAGAGCGACGACAAGACCAGTGTTAAGAAAGCTAGAGATGGAGTCGATCATTGGTTATTAATAACTAACTAAATCAACAAAACCCGCTAAATTTGACTCGTTCGCCCCGTAAGCATAAAGAGACCGTGTATCACCATTATCAACAGCAGATAAAGTTATTCCTAAATTAGTACCTACGGTTGCTACAACTGCTTGCCTAAAAGTTACATCTTCGGAAATAGCAAAGTTTATTTCTTGAGACGATGTGTTATTATCAGTTAACCTTTGCTGTATTAATATTTTACCGCTTGTACGAGGAGGAGCGTACTCAGGGAAAGTGCAAAGTAATGTAGGGTTTGCAGAATCAGTTGAAAGAGTAGGTATACGAATGTACTGACGCTCTAATCTTTTCTCAGAAATAAAACGAGTTCCGTCGTGTAAATATCCTTTAAAATTCTGCCCTATTGTATAAGTAGAAGTACCGTCAAAATAGTTGCCTGAAAAATTACCGTTAAGAGTATTAAGTTCTACACCTGAATAGGCATCTTTGAATACACAACCTGTTATATTTAAACTATTTGCGTAACCCCCGGCTGTTATAGCTGCAATTTCACAATCAAAAAACGAATTAGTTACAGATAAGCTCCTAACATTATTACCCGTTGAACTATAAGTTAATCCCCTACCTCTTTCAAAATGACAACCATCTATAGATATGAGTCTACCCGCTGGTATATTAATACCTGTAAAATCAGAAGCAGTTCCTTCAGCATCGCAAGATATTAATTTAATACTATTACCAATAAGATGAAAACAAGATGCGTTTTCGGACGTTGCTGCAACTCTAAAAGTATTAAATAGTAAAGCATTTAGATTGTTGGCCGTTGTAGCTACTCCCTGACTTGTAAATTGCTGAATATCAAAATTGGAAAACTTATTTACCCAAGAGAAATTTATTTTCATACCGATACCACACTCTCTAATCGCTATGTTTTCTAAATGACTATCAGTCATCCAGTCGATATAAATACCAATATCCAATCCATTAGCATCTATTAAAAATCCGTCTAACCTAAGTCGCCTAGATGCGGTATTATGCGTACCTCCCGTACCTCCGGTACCGTCATTAATTAATACGGCACAAGAATCTCCATCTAAATTAGTTATACCTGTAGTGAAACTTAAACGAGTTGACTGAGATTCTCCTATTATCTGTGCGTTAACAAGATCGCTTAAATCTAAGTGTGTAAGAGAAAAGGTACCAGCAGGAATGTAAACAGTTCTACCACTAGCTATAGCGTTACTAAATGCAGTCGTGTTATCAGCGGCAGAAGCTGCTGTAGAAGCCCCGTAATCCAACACATTTACAACTTCTCTAAACCGATCCTCCAAGCTTCTAGCGGTCGTTGAACCTGTTGCCGTAACCTCGTTTTTAGCTGCTTCAATACCACCCACGGTACTCCCGTCATGCACCACCAATGCGTTCTTATCTGTGTCTACTGTCAGCTCACCTTGTGCTCCTGTAAAGCTACTGTGTTGAGCGGTTGTTCCTCTTCGTAATTGTACTTGTATGTTACTCATAGTTATTAAGTTTTATAGTATTGCTCCGTAATCGACATAGTCGTCTGCTCCCACTACAGCTACAGAGCCATAGTCTAAAGTGTTAGATACATAAGAATAGGCGTATCTATATCCCCTCTCAATAATAACAATAGATGCACTAGCTGCTGGAGCCGAGTCAAAGCGTAGCACATTTAATCCTCCGACTATTGTGTAGTCATTAGGTGATTGTACTGCTCCGTTTACTGTTACCAAGTATGATTGAGAGTCGCTGTGGTTAGGTGTAAAAGTTAATTCAAAGTCTGTATCAGACCCTGTTTGTGTAAATATAGAAAAGCCCGGTGTAGCACCAGTGCCTAATGTTAACTGATCAGCTACTCCTGTTACATATTGTTTGTTGACAGCGTCTTTTGTAACAAGCGGATCAGCTACTTCAGTCAACCTGTTACCGTTCATATCAACAGATACCGACAAGTTACTACCGTCGAAGTGATCGAGTCCTAAGCCGTCAACGTAAGCCAGATCTGCAAAGTTTTGAGAGTCTACATAGTTCTTTGTAGCGGCGTCTTGAGCGTCGGTAGGGTCGGCAAGATCGGTGATCTTAACGCCGTCTGCATCGTAATCAGTGCCACCTTTCCTACTGAGTTGTTCACCACCCGATCCTTCCGCTGCTTCTTGTGATAAGTAAAAACCGTGTAAGTAAGAACGATCTAAGTCTGACTCTGTAAGTACTGATCCGTTCTCAAAGTCTACAAGAGCTTCACTGGTGGAACTGTTACGAGCAATCTTTACAGCGTTACCTACCGCTACACTGCCTGAAGCGATAACAATCTTCTGAGGAGATGTAGAGATGGTGTAAGCAGAAGTAGCAAGCTTTACTCCCGATACATAGACATCAAGCAGTGCTACTCCTGAGTTGTCAGATAGATACGGAAAGGAAAAAGAGAAGCCGTTAGCAACTTGATCGGATGTCGCTGTGTAGTCTTGGTAGGAGTTAGCCATGATATTAAGTGTATATTATTAATTATTGAGTGAGAAGAGCAAGTCCTTAGTCTATTAATGATTGTAGCTTTTGTATTTCTTCGATAGAAGTTGGAGCACCAACAGGCATTCCGAAAGATTCTTCTGTTACTTGCAATACATCCAAAACGTTTTCTGGTGTGCCGTCATCTTTAGTTCTTTCGCTTATGAAATCTTTAAGTTCACCTTTTTTATTTAATAAGTTCTCTCTAGCTTCAGTATAGTAACTTTGCATTAATTTATTAAGGTCTTGAAGAGCGGGGTTGATAGTTCTTTCAGGATTAGTCTCGCTTTGTATACCACCTTGTTTGAATGTTGCGATCCAAGTTGGGTCTTTAATTAATTTATTAACTTCTCGTTCAATATCTGTAGTACTTAACTCTAAATCAAACCTCCTTTGCAAAGTCATTCCATCAGAATTAATAAACTTAGTCATCTCAATCCCGGTTGATAAATACCTAGATGGCTTTTTTATTTCAAACTGTGCGTCCTTTTGTAATATTTTCTCAAACGGCGTAGACGGCAGCTTGTTACTAGGTGCTGATCTAAACACTAACTGTTGGAAAATAGAACGTTTGCTAGGTAAGTCTTTACCAAAATAGTCTACTTTTTTATTAGGAGTGGAGGAACCGAAAGCTCTATAAGTAAAACGCTCCCAAAAACTTCCTCCCCTCAAGTCTTCCATCTTACCGCCAGACGCTATATACTGCCTTATCTTTCTAGCTTCAGCTGGTACAGGTACAAAACTTGCAACCATATCTGCCATTTTATTAGTAACAACATCAGCTTCTCCTGTTATTATTTCTTCAGCTGCTTTGATTCCTGTATTCAATGGCATCTCTTTAATTAGAGTTAACAAAGATGAACGCATGACCGTAAAGAAATCTTGGTCCTTAGAGAGCAGTTTTACTCCTGAAGCTTCCTGTTCTGCTTTCATGTTACTCCATTCAACTAAATCAGCTATCAAAGCTAAAGGTGCGGAGATCGGTAACCAATCTTTATAGTTCCATCCGAATATAGTAAACTCATCTTTCTCCCTACGCTCTTTTTGTTCGTAAGTCATCCATGAGCGTGATCCTATAAGTTGATCAGTGTTTGATGCTAAATATAAACCTAACACCATAACAGAAGAATTAGAAAGAAAGTCTGTTATATTTTCACTGTTAAATTTAGCCCTTCTTTCAATCAACTTTTCGATTCGGTCTTGTATTTGTTGATTTTTTAAATCTATATCTTTTATACCCTCAGTACTTACATTAGGATTTTCTCTTAATAATAAGTTATCTTTTATCTCGGTCTGTAAATTTTTTATTCTTTTTGTGTATCTGTTTACAAATACATTCTCAACGAGAGGTACAGGAGTTACAACGGCTCTAGTAGCTAATCTAGCACTTCTGAAACCAACAGGAATAAAGGGCATAAATGTTTTTATTAAAGCTGCAAACCAAGGATGTTCCTCATTGTGTGCCCAACTTTGTACTCCCCTTATCAATTTGTCTGTTAGAGGTTCAAGCACGTCTTCAACTTGGTCAGCGTTAGATGCAAACATTAAATCCTCATTAACTGTCCTAGTTTCGTCCGCCCTTTCTCCTATATCACTCAGAACCTCCAACCCATCCTTGTCTCTCCATTTAGAGTTATTAATAGCTATAGCTTCTTCCTTGGCTCGGTTTAAGTCATTTGGATTATTTCTTATAGCCTCTTTTAGTGATGCACTTTTAGTTCTACCTACTAGTAACTGTCTTCTAAACACTTCATCAGCCGCTGTTATACCTCTAATACCCCAATCTAAAATAGCCCACCAATTACCAGTACTAACCCAACGTGATAATACATTACCTACATTGTCTATAGCATCTGCTCTACGTTTAGCCGACAGCCTAGCTGCACGTACTAACGCAGCATCTCCGGATGGCAATCTACCTTTATTAACGATACCGAATCTATCCGATAAACCTGTGCCACCTGTAGCACTTTTAGTTTCTCTAGCAGATCGCACCATAGCTTTACCTAGACCAGTGCCTAATACTTTAAATGTTTCCGCAAGCCCTATAGCATCTGCATAAGCGTACTTAAAAGCTTTGGGTGCGTCCGTAAATACATTAGAAAAATTAGCCCATATCCTCCAGAAGTCTTTATAAACACCCGCAGCTCCTGTACCAACACCTGCTAACACTGAAGGCATCTGAGCTAATAGAGCTAACTGACGCAACATAAACGTTGTTCTAACACCTTTAGTAATAAGATTAGAAGCATCGTTTTCTATCGCTTCATATATTGCTTTCTCTAAGTCATTAAAAATAGATTCACGCAAACGCTCTTTATTTACGGATGCTTGTGCATTGTCTATATCTTTTAATTTATTTCTTAAATATTTCTCTATGTCAGCTATGTCTTTATTTATAACAGCTAATGGATCAGGTTTCTTAGGTCCCGTTGGTTTAGGGGCAACAGCCTTCCGCATCGTTGTTATATCTTCAGCTGCTGCTATCTTAACTAACTCAGCTTTCTTAATTTCTTTTTCTTTTAATTTGCGAGCGTTACTTGCTAAATCCTTGTGCCATTTAATCCTGTCTTGTAAATCTTTTACCCTAGGATCAACAGGTGCTTTAGACTTTACATCAACTTCCTCTAGCGGTTCCCCGAATTTCTGACGTACTTGTTCAAGCTCCTCTTCAAGTTTTTCAACTTTTTTATTTGTAGATTGCTCTACTTTTTCTAGTTCTTGTTGTTTAGTTAACGGCTTCTTGGGTTTTCTTTTTTTGATAGCCTCCCTAAACTTTTTACCTTCAGCTTTTAACTGCGGTTTTATTTTTAGTAGGTCTTTGTAAATATCAACAATTCCTTCATCCTCGCCTGCTTGTAATCTTCTACGTAAGCTATCTTCTAAATCTCCCCACTTAGCATCTTGTTTTATGGCACGTATACTAAGCTTAGTTTCTTGTATATAACTATCTCTAGCTTTCTGTGCTTTTTGAAGTATACGCCCTCCAGTTGTTTCTAACTGAAATTTACCTTGGTTATCTACTTTACGTAAAAAGATTACCTCTTCTAAGGCTTCTCTTACTGCATCTAAATCTTCCGAATCTTTTTCGTATCGTCTGATAGCATCACTGAAAATAGTTTTTCGCTGATCGTACAAGTCACTTAATTCTCCTTCTAGTTTTGGAGCTTCTTGAGTAATGTTATCAGAGTTTAAGTTTTTAAAGCGTTTCGTTAATTCCTCTAACTTTACTTCATGCTCCTTTATAGGTTTAGATGGTGTTTCTTTTAGAGGCTTAGGGTTTTGAATTTTAATATCAGCTATTTTACTAGCGTTGATAACATCAGTTAAAGTATCCTCGGCTAGGTCTATAGCTGTGTTTATTTCTTGAATTTGTTTTAAGAAGCGAGCGTTGCTGGATTCTATTTCAGACTTAGTTCTTTTAGTACCAGCTAGTATACTACCCGTTTGAGGTGCTTTCTCAGGGTCTGTGATCTTTAATTCTAACTCTGTCTTTTGTTCTTTAAGTTTATCCGTAGTCCTGGTTATTACTTTTCGTGCCTGTCCTTGACCCCACTTACCAGTTCTACTCCATACATGAAACAGGCTATTTAAAGCTACGTTAGCTACACCACCCCCAAGCGTATCAAATATATAAGCATATTCATCACGCTCCTCAGCTTCGTTCATAAGAACAGCCAATTCCTGCCTTAATGCTGACTCCGTTAAACCCAATGTAGCACCGCTAACAAAAACATTACGACCCTTAACAAGTAGTTCCTTACCTTTGAAAGATTGACCTACAGCAGGTCTAGCTAATTTAATTAACCCGGATACTTTATCGGTAACAAAAGATGTACCGAATACCGCTGAAGCTATTACTTCTGAACCCCTAATACTATCTTGTATTCCATAGTGAGTCCTAACAGCTTGCCCCATTATATTACTACCAGCCCATATCAAACCCTCAGCTGCTGCTGTGGTTGCTAAGCCAGCTATAGTACTAGTAGGCTCAGGTGCTAAAATACCAACCTTACCCACATGACTAGCAGTTTTTAAATACTTCATTGCGGGATAGTATTTCTGGAATAACATAGTACCCCCGATACCTCCCGTCATTTCAGTAAACGCACCGTATATATAACCTTCCGTTTTACTTTCTTCTTCTGACGGGTGTTGTTCAGCTTTAAGTAATCTTAGCTGCTCATTAGCTGCTATCATACCTTGAACCACATCTGGTTCTATTATTACTGGTGCTCTATCTTGTGTAGTTATACCGTCGTCTATAGGTTCTTGAGTAGGACGTTCAAAAGTTACAGGACCAACAGTATTAAGGAAGTCATCGGCTACACCCTCTTCTTCCGCTTTCTTGAGTTCAGCTGTAAAACTCATTATCTTTCAGGTAATAATTCTGCTTGGGTGTCTATAAAAAGATTCAAATCTTCTTCAGTTAAAATACCGTACACCACATATTGATCTCTCAACTTCTTTTCAGATTCCGTTAAAGAAATATTACTTTGGTCTTTCTGTATAACACTTTGCCACAGTTTGTATGTACCTCCTAAATCCCTACGGTCTCCAAATAAACTTACTTCATCTGCGTCGAGATCAGCTTCCCGCAACAACCGTGCTGCTTCATCTGTAAACCTAGCAAATCCAAAATTTATCAATGACTTTTGCAGTTGAGGTTTATGACCTCTATCAAACATTAATTCTCTATCTTTATATAATGTTTCTACTGACGGTGCACTTTGTTGTAATGACTCATAAACATAATCACCAGTAAATATACCGTCTTTATCTAACACGGCTTTAGCTTTTTGTATCTTTTCTTTTTCTTCAGGGGATAACTCAGGCACGACTCCGACACCAACTCCTCCTATATTTAACAGTGCTTGTGCTCTAGCTTTATAAGTGTCCTTGTATTCTTTAACCAACTCGTCCCTGTATTGTTTTAACTCAGTACTACGTAGTTGTACAGCACCTTCTTTACCTTCGTATTTATCGTATAATTCAGCACCTTTTTCAAGGAGTTTATCTTTAATTATTTCCCCAACTTCAGAAGCAAATATACCTATATCATTTCCTAGTTGTTTTTCTTTTCTTTTAAGAGCAGGATCACGAATTATAACATCCTCTAAACTTTCCTCTAAAAATCCTGGAGCTGCTTTATATGTAGCTAAGTCCTTTACATATTCACCTCTATTTAGATATTGCTCCTTAGCACGTAACTGAGGAAATACTGTATAATCCTTACTATTTTGTTTTATGAAATCTTCAGCTGTACTACCTGGATTATCAGACATCCAGCTTTCAAATTCAGCAACCTCTTCATCTTTATTAGTAACAGCATAAGAAGGTCTAGGTCTTGTAGCTAAGTCACGAAAATTAGTATTTATTTTAGCAAAGCTATCTCTATATAAATCATTAGCTGCATCCGATCTTAGCGACACTTCCGAAATAATACCTTCCCAATTATTCATAGCAGGTGCATCACCTGAAAACGTCCTGTCTATTAAATCATTAATTTCCTCTTCATCTGTAATGCCTAACTGCTCTAATTCGTTACGCATTCTTTGCAGAGTAGTATCGCTAACGCTTTCCTTAGTAGGATTAATTCTTAAGTCTGATGCGTTTTTAACATGATCTGCTGCAAACCTACTGGCTAATCTAGCAGCTGTTACATCAGATTTAACTTCTGTATTACGTCGTATGTCAGCAACAACAGTGTTTAAAGCCATCTTAGCTTCCGTAGTATTAAAGATAGCTAACCCCTTTTCCTTACCTTTTTGAGGTACTCTAATCATCTGCATCGATGCTACCATAAGCTCCGCATCTCTAAATCTACCCTGTGCTATTAAAGATTTAACTTCTGTAGTAAACGCATTTACAAGTATTTGGCTGCGTCTTTTAGGAGACACTCCGTCATCTTTTAATAATTTCTCTCTATTTTCTACGATGTCTTGAAAACCTGAAACATCTAAAGGAAGTACTCTATCACCTTGTATTATCTGCTTAGTCTTACCGTTTAGCTCTAAACCTAATTGAACAGTGTGCTCTTGATCTATAAAACGTTCTTCAGCATCTATGTAATCTAGTCTTAGTTTGTTTTTATATGGAGTTGTAACTGTACTCCATAACGCTTTAGCTGCTGTACTATTCGCAACATCGTTTCCTACATCTTTAACTAGATTTTCCCAAGATGCATTTATCTCTCCGTT
>Ga0208427_1001334_pt1 | contig 10601 bp, 15 predicted proteins | sample DEB08_DNA_FD_184532 | JGI IMG/M metagenome (GOLD analysis project Ga0208427, IMG submission 184532) | Aqueous microbial communities from the Delaware River and Bay under freshwater to marine salinity gradient to study organic matter... | ecosystem: Environmental > Aquatic > Marine > Coastal ...
GAGCGACCTCCCCGGGCTTCAACTGGTTTGGCCTCAGACGCGCATTCATCCGCAGAAAGAAAGTATCCCCTTCTGTCACGAATGGATCGTCTAGTTGTCCGTATGATCGGTAGCGACTCACTTCTTATTCTTAATTTCCTGGTAAACTTTGATCGTCATGTAGACGATGGTTATGGCACCGGCGATGCACCCGAATAAAGAGTCCAGGGTGGCAAAGCCAAAAGTGGCTAATGTGCCTCCCATTCCCGTCATGGATACGCGGTCGATCATACTCATTTATCGTCTGTGAGGCGATGGCCCGAAATAAAAACCGAGGATGCCACAAAGGGCTGTTTGCCCCATATAGGCGAGGTGTCCCATAGATAGCGTGATGGGGTCTTGGCTTGCGGGGTAACTGATGAGGCCGAACAGCAATTCCGTTCTGCCTTCTCCGTGGGCGTTACTGACAGATACCCACTCGACTGTCGGAAAACAGGTTGAAAGTATGATACAAGTGCAGAGCGTGAACACCCCCATGAAAGCGATAATACGCCTACTAAAACTAGTAAATTCGCTATTACCTCCTTCAGCCAACTGAGCTTGGAGTTTAAGAAAATTTTCGTTTGCACGGCTTTCTCGTGCAAGTTCAAGCTCGTGCTTTTGGCGGCGACTCTCAAATAGCATTCCGAACCCACCCTTGAGCATCGCTCCAAGAGCCGTACTACCGCCCCCCGTAAGTAACATAAGAAGTATCTCGCCCATTTCACCTAATAGTTCCGTAGCGGATTTCGTCCATGAGTTCTTCGTGCTTGGCGGTTTGCTTCTCCAAGAATAGAAGACGCATATTCTGCTCCGCATCATCGGGTAATGCACCAAGCTCTCCTCGTGGCCATTTAATACGAAATTCGCTATTCATTTCCACCTCGTGCTTGAGGCGTAGGATCTCCATCTCTAAGGTATTTAATCGAGCATAGATCAACATCGCTGAGTACACCACGAAGATGGTCCCGCCAAAGACCTTCAGTAAAAACGCCAGCGGAGTCTTTACACTCGTATCATCGCTGATGTTAGGAGCCATTACGCAAGCGTGACACTTACAACTGTTGCGTCCGATGCACCCGAAGCATCGCTCAAGGCGATGTATAGCTTATTGTCAGTAGTATCGAAAAACAGTTCTCCCTTTACCGCTTCCTTCTTAAACTTCACCGCGTTTTGATCCGCACCATGTTTAATCGCAATGGTAAAGTCTTTCTTATGTAACTTATTGAGTGCCATGACTTAGCTTGCGGTTCCAGCACCGATACAAGGAGAGGTTGGGCGGAGGCGTAGGTCGCCGTTTGGTGCGTCTACGAATTGTGGGTCTGCGTTAAAGTTTGTACCCGTCTCTGCCGCTGTAACTGGACCGAAGTACGATACTGTGTTGATGCACGAATAACTAAGTTTCGATGTGTCTCTTAATCCTGTATGTAAAGTTTCATCAGTATCACACGAAATAATGGTGTTTTTAAAGGTCGGATGTTGGGAAGAATTATAGCTATCGAAGTCTGTGTACTGACCAATCTTTTTAGTACCAGCAGTTCCATCAAATAGAATGTGAAAGGAGGATTCCGATACTGTACCATTAATCATATTACCAATAAACCCTGTATCGTTATTTGCTTTTAGTGTGAAGCTGCACCCTTGTACTACATGAGCTAAAGAGGTTTTATTTAAACCTGCTATGTATCCCTTTAAAAGACCGTGAGTAGCGTTGGCTGTATCTACTTGCTTAATGCCTCTTAGTTCAATAATTGCACCGTCAGTTTTTCCCTCCCATTGAATGTTTTGGGTGTAGAAGTCCCTAACGATAGTGGTGGAGGTGGATGTTAAATTATTTGTGCCGTAACCTAAACTTAATTTTCCGTAACTTGTTTTAAGTAGCCTAGCACCTAAAGGGTTTAATGACCTGTAAGTTAAAACTTGTGCGGTACTACCGTTATCAAATGCGGTAGGTAATGAAGTGTAATCGCCGTCTAAAAAGAAAATAGTATCTCCACTTGATGCCGCCCCTTCTGCGGTGTCTAAATTAGCAGTGCTATACTGTTGAGCGTTAGCTTCAGAAGAACCGTCTCCTGTACCTTGATTTGCTGTCGGATGAAAATAATGATCTGCCATGATATTGTATTAGTTAAGTGTTAAGTTGGGTTAAGCTATGGTTCCGCCTGAAATGAGAAGTGGTGATGGGTTTCCCCCTATATCGGTAATATAACCTTGGATTGTTGGTAGATTATTTGCTCCCCTTTCGTCACCATCTCCTGATATAACGGAAATTTTCTTACCTGTATTTGGTTCAGTAACCTCAATATCAGGCTCTCCTGTATCATTTTCTAAAACGAAAGCTGGAAGATCAGATGCTAGGGCGAATCGAGATGGAGTGCCTGATGTTCCCTTAGCTACTCTTACCTCAGCGGCAGAGTCTTTTAAGATATAGGTTACATTACCGTCCGCATCAGCAATAACCATTGCCGACTTACTCGGATTGTCCATGACCTTAAACGATTGATTGGGATTTGCTCCGATGTGTGGGTCATCCGTGCCACGAAGTGCGGTGGTGAGTGGGGTGTCTACATCTGCGGTAGGTACTGCTGGAACCCAATTTGATCCATCCCAATTAAGAAAGTCATTGGTGGTAGGAGCAACTGTGCTGGTGTCTACATCGGCTAATACATCGATGCTGTCTGTTGGTTGTACAGCAGAGTCTGCTGTTGCACCCTGTGTCGCAGTGGCAAAGTCTGTACTTGCTGAAGTAGCCGCTGTTCCCAACCCACTGATGTCTGTATTGCTTAATGTAACCACACCTGTTTGTCCGGCAACTGATTGCACGGGTGCTTGCGCCATCAAGGTGCTAATGGTAGATTTTTTGGATACAGGTGTGGTAGCTGGGTCTACTGTGACCGCAATCAAATCTGTACCTACTAAACTTGTGGTAGCGTTAAGGTCTGTGAATTTCTTATTAGCCATAGTTTTAGATAGTTGGTGCGCTTAAAGCGTATGGGTGTGAAGAGTCTAGGTTTGCATCGATGCCCCACTTGTGAGCCAGGTAGCCTTCGATTTTTTGGCGGTCATTGCTATCTGTAAAAGCAACTACTTCTGCATATTTGCCCACAAAGTTCTGGGTTTCACCTTCAGCATGACCCAGGTTAAAGGTATTAAGATTATCCACTCCTGAGTTTCCTGAGTCAGTTAGTGTTCCATTCAGAAAAGCCGCTCCGCTAGGGCCGTTTATTTTGGCCACTAATAACTCAAATGATCCTTTGGTTGGTGCCCCAAAACCTACGAAGGTATTCCCGCCGCCTGATGTTTTCCCAAAAATCTCAACAGAATCTGTGGCCCTCTTTCTGATTGCACATCTATCGGCTGAGTCAGTGGTTCCAGACCATAAGAAATATTGATCCGTTACTACTGCATCTAGTTCTACTAAAAATGCCAGGAAAATGGGGTTCGATATGTCGTGCGAAAAGGTGTTATTTTCTAAGCAGTCACCATTGAAGTCTAACACATTCAATGAATTTTGTGTGATTGTGTTAGTAGTCGGTCCTGTTGATCCTGAGACAGGAGCTAAGTTTAAACCATTTCCGCTCTTGTCACTCCATTGGGTGACCTCTGACCCGCTCGTGGTAATGGTTGAGCTATCACTTGCATCCCACCAACCTACTGTGCTAATCCGTGTGGGTGTCCATAGAGCAGTCTCCGCAGTCTCGAATGCGAGGTAGTCGTTTGCCGCAGTTAAGTAAAAGCCCGAATTATCCTCTAGCTTATAGACCCCATTGGGGCCGCTAGGCCCTACCTGGCTATCCCCTTCGGTATCACCGATGTGTAAACCTATACCAAAAAAAGGCATCAGGCTTTATACAGTATAGCCGCACCGCTGGTAAGAGTGAGGCTGGTGAATGGAAGGTAAATGCAGTCGTTTTTATTAAATGTTATTGCGTCCGCAATTAATTGAGCGGAGTTATCCATCTGCCCGGTGATAGCACCAATTACCGAATCCTCGGTAAACTGAATTGCGACGAAATCGCCTGTCGTTGCCGTTGTTCCGTTTACATAGGTGCAACCATTGGCTCCCATTGAATTTTGTACATTGAATGATGAAATGCCCATAGTAATTAAGTAGTGGTTAAGACTGATACGCCGAAGCTGTAGCTCGGGTAAGTGTTAAAGGTTATTTTGTTTTGCGACTGGAGTCTTTCTGCCCGATCAATTTCCAATGCGAGATATTCCTCTGCCCTATTCTCTTCCTGCATGGCCGCCTCTGTCTGCCCGTCTCCACGAAGAAAATCAGATAGTCCGCCGGCCACCAGGTAGTTGGCTAAAAAGTCAGGCACATTCGTTTCCTCTCCTGTATCCTTTCCATAGGTTGGCCGAACTGCGGTCCCGACGATAAAAACAGAAGATACCGAACTGTTTGCCGGCAAAATTAAGTAACCGTCAAGTAGCTTAAAATCTAATAATACCGCCGTGCTGTCAGTAAATGGATTCTTCGTGTAAACCTGGTGGATCTCCATGATGTTTAAATCATTATCGATCTGTACTGCCTTGCCGGCCGTAGGATTAGTCGTTGATCCGACTGACTTCTCTACCAGTTTGAGCAATTCAGGCCACTTGCATCGATGCCAGGCAGTTTGGGCCCTGCTGTTTAAAGATTCCTTAAAGAAAAATTCATCCACCTGCGTCAAGGTTGGCAGGCCAGCCGCCATCTTGAAGCGTTTCTCAAGGGACTCAAATGTTACGGTTCTAGCCATTATTGAACATTGGCGATGCTTGGATTAACCGGTTGGCCTCCTGCTTGGATGTTGTGCCGACGAAACTGACTAGGGGCACGATATTGGAGGATGTCATTCCGATACTGTCGGCTCTGCTCTCGTACTAAATCAATCTCCTGATTCAGTAAAAACTCTGCATTCTGCTCTTCCACTTGAGCTTTTTCTGTCTGACCATCTCCGCGTAGAAATCCGGCATAAGATGACTGAACTAAGTAGTCGAAAAAGAAATTGGGGATGTTTGGTTCATCTCCCGATTCGTCACCATAATATCCACTTGTGGCCGCTCCGTTATTTATTTCTGAGCGAAGGTCTTTTCGATAAGTTATAAATACATTTACCCCGTCTAAAGGAGCTGGCTCAATGATTTTAATTGATGGATAACCACTAGAGTCCAGTTCTGTTAAGAATGTATACTCCTCGGGATAACGAGTTGTGGATGGGTCTGTCTTATGAATACGAAAAACTACATTGGCATCATTGGCCAATTTGTTACTGACTCCGTAAATTCGTAGTCGGTTTGCATCAGCAGTGACCACTGCTACGCTTTCACCGATAACAGTAAATTGTGGCCAGGGGTATCTCTCATGGGCTATACGAGCCGCACGGTTTACTAAATCACGAAGGAAACTAGCATCTGTTGCTTGCAGTGCATCAAGCCCGGCCAATGCTCGGAATCTTGATTTAAGTTGAGCGTATGTAGCGGTTGCGTAGTTTGCCATAATTAGAGTTAGTGTTTAATTTTGCACTCGGGGTTTGATTTCTCGAAGTCTTTTTGAAAGCCTTTATCAGCCCAGCATCCGGGTCTTTCCTGCTCATGGCGGAGGTAAGTGGCCTTATCGACTACCCTTGCGAGTCTAAAGTCTCCTTTACCTCCTTCTAAAGATTTGGCGGCTTGGCGAACTTGTTCTTGCCGTTGACTATATCCAGCTTTTTCGCGAACTACTGCCTGCTCGTTGGCTTTTCGAAGATAGTACGCAATTTCCTCCTGGGAGTTTCCACTCCTCTTTCCACCTTTTACGATTATATTTAGACTCATTTTATAAAAAGAAAAAGGAGGCCGGCCTACCCCTAAGCCGGCCTCCAAATAACAACATGATAATAATACTATTACCTGATCAAACGATAGAACCTAAAGCTCTTGGATTGCCTACACGAAGGGTGACCATTGCTTCAGTAAATGCCCGTTTTCCAGCACCATTGTCAGGAAGATCCACTACAGTAATACCTTCTAGGAATTTAAGGGAAACAGTGTCATCGTCAGGGATGAGATAAGCACGGTCGGTATTGACTACGCCTTCAGCGGTGTCTGTACCGGATGGAGTGCCATTCACCCTACCCAAAAATAGGTCCGGGATGATATCGATACTGCCAAAATCACTGACATAATGTAAAACACTATTTACCAAGGTTTTACCGCTAACATCTTGCGTGAAGCTGTAAACAGGATTGTTGGTGACTGCCGCACGGGTGTAATCGGTGATGGCGTTCATCACCGCTGGACCGGCAAACAATTTATACGAACCTTTAGCACCACTTGCGGTGTAAACTGCCTGAAGCAATCCACGAAAAGCAGACTCAGTTAAAGAACTAAGAGTTACGCGAGATCCACTAACAGCACGAAATGCTTGTTTGGCCGCTGAATCGAAAGTATTTCCGGTCGCACTCGGATTAGACCAAGTCCCTAACCCGCAGAGGGTAGCTCCAGCGGAAGCGGTTCCGGCGGCTTGATCGTTTCCTGAAGCGATAGCAGTTTCGATTGAGCGTTTGAGCTGAATTAAACTTTTTGCTTTGGAAGCGTTGAATAATCCACCCTGTCCACCAGGAGCCACATCAATCATCTCAGCCTGACGCGAGACAGAGAATATGTCTCTGATGGTTTGCACCCTGTTGCCCAATCTTGCTCTTGAGTCGATCAAGTTGGCCGCATCAGAGATCGTAAGATCAACGCCGTCGATTGTTCCGCCAATCTCGGGGTCTGCGAGGGAGTCAACCAACCACTCGTTAAGAGTTGCCTTTGGAGCGGCTGATTGTGACAGAGTAGAATACAGAGGTGTTTCTGTAGGTTCTACAGTTTTTAATAGATTTTCTAAGTTTTCGCGAGCGCCTTTGGCGGCGGTCACATTGTAGCTTGTTGCTAATGCCATTTTAAGTATTTCCTTATTTTAAGATTTTAAATTTTATTCCGCGAGAAATGCGGCGAGATCGTTAGCCGAGAGTGGTCCTTTACGATCCAGGATCTTTGATTTTTGTTTCTGTTTCCGAGTCGTTGAATTTTCGATAGGTGGTGAAACATCTCCTCCATCAGTAGGAGGTGGAGCTTTACGCTTTTTGACTGCCTTCTTGGCAGACTTTGCGGCTTGCTCGCTTTTTAATGCTTCTATTCCACGAACTAGAGTGGCGGCGATGAAGTCACCATTCGGAAGACCGTCCAATACATTGGCGTATTGATTTCGAAGTGATTTAAAGGTGTCCCTGCGACTTTCAGAGATATCATCATCTTTGGATGAATCCATCCACGGATGGGTGGCGATGGTATCGCGTGACCACTCTGATTTTTCTTGCAGGTACTGCTTTCGTTGAGGGATTTTCTCAGTAAGATATTCGTCTGCCTGGGTGAGAATATTTCGAATATCATCATCGCTATATTCCTTGCCATCGACTTCTATGTAATCCTTACCGATATGCTGAAGTGCAAACTTCTTGGCGGCCTGTGCTTCCCTCTGCAACTGTTGTAAGTCCTCAAAAGACTGAATATTTTCTAACTCGGGTTGAGCTGGTTGCGACTGACTGCCTCCTGATTGCTTCAGGTTGTCGATTTCAGCTTTGAGTGCTTCAGCAGTTTCTTCTGCTGACTTTGCTCGAGCTGTAAGCTTATTGACCTGCTTTAATAGCTTACCAACAGCTTTAGGAGGTTCGCTCTCGCTTTCCTCCTCGACTTCCTCTTCTACTTCTTCTTCGGTATCTTCTCCGTCCTCTTCTTCGGACTCAGAAAACTGTGAAAGAACATCTTTATCCTGGTCGGTTGATGCTTCTGCGTGGTCGGTCTCGGTATTCTCCTCCTTCGCCTCATCTACCTGAGCCTCCTGATCAGTTTCGACCTGCTCGACAAAGGATGCCGCCAAATCTTCCACCGATAGTGGGCCTCGTACTTGATTGTTTTCTGCTCCCGTAGATTCAGCCGGAGCCTCGCTAATAACTGTTTCTGCCATGATTTCTGCGTTTAAAGTTCGCACTCTTTGAGTTTTCTGCGGGGCAGATACACCCCACCAAAAACTATTTTAGCAGGTAAAAAATCAAATTTCTCAGGAGATTTTATAAACGGACCAATTATTTTTAAATCGTTCGTGCTTGGCCCTAGAATTAACAATATGTGGGTATAAACTAATACGCTTCGCACCGTCTAATTCAATGCATGGAATATGGTAAAAAGTATTCAACTCATCGATATAGGCCACAATGATATCCACTTTGGTGCAATCTATTGATACTTTACCATTACCACCCGATGAAGTAGTTACCTGATATCGGCCAACCCCTTTTCTTTTAGGGTCTCTAGACTTAGTCTCTGTTCCTTTTACCTGAACCTTAAAGACTCGCCCTGCTGAGTTCATAACCAAGCAATCTTGCGGGAGGTAATCCCCCAATGGGATAAATACTTCAAGCCCAGCCTCTAGAGCAGATGCGAAGTATTTCTGCTCGTAAAGATTACCCTTACGCTTCATCTAAATCGACTTCTGACTCGAAATCGACAACCTCTTCATCCAACCATTCTTGCGTGTCATCTACTGCTATTTGAGCCAACTCTAAGTCATCAATATCAGACTCTTCGACCCAACGATTTAGTAAAGACCTATGTGCGTTTTTAAACTGCTGATGGGGTGTCAGTTTCGGCATTTTCAAGTGACTCCATTATTCGGGTAAGCCCAGCTATCTCGCCACTTAGCCTTGCAAGCTTCTGCGGGTTATCCACATGAGTATAGTCCTGAAAATCTACCAGGCATATATCCCTCTGCTCTTTAATAAAATCTTTAATTACTACCCACTCGGTTTGTTGCCCGAGTCCGGCTACTGCATCTGCTAATGTCATTTTTTCCTTTTCATTAAGCGGCCATCGATGTACCTGGTACATTGCCGGGGGCTGTCCCTAGTTGACCAATAAGTGCGTTGCGCTGCTGGGTTTGCATCATTTCGAGCTGACCCGCATATGTTTGAAGCCTCTTGGCGAAATTCTCGTCCTCTTGCATCCGCTGTTGGACATCCTGTGCCGGTATTTCAGGAGTTCCCTGAATGTACTGCTGAAGTTGTTGCAAGCGAAGCTGAGAGTTTACTCCCTGCTGTGGTACATTGACCACCTGACCACTTGCAATCTTAGCGATATCCGCAGAAGTCTCCTGAATCTCTTTATCTGTAGCCTCCTGCTGTGGCATGATTAATTGGGATGCTAAGTTAGGATCAATTGCCTCCAATACCTTGCGGAGATAAATGTCGAATCGAGCCTGGCCACTGCGATCATACTGAGCCATCAATTTACCAACCGTATCGAGCTTTTCGATCACCTTGGATTCATCCTGGTTCATCGAGTTCCAGCTAATATTAAAATCATACAACTCAGCAGTTTCATCCAAAATCAACTGTGCTCCCTGCTCGTTATTCGTAACCCGAAACCAAATCATCGGTCCGCTGTAAGTCCGATCCAAGCACCAAATCCTCTTCAAAACTTCCTTCCATCCACTGAGCCAACAGTTGACCAGGTGCTGTTTTATCACATTGGCCTCCACCGCATCATCAGGTCCAGTCGCCCGACCGGTTATGCGATTACACAACTGGCGGATTTGCATCTCCACCTCCATGCTTGCCTGCGAATAGCGGGGGATCTCCATGAACCCGACCTCTCCCCTACGGCGTACAGGAATCTGTGCCCCTGGACCGAGACGCTCAGGCCTACGGCCGATTTGATATTCAACCGGTGGCATCGTACTCATAGAAGCACGGTCCCGACGACTATCGACTTCTGTCTTTACCGCCAACTCATAACTCTTCAGCAGTTCAGGGTATCCGCGAGAGTCCAGTAAACGATGGTTTAAATGCTCTCTCGTGATACACACGAATGGATATCTGCCCTCGTCATAGCCAACCGGTTCATGGAATCCTGCTTCATCCATTTCATCCGTCCAGCAGGTCTTAGTGACTACGGGAACATCATCTTCATCCAACTCCTTGCGGTAGGTGGTAACTACCCGAATCAATCCCTCGTAGTGCTGACTGCCATAGCTCGTTCCATAGTCATAATGCATCGCCGAGTCGCTGTATCTCTCCTCGTAAAAGTCTTTCGCCTTCTCAATCGCTTCATCGATCCAAGCTTCATCCCATCCCTCATTTACCTTCTGCTTCAACGCTTCAGGAGAATAGTAATGAATACAGTGAATGCTCCTGGCGGATTCTAAATCGATTACATTTGAATCGACTATTAATTCCCTGCCTAACTCATAAGCTTTAACTGCCGGACGGTTTACGACCACTTTTTCGGTCGGAATTTCGGTCTCACCATTCTTCCGTAACTCATTAAGCATCTTCTTGACCCGCCGCTTTTTAAGCTTTGGAAACATAGGATAAAACATCTCTTCGACTCCCTCCTTCATTTCAGGGTCTTCTATCGCCATTGCCAGTTCAGGTGATTGCTCGGCAATCTGCCCCAAACTAATAGGCTCAAACTTCCTCGTCTTCTCCTGCTTCCAGTAAGTACCGAAAAAAGTCACTCCGTTCTGCAATAAATAATTAGCCCCAATCGATGACTCCCTCATCAGTTCATCCATCGTACCC
>Ga0208427_1001341_pt1 | contig 10581 bp, 16 predicted proteins | sample DEB08_DNA_FD_184532 | JGI IMG/M metagenome (GOLD analysis project Ga0208427, IMG submission 184532) | Aqueous microbial communities from the Delaware River and Bay under freshwater to marine salinity gradient to study organic matter... | ecosystem: Environmental > Aquatic > Marine > Coastal ...
CTCGTCGTTATAGTGCTGCTCCCATTTCAGTTCTAGAGTCCTTTTCTGTTTGTAAAGGTTCTGAACGTGTGTTTGCATCATTAACCTCCTCATAGGTTATCCAAGTTTTACTTTTATTGTAAAATCCACTTGTTTCCCATACTATATCAGATTGTCCTAGTTTGTCAACTATTGCATCATTTAACGCTTCCTCGCTGTCTACGCAAGTCACATTAAACTTTGTGAAGTATCCTCTAGATCTAATTTGTACAGTAAATGTTTTCATGAGTTCTTTCTTATAGCATAAAAAAAGGGGGCCCGAAAGCCCCCTTTTAAATGAAAGTTGTGTATTAATTACGCACCTTCAACGCCGAAGATACCTCTAGGGTCTGATACTCCAAATGAGTATCTTTCTCTAGCTTTGTATCTAACGTTTCCAGTATCGAAATCACCTTCCATTGCAGTATTTAACGCTGCTCTTTGGAACATTTTCATTCCATTAGGCACGTCAGTGATAATGTAGAAAGAATCCGTGTCAGTTAAGTAGTTATTAACTCTGTAACCTTGAGGGATCATTCCCATAGACGCAATAGCGTTTATGTCATTATCAGCTGTACCAACTCTACCTTGAGATTTCATCAATCTCTCAGCTGTGAATTGGTTTTCAGAAGGGACAATCATCTTGACCCCTCTAGCTGCAATTTTGAGACCTCTTTCATCAGTCATAGCCGCAATGTCAATTAACGACTGTTCTAATGAAGTTTCGTTAAGATCTGCCTGCGTAGTTAAGGTATTTTTGAAAGTACCTGCTATCGTAGGGTGTGACGTGCTGAAAAGTGCAACACCGTCTCCAGATTTGAATGTGCCTACTGAAGGTAGACCATTGTTCAATGGAGCCGCTGCTTTTACTTGTTTAGCATTCGCCATAGATCTTGCTAATGCTTTTGTGTATCTAGAAGCAAGTCTGTCGTAGAGGTTATCTTCGATAGCTTCTTCAGTGATAGCAAACGCAAGAGCGATTGTCTCGTGAGTGTATCTCGCAGTAAAAGTTTCTTGTGCAGAATCAAATGATACGCCTTGACCTTCACCTTTTACTTGAGCGTTAGCGAACCCAGATAACATAACTTCTTCTTCAAAAGCTCTGTCACTAGATTCAGTAGTATAAATTTCAGCATGCTGATTTTCATACCTTTTGTATTCCAGACCAAATAGTGCATTTAGGCCTGGCTCTAGTTCTTTAACTAGTTGTGATCGTGATATTGCCATAGTCTATATACTCCTATTATGATTGTAGTTCTAACAAGTTAGCAACAACAATTACAGATCTGTAAGCAGCAGTAGCATCATCATTTTCAGGATCCTCTGCTGATCTTAATAATCTATATTGTTTGTTGTCTGCACCAGTTGTACCTATGTCCAAAGTTGCTGTTGATTTACCAGTGTTGGTATCTCCAGCAGAAGCATTCATATCGAATGTTTCTAGGAACACAGCTTGAGCTGCTGCATCGTCAGTCGCTACAATGTAGTTCTGGAATGGATCATCATTTACAAACGCTGTGACGTCTTCACTGTTTGCTGGTGTGATTGAACCTGCGTAGTAGTTTGCCCAAGTCGGCTTCAATGTAGTAGCCGCATTGTAAAATACTCCGTTAAGTACACCAACTACAGGAGCAGCTGAACCTTGTCCTTCGACAATGTATCCAGCAGCACTTTTGACAGCACCACCGTTGTAAATAGCGCCAGCTGTGCCAGCATCTATAAAGTATTTTGATTGACCAGAGATAGCAGGAGTATTTCCTAATCTATCACCAGGGATCAAACCAAAACCTTTTGTGTTTTTGTTTGCCATAGTTTCTCCTATTCCATGTTGTTAACGTTAATTCGATGATAGGGATTAACCCGAGAAATAACTAAAAAATTATTTCTTTGTACCACCGAAGGTTACACGGGACTGTCTATCAATATTGATAGGCATCCTGTTGTCTTGCTCCTTCATAAGATCGTTGTTTATTGCTTCGTCCATACCTTCGGCTTTTGACCTCATGTAATCTTGACGTTGCTGCGCAATCTCTTCTGGAACCTTTGCAAGCAAAAGGCCGCCAACCCCAACCACTCCCTTGTATTTGCCGTCTTCGACGACAGGATAGTCAGATGCATTTTCGATTTCCTCGGCTCTAACAAGTTCATAACCTTGTCTGATCCGACCTTGGATGTTTTTAACATCCTGAAATCCAACGCTCTCTGCTCTAATCCATCTATACCTGAATCCATCAGGTGCAGGGGGTGCATCTAGAGATGATGGTGGAACCCACACTTTTGGTCTTTCAGTTTTTGACCGTGTTTGATTCGCACGGGAAGTCTTATTGTTTTCTTTTTCCATACGCTATACCTCCTTCGTGATTTTTAATTGTTTTGCGTACTCTTCGAGTGGCACTCCTAATTTTTTAGCTATTGCTACCTGTGATGAAGTGAGTCTCACAGTTTTGCGTCCTGGTTTTACGCTTCGATTTGCCGAAGCAACAGACTGAACTGGTTTGGACGTAGTTTGTTGATTAGTATTACCAAACTTATGTGGAAAGTCAACTCTTATTCGTTTATCAACTTCCGCATAGTACTCATCAGAATTAGGGTCAAACCCTTCTTTTTCAACTAAATCCTTATGGATTTCAAAAGCAGTAAAAGTCATAGCTCGATCTTGACCGAACCACGTATTTTTAGCTGCCCAATCTTCCGCTCTAGGATCTGATTGAGGTAATTCTGCTGGAGTTTGTTCTGGTAATCTTCCACCGTCAGAAAGTTTGACAGGTTGTTCCTGTACTGTTTCTTCCCTACCTTGTTTTAGCTGTTCCAGTTTTGCATTCTCAAAAGCGAGTTGTGCAATTCTTTTATTAGCTTCTGTTTGAGCTTTAGCATCTCCATTCTCTATCGCTATTGCCAGTTCTCTTTGAGCTGACTCTAGTCCAGACTGAACGCTTGACTCAAATTTTTTAACATAATCAGAATCTGTCTTTTTAAATCTAGATTCTAATTCTTGTCTTCTATGTTCAACCGCTTTAGCATAATCTAAAGCTGCTTTTTCCCTACGTTCTGCTTCTCTCATTTTTCTTGTGAGTTTAGCAATACGATTTTGAACACCTTTGCTGTATTCTTCTAATTCTCCATCAGATTTTTCAGCAGGTTTTGTTTCCTGGTCCGTGGTCTCTGTTTCTTGTTTGGTTTCTTTTGGTTCAGTCTCTACGACTGACTCATCTTTTTCTTCTGGTACATCGATCTCGGCCCCTGGGCCAGACGTATCAATGTCCACTGTTTTGTTTTCGTCTGTTGGCATAGTTATCTCCTATGTTGGTTAATATTCATGCAAGATATCCTCTGGATTCTTGATGGTTGCTAAAACTTCATCATCGTTTAGCAGACGAATTTCTCCTCCCTCAATTTTTATTCTGGATCCTGCATATCGGGCAAACATTACCCAATCACCTTCCTTGCACCATGGACCATCAGGATATCTTTCCTTGTCCTTGTAGCAATCTGGACCCATTCTTAAAACTAAACCACATTGAGAAGCAACTTGTTGTCTCTCTAATGTTTGTTCAGCTAAAACGATTCCGCCTTTTGTTTTTTCCCTCATCTTAAAAGGCAAGACTAACATTCTCCAACCCGTAGGGTTAGGAAGTTTTTCTTTTTCGTCAGTTAACTTTTTTTCTTTTGGTTGTTTTTGGTATTTTTCTTCTAAAGCGTTTTTATGCTTTGGTATCTCGTTTTGAGATGTCGATGACTGTTCCATTGTTTTGCTCCTTATCATTTAGCAGGATAGAGATTTCCTGTTTAACCGCTTCTAAAGCGTTTATTTGTCCTATTATATACTTGTATTTTTCCATATTGTCAATGTTTCCAGAGGTTACATTAATAGACAACTGGTCCAGTCTCACGTTAATACTTTTTAATAATCTAGTTATTACTCTTTCTAAATTCACTTTAACAATTCCACTTTCGAAGGGATTTGTTTATTCTTGAATCAGGATCTCTTGCAGTTTTAGCTGATGTCAATCGTTTTTTCATGCCCTTCATACGAGCGCAGAAGCTTTTTCTTCTGTTAGCAGCTTTTGATCCTTTTTTTAATTTTGATGGTTTAGTTGTTACAGCCATAGAAAGTTTAGAACCAGGATTTGCAGCTCTGTAAGATGCAATACCTTTTCTATTCAATCCACCAGATTCAGACTTGCCTTCTTTTCTTTGCCAAGCTGGTGATCCACCTGATTTGAATTGTCTTCTAAACATTATTTTTTCTTTTTATCATCTGCAGTTTTTTTAACTGCATATACTGTTGCTGGTATACCTGGTTTACTCCAAGCACTAACTTGATCAGAAACTTTTTTGCTATTCATTTTTTTAATTTCTTTTTCTGCAAATTTATCAACTTTTTTTTGCACTTTTTTAGCTTTTTTTGTAAAAGCTTTTCCTAATCCTTTTAATGCAATTATTCCCATAGTTATGCCTGTGATTTTTTAATTGCTTTAGCTGTTGGTGCACCTTTGCTTCCAGGTTTTCTCATTTTTTCACCAGAGCCCGCTGCAATTCTTTTTTTCTTTTGTTGAATATTGTACCAAAGGCCTTTTCGTGCCATTTTTCCAGATTTTGTTTTGTGATATTTACTTGACATTTACTGCCTCCTTACATTTTTCACATCTATGTTTAAATTTTGGATGTTCATCGCAAAAACCTTTTGCAACAAATGCGTTTTCAGGTGCAATAGGTGTTTCTAAACATCTACAGAATTTACCAAAAAATTTTTCTATTAATTTTTTAAACATTATTCACCTTTTGATTTTTTAAAAGTTTCTTGAGAAGCTTTGTTTCTATCTTTAGATGGATCACTTGCTTGAAATATTTTTTTTGATTCTTTATTTCTGTATTTAGCCATAAAAGTTTCTTTTATAGAAGAACCTGTAGTAGGCGCAACTTTATCAATAGCTTTTCCGCCTTTGCTACTTTTTTTTCCAATCCATTTACCTAAATTAAAAAATCCTGACATTTTATTTTCCTTTGTTCATATTTATCACATCTGTAGCCTTAAGTCCATATATGGCTGCAACTACTGAAACCCAAAGGCCCACTATCCACCAAGGCATCTCTTGTAATTTTTGAAAGTATAAATCAATTTTTTCTTGCATTTTTTCATCTTCTGCAAATACAGAATACGCCAACAAAAACAGAGGCGAAGAAATTGTTAAAAGTACAAATTCGTCCTTCCAGTCTGATTTTTGATTTTCTGCAATTTTACCAGAAAACTCAATTTCTCCACGTTTCATTTTTTCAATGTGAAGTAATTTAGCTTCTGACATTGCAACGTCAGCTGCTTTTTTGTTTTTGTATATTTCAAGTCCAGATTTTAGACCTTGACCCAACAAACCCCAAGGAATCATACTAATACCAAGTTGCTTTTTGTTTTCTAGCCTTGCCAGTACCTTTAACAGTTGTCTTATCACCAGTTGCAATGTAATTTTTGCCTCTGATGCTAGTTTCACTTCTTGGATCTACGATTAGATTTTCAGAAGGCACTTTAACTGCTTTAGATTTTTTATAGTTCATCATGTTAACCTCGTTTTTTACTTTTACCAGCTTCTGAAAGAGCAATTGCAATAGCCTGTTTAGGGTTTTTTACAATTTTTCCTGACTTACCGCTGTGTAGTTTGCCAGATTTAAATTCCTTCATAACCTTCTTAACCTTTTTTTGTGACTTTGTCATCTTTTTCATTATTTTCCTCCTCTATTTCTCATTGAATTTGACATTTGTTGTTTAACAATTGAAGTTTCAGCTCTTAATTCAGCTAAATCTTCGTTTTGATCCATCTTATCTTCGGCAATTTCTCTACTTTGAACTAATTTTGCTCTTTCAAGTTCTGCTTTTTTCTCCATTTCCTCTTTTTTACGTTCATTTTCCATTGCTCGTAAGTCAACTTCTCTTGATTTTAATTTTAATAGAGGATCAGAGTCAAATTGTGATGTAATTTTGTTTTCTTCCTTCATAAATTCTTCAGTCATCTCTGAAATCAACACTGCTTTTCTAGCTTCTATCTGTTGAGTGATCTGTTGAAGCTGTTGTTGAATTTGTGGATTCATTTGTGCTTGTTGTTGCATCATCATCATTTGTTGGAATTGTTCATTAAACTCTAATTGAACTTGTTCTTGAGCCATTATTGAGATGTGTTCTAAAATATTTTTTTGTATTGCAGCCATTACCATTGGATTATTTCTAACCATATTAGTTGACATAAAGTTTAAGTGAGCTGTGATGTGTGCTCTGTGATCTTGACCAGGAAATGCTTGGAAAGGTTTGCCACCTAACGCATCAATGTGTTCTAAAGATGGATCTTTAGGCATTGGTGGAGCAGGCGGTGGTAAAATTTGATCAACATTTTTTACACCGATTGCAGTATACATATCTCTATACACAGCATACAAATTATGTAGTTGTGGATTAGATGTAGCTAACTGTAATTCAGTTTGAGCAAGAGTTATTCTTTGAGACATTGAAAAAATATTAGGGTCAGCAACTGGAATGATATCAACTCTATCATCAAAGTCAGCTTGTTTAATTTCTTTTGCACCACCAACTACGTCATAAGGATAAACTGGTGGTAAATAAGTTTTAATAATTTTAGCAAGTAATTTAAATTCTTTTTTTAATGCGCCATATAATCTTTTATGTATTGCAGACATAACTTTTGATCCTCTTTCAAGAAGAGCAATAGTTGTACCTACAGCAGCATTTTGATTTCCATCTCCAACTTGCATTTCAGTAATTGATGCAAACCTCTGCCCAGCTTGAACTACAATTCCCATTAGCGCTAACAAAGTTTGAGATGGTTCTTTATAAGGTAAAGGGTAGAAAGCATCTCTCAACGATCCACCAGGTGCATCGACGTCTTTAAACTCACCAGGTTGAATCGGAGCTGCTTCATCTCTAACCCTTACTCCTCTTTGTTTAAACCCTGCAGGTAAATTAGATAATGTACCAGCATCTAATAATTGACGGAGAGCAGTCGTTGCCGTCCTGCTCAATCCGCCAATCATGTGAATTAATCCAAAACCATAAAATCCTAGTCCTGGCAGAAATTTAAAGTGGACAAAATATTGGATCTTATTTTTCTTTGGATCATTGGGCGCATAGTTCCTTCTTATCGAAAGAACTTTAGTACTACCTTCTTCGATTGTAACGATGTAAGGTAGCTTGATTCCAGTCGGTTCCCCGTCTGGACCAATATCTTCAAAACCTTCTAGATCTAAATTAATGTGACACTCCAGTAATGTATAGACATCATCTGGCTTGCCAGTTTTTTTAGTTCCTTCAAGTTCTCTCTCCTTTTCAGTAACTTTATCTTCTATTACTGCTGGTGGAGATAATTCTATGTCAGAATAAAATCCTGCGACTTGTTGTTTTCTCAAATCGTTTTCAGAAATTTTAATTGTATGAATGACTGATTCCGCATCGTCTAATGAGGTAGCCGTATACGGAACAATCAAATCATCCGCTGGAATAAACTTTGATACAGCTCGTCCCAGTAAATCGTCATAATAAACTTTTTTGAATGAAGAACCTGCTAGGGGTAAATGAAATAACATTTGATCAAACTCTGGTTCATATTCTTGCATCTGATCCATAATTTGATAGTTCATAAAATCTTTGACACGTTGTGCTTGTTGTTCTTTTTGTGGAGTGATTGCTCCTACGATTTGAGTTCTAACAGGACCATCACTTGGTAATAATTCTTTGTAAGCCATTGCTTGAAACTGTGTAACAGCTTCAGCTAGTACAGGGTGCGTGGCACCTGATGCACCTTGGAAAGGTTCTGTTCTGTTTTCATATTTAAATCCTAAAAGATCTAAACCTTCCATGTAAGATTGTTCCCAATCTTTTCTGGACATTTTATAGTCCATATAATTTTCTTTTAAAACACTTCCTAGTGGATCTAAAACATCTTCAGGTAAGATGTCTGCTAAATTGTCAAAATGAGATTCGGTTCCAGGTACATTAACTGCACTTGGATCAAAATTAATTGTTGCTCCACCATCTTCTTCTGGTGTGACTTCTACGGGACCTTTTTCTGTAACTTCCTCTTGAACTTGTACTTCTTCTCCTGCGCCTGGGACCTCTAATTCAGTACGAATTTCATTTGGGAGTGATTTATCGATATCTGCCATTTAAACTCCTAATATTGTTTACCATATTTTTTAAGAGAAGCCAAGCCTTGATGGTTTGGGCCTCTTTTGGGTGGTATTGTTGTTGTTAAACTAGCTATACCTCCTGAAGCCATTTTTGATACTCCTCCTGCAATACCTATTTTGTCTAATAAATCAAGTCCTCCTACATCATAAATTAATTCCCACTTATTTAAATCACCAGCCATTTCATCTAACTCTCCTGGTTCAAATTGTAACATACTTGGAATTCTTTCAGCGCCTGGTTCAATAGTGCCAGTTAAATATTTTCTTTGCTCTTGTAATCTTTTAGGAGCATTTAAAATAGACATTCTTTTTTCAGACTCTTCTTCTGTTTCAGGGAATAATCTTGATTCTTTTTTATATTCTTCTGCTCTTATTCCAGCTTTATTTTGTTGTCTCTCCTCTGCTTCTTTCCAAGTTTCATAGTCAGGGCTTCCTGGTTTTATTTTATTTTCTAATTTGGTTAATTCTGTTAATTTTAATTTTAATTTATTTTTTAAATCTTCAGACTGCTCTGGTTTTAAATATTGTTCTCCAGAAGAAGCTGCTTCCAAAGAAGCAATTTCATTATAAATTTCTTCTTGTTTTTTTAAATTATCTAAATATCTTAACTTTGCAGGGTCTTTACCAGCAATTTCTTTTTCAAGAAGTTTTGTAGCATCTTCGAATGGACTACGCCCTTCTTCTTTTTTTAAATCTCCTAAACCAAATGTTTTTCCAAAAAAAGTTTCGGCTGATGCTTGTTTGTGAGTATATCCTTTTCTTCTAAAATAATCATATGTCCCTGCTTCAACCAAACCTTCCACAACTGCTCCTGCAGGTCCCCCTATTGTTCCTAAAGTTCCTTGTAGTCCTTTTCTAAAAAGTGAAAAAAGTTCAGGAATTTTTTTAGCAGCATTTGCAGCTTTTCTTTGTTTAGTTAAAGCTTTTGCTCTTATTATGGGATCATTAGATTTTAAATCTTCTTTAGTTTGAATAACATCTTTCATATAACAAGCAACGTCTTCTTCTCCTCCTCCAGATTTGTTACATCTATAGCCCATCTGTTTAAATTGTTTTACGGTTAATCCTTTACCTCCAGATATTTTTTTATTTTTTGGATTTAAAAACATTTCTACATTTTTTGGTTTTAAAAACTCTTGAATAGTCATAGCACCTTTTGGCATTTCTATTGTGTAACCCAATTTGTTAGATGCTTCTACGATGTCAATACCTTCATTTTTCAAATCTGCTAATCTTTTTGGTGAATAGTAATTTTCTACATTACCTACTGGTCTTATTTTAGGAAGTTTAACGCCGTAACGTTCTTCAAAAGAACGAGCAAGTTTATTTATTCTTCTTGATTCTTCTACAACAGAAGAAGGATTTTTCATTATATTTTGTCTAGCTCTAGAAAAAGCAGATTGAAAAGAAGCTAATTCTTTTTGATTTAAATTTGAATCTAATACATCAATAAATTGTGAAAACTCTCCAACTCCTGTTTTTGCACTACCAGTCACTCCAACAATTTCATTTATATCAAATCCTTTGATTTTATTTTTTCTTAAAATTTCACTTGCTTGTCTTTTTAAAGAAGCAAAAGTTCCTTTTTCGTTACCTAATGAATTATCTATAGTATCTAAACTAATTTTATATAAAATACCCCTGTACGGATTACCAAAAGCACTTTTTTCAATCATAGAAAATAATTTGTCACTTCTACCTGGAGTATATTTAATGTTTTTTAATCTTGGTTCATTAAATTTATGACCGCCATAAATTTGAGCTAACCTAGTAGTAGCTGTAGCCGCTTCATTTATATTAATTCCCAGTTTTGTTAAAACTTCTTCTGGTACAAGTTCCCCTTTTTTTAAAAAACTAAAAGATTCCTCGTTTTCTACCAATTTTAAAATATTATCTACTGTGTTTTTTTTTAATTTAGTAACTTGTTGTTTTTGAAAATCTTTATCTAAAATATCTCGAAGTCCACTTTCATAAAATTCTTCTCTACCTAAATTATATTTATTTCTAATATCTTGAGTAGTAACTCCTGGTTTGTTAGCATATTTAATAAACTCTTCTCTTAATTTAGAATCTTCTAAAATTGTTTTAGCTTTTTCATATTTTATTCCTGAAAACTTACCCATTCTTTCTTTCATATCTTTTAACATATCATCATTGGGTTCAGAAAATTTTGTAATGCCTTCTTCTTTAATTGTTTGAATTCCGTATCTATCTAAAACTTGTTTTACATATCCTGGATTGTACTCTCGAAGAGTACCAATTTTAATATCTTTTTTTTCTAAAAAATCTAATAATTCATCTTTCGTTAAAAGATTAACTTTTCCTGGTTTTTTATATCCTATTCTACCACCTTGGTTAAAAGAAGAATACTTTCTA
>Ga0208427_1001345_pt1 | contig 10564 bp, 3 predicted proteins | sample DEB08_DNA_FD_184532 | JGI IMG/M metagenome (GOLD analysis project Ga0208427, IMG submission 184532) | Aqueous microbial communities from the Delaware River and Bay under freshwater to marine salinity gradient to study organic matter... | ecosystem: Environmental > Aquatic > Marine > Coastal ...
TTCGTGATCAGGAACGAAGGAATCGTGATGCTTACCTACAAGGTATGCTCCGTAAGCAAGAGATTGAAGAATCTCAAAGACAAGTAAATAAAAGGCTCGAAGATACTTATCGTGAAACTTATCAGCAGGCTAAGCTTCGTAATGAGAAAGCCAGGGTTGATACTGGAGAAGCTAAGTATGAGCGTAACCTAGAAAGTCTTGCAGGTTTGTCTGAAGGCATCTCCAAAATGGTAGTTGACCTGAAAGAAAAGCGTGACACTGAGAAGCAGATTGAAGGGTTTCAGCTGGTACATGTTCTTGGTGCTAAGTGGCAAGAGTACACCGCACTGAAAGCAGGTGAAGCTGATATTGAAGCTAAAGATACTGCATACAATGCTATTATTGAGCAACTTCGTAATCGCGGTATATCTGAATCTCAGATTGAACAGCTAAGGAACTTGAGTGGTCAGCGCCTGTATGGTGCCATGAAAGCTTTTGCTACCCAAGGTGTTCAATCCTTTGAAGAATTCCGTGCTGAAAATGCTGACCGTGAGTTTGATATTAATGGTCAGACCTATACAATGTCTACTGCTATCAATGGTGGTATGCCTGTAAAGGCTGCTATTGATACTATTCTTAGAGGCGAGTTCTTCCAGCAATTCAAAGGAATGGACCCGACTTTCTTGAATGAATACCTCATGCCTGGTATGAGGAAAATTGAAGAAAGGGAGAATGCTGTATTTGCTGACGCATACAACAAAAATCTTGCGTTGATCCGTGATGAGGAAGAAACACGAGACCTTCGTACTGAAATTGATTCAGCTCGTAACCTAGGTAGAAGTCTTGGTGATGCTTCTCAGGCATGGATTATGCGTACCTCAGGTGGCACACCAGTTGGTCTACGTCGTCAACGTGCTAAGCTTATCAGCATTTACGCAGACATGGCTGCAGTAGGTGAGTTTACCATTAATGACTTAGAGAGCCTTGGTCAAGCCGGAGTAATCCTCAAAGGATCAGCGAAGGAACAGCTGTTTAAAGATCTTTATAAGAAAGATTATAAGCAGTTAGAAGATGCCATTCAAGATTATAACAAAGAGCAGTATAACGATTTTCAATCTGATCAAACTATTAAAAAAGAAGAGTTTATCAGAGTAGCAGGACCAGCTATTCGTGAACAAATTGCTGGTAAAAGCGAAAAAGAAATTCGTGCTACTTATGATGCAGTTGAGCAGCGCTGGATGGAACTATTTAATGAATCTCCACCGCAAGTACTGCGCTATCAGGAGCAGATGGCAGTACAGGAAGCTACTGAGCTGCTTGATAGAATGAAAAATGATGGCACTCTTTCTAAAGATTATCTCTACAATGGTAAGTTCTCTGCAGAAACAATTGCAAAATACGAACAGTACGCTACTAATTATGCTGAACAAGCTAAGCTAGAACGTACTCAAGCTATTTCTGGTGCTAAGGGTGCTTTGAGTAAAGTTGTAAACACAACTACTCAGTTTAAAGAAGGTGAAGAAGAAGCTCAGCTTTTACCTTACATTCAGTCAGAAATTGATACTCGCGCCTATCAAATGATTAGAGATGGTGCTGAACCTGGTGCAGCGTATACGCAAGCTGGGTTAGATGTCTCTAAACAGATTAAAGATGGTGAAGGTAAATTTGCACGGGAAGAAGGTGTTAATGGCAGGTTCCTTGTTTTAGGAAAGGATTCTGGTCAGTTGGCTCAGAGGCAGCGTAGAGAAAAACTGCGCACTAGAATCAGTGAGGATAATGCACTTATTACAAAGGAAGTTCTACTTACTCCTGAAGAAGTTCAAAAAGCTAAAAGAGTCGGTAGTGGTGGCTCAATGCCACATATTGTGACAACATTGCAACAATTTTACCCAACACTTTCTCCTTATGAAATTATCGAACGTCAGCTTGAACTAGCTGGTGAGACATTTGAAAACATGCCTCCTGAAGGCGAAGTATATGGATTCTTGCCACCAGAGCTTCGGATGTTTACAACCTACAGACCATCTTTGAGTCGCACAGCACGTGCAACACGCCTAGCAACTGGTGCTACTGGTAAAGCTGCATTTGAACCTTTACTTAATTTGATTGCTAGTAAAGAGTCTAGATCTACTGACCCAGCAAATGATGGTTATGATGCAATTAATCTTGCTGGCTCTTATAAAGCAACAACTTTTACTGAACGGTTTGGTCGGCGCTACGATCAATTTACAGTTGCAGAGATTAGACAACTTCAAGATAAAGGTATTATCCATGCAACTGGTAGAAACCAAATCATTGGAATTACTCTTCAATCTTTGATAGATCAAGGTGTAGTCTCTCCTAATGAGATGTACACTGAAGATGTTCAGGATAAAGCTGCAATCGCTTTGGTCAACCGTAGAGCTGGTAAGTTCTTTGCACAAGGCGGACAAGTACCTATTCTTGGTATGGGTCAGGAGTGGGAAGGTTTGAAGAAAGTAGATCCTGCATACCTTACTGATGTGATGCAGCAGGTACGAACAAACCTTCAAAATGAACGATTTGATGTAGAACGTATGCGTCCAGAAATTGTTTATCGTGTTGGTAACATCGGACCTACTTCTACAGGTTCTCATCTAGATGTAAAAGATGTTAAAGGAACTTTCTTTGGTCGTAAATCTCTTGATGAATACATTGGATTCCAAACAGCTGAAGGTATCACACCTTTGTCTGCAGGCGTAACAGTTAGTGGTGGAGAGTTTGGTGCATCACGTAGCTACGGTCAACATCTTGGATGGGATTACGCTATGCCTGCAGGTACACCTGTTGTTCTTCGCAATGGAGCACGTCGTATTTCTTCAGTTAGAACCGAACACGGTGAAAAACTAACTATTGGTCTGCCCGATGGCAGGCGCTTTACTTTCTTACATGGTGAAACAGTACAATGAGTATAGACCTTTATGGATTTGATGATCCTGGTGGTATTGAAGTCAACCAAGCAGCGTTGGCTGACACAGGACAAGCAGAACGATTGAGGGAGGAAGTAGAAGCCCGTCAACTGTTGGAAGACCAACAAGCCCAAGAAGCTGCGGCTTCTCAAGCAGAGTACGAACGTACAACTAATGAAGACGGGACTCCTAAATCTTCCCAAGAAACAATGGATCCAAAGAAGTTTGGAACACTAGAGAATGCCCAAGAACTGGGTAATGCTTTTGTAGGTGCAGGTATTGATCTTATCAATAGTGTGGGCTCTATCCCTAAATTCTTTGATCCTGCATTCTATCAATCAGACAAAGAAAACCCTTATGAGTTTGAAGCACCTTGGTTGATTACAGCTAAGCCTATTAACCGTACAACATGGGGAAAGATTCTCCGCACTACTCTTGAGTTTGCTGGTGGTGCTATTGGTGTTGGCAAGGTTGGTTGGGGCATCAAAGGTGTACAAGGTTTGGCAAAAGCAACTAATCTTGTTGATAAAGCAGGTAAAGCAACTAAAGCTGGTCGTCTTATCGGCACTGCTGCAGCAGGTGGTGTCTACGATTTGGTTAGCAATGAATCCCAAAAAGGTAACCTAGCAGCATCTATTCTAGAAGTTAAGCCTGATTGGGCTCCTGCATTGCAAAACTTTGCCACCACGGATGATATGAGCCCAGCTCAACGTTCAGCATATAGTATGCTGGAAGGTCTTGGTATCGCACCTGTCTTGGACATTACATTTGATGCCTTTGGAGCAGGATTCCGTGCTGCAGGTAAAAAATTAAAAGGTGGTAAAGAACGCATTACCGACCCAGAAATGTCTAAGATGTTTCCAAATAAAACTTTGGAAGCAGCTGATAGCATTGAAGAACTTGAGTATGTCTACAAAACAGAACGTGTTGAAGCTTCTGCAAAAGAGACTTACGAAGAAACAACTGGTGCTAAATGGTCTAGGTTGGACGATGCAACCAAGCAAAGCCTGATGCAGGATCAAGCTAAGGAGCTTGGTATTGATTGGGGAGAGCGTAACTTTAACAGGCGTGCTGAAAAGCAAGGTCAGACTAATCTTGATGTTGCAGAAGATCAACTCCTTGATGACCTTGATGCAGGTGCACCTCGTGAAAATCCTGCATACATGGAAGGTGGTGATGTAACTGACCACCAAGGATTGACTAATACTAGTCGTCCTATGAAAGGTGTTCGGGATCAGATTCGTATTCGTAACGACTTTGCTCAAAAGGATGGTTCACCACGTGGTCCGTTGTCTGAAGCACAGATTCGTCGTATGGAGTATGGTGCTCCTGGTATGACTCAGGAAGAAATTGATAAACTGGCTGATGGCTTTGTTGTCGATCCAGTCTATCAAAAACTGTATGGTGGTGATACTCCTACTGAAGTTAAGCAAGACTTCCTGGATATGGCTGTCACTGTCCGTGAGTTCCTTGATGAGTCTGGTCATAGTCGTGTTAATGATGCATCACCTGAGGAGTTGGTTGAGTTTATTGAGACGCTTCGTTATGTAGATGAGGCTGATAAGCAAACCAAAATTGAAGGTGTTAGTGTTCTTAACCAAGCACAGCTAGTAGCTACTGACCTTATTATGGGTCAACTGCTTACTGGTGCTCGTGATTTGTCTCGTGCTGCGTTGAGCGTCATGGATCAAGTTGATGTTAAAGCACAGGGCAGTATCGTTGATGGTGTACTTGCTCGTTATGCTACGCTTGCACGTATGCGTAAAGAAACCAGCTTGATGTCTAGTTGGAACCTTCGTCGTTTCCGTCCTGGCATTGATGATATTACCCTTCGTACTGATGCATCTGATGCTGTTGCTGCTGAAGTACAGACCTTGAAACAGCTACTTAAAGATGATGTAGATGATAGTTTGCTTCAAACTTTCCTCCATTTCTCTGCTGTTGGTGGTAACAAACCTCAAACATTTAAGGATTTGCAAGCATTTATGAAGCGTAAATTGCATGGTTATCGTGATGGTAACAAGCAAATGCGTAATCAAATCATCAATGAGATGCAGATTATGGGTGTTAATAGCATCCTGAGCGGTCCAAAAACACCTGTACGTGCTGCTGTAGGTACTGGTATTGGCACTATTATGCGCCCTGTATCTACGATTATCGGATCTCTTGGTAGCGAAGATAGAGCAGTAACAGAGAGTGCTTTTGCTGCTCTTGGTGGTATGTGGGAATCTATGGGTGATGCTTGGCGTAAAGCTGCACAAGACTTCCGTGGATATACTCAAAACAACGAAGGATGGCGTGGTGTAACTACCTCACCTAAGGAGTATGAATTTGAAGCACTCAAAGCTTTCCATTATAAGTATGGTAGTGATGGTGATAAGGCAGCTATGGCTATGGCTAACTTCCTTCATCAATCAAATAAACTTCCATTCCTTAACTACGGTCCACGTATTATGCGTGCTACTGATGTTTTCTTTTCTCAGTTGATTGGTCGTGGTCGTCAACGTCAGCTTGCTTTCTTGGATGTTAAGGATCGTCTGAAGAGTGCTCAACAAGTTGTGTCTGATCAGGACATGAAGAAGTTGGTGCGTGCAGCTGAGCTTAATTTTGAAGGCAAAGTCTTTACTGCTGATGGTCAACTCAGTGATGAAATGGCTAAATATGCTGCTGATGAAGCTAAGCTGACTAAAGAGTTGACTGGGTTTGCTAGAGAGTTGGATCGTGCATTTGATAAGGCACCTTACCTTAAACCTTTCATGCTATTCATGAAAACAGGTGTTAATGCCTTGGAAATGACTAGTAAGCATACTCCTATCCTTAATCGTTTTATCAAAGAAAACGTTGATATTATGACTAAGGCTTGGGACGATCCTGTTATGGTTAAGTATGGTATTAAGTCCGCTAATGACTTGGAGATTGCCAAAGCTACTATGCGTGGTCGTGAAGCCCTAGGTTATGGTTTTGTGAGCACCGCTGCTATGATGGCTCTCAATGGTCAGATCACAGGTAATGGTCCACCGGATCGTGAACTTCGTGAAGCTTGGCAGCAATTTGGATGGAAACCACGTTCGGTTAAGATCGGTGATGTGTATGTTAGTTACGAATCACTTGAACCATTTAACCTGTTCTTCAGTTTTATTGCTGACATTGTTGACTCCCAAAAAGTTATGGGTGAGGAATGGGTTGGTAATAACCTAGGTAAACTTGGATTCTTGGTAACTCAAAACATTACTAACAAAACTTTCTTGAATGGTATGTTCCAAGTTCAAGAACTATTCTATAGTAATGGTCAACGTCTTCCTACTGTTGCAGCTAACCTTGTCAACAACCAAATTCCACTTGGTGGTATGAGGAATGAGATTGGTAAGCTTGTTAGTCCGGGTATGCGTGAACTAGAGAAAGGATTCTTGGATGGTATCCGTAACCGTAACCTTTACTTGGATCTAGTTGCTGGTAAAGATGGTAAACTTCCTTATCGTTATGACATCCTTGATGGTCGTCCTATTAATGATAGTCTGCCGATTGTTCGGCTGATGAATGCTGTTAATCCTTTCTACATTAATCCTGCTACTAATCCTACTCGTGAGTTGCTATTCCGTAGTGGAGTAGATCTTAAGTTGACTTTTAATACTGGTCCTAATAATGAATCACTTGAAGGTCATCCAGAACTTAAGTCTAAATGGCAGTATTATGTAAGTAAGCAGAACATTGAAGCTCAGCTTGAAACTCTTTTCAAAGATAAAGCTGTCATTAAATCAATTCTTGATATGGAAGAAGATCGTGCTGCAGGTCGTCGCTACGAAACTTCAGAAACCTTCCATGTACCACTTATTAATAACATTTTGAAAAAAGCAAAATCTAATGCGTGGGCTCAATTGATGAGTGATACTCCTGAAGTTCGTGAGCTTAACGAACAAAGCCGTCTTGAAACGTTGTCAGGTCGATACCGCAAGATGGGTAGCCGTGAAAAGGCTAACGAAATTGAAGACCTTCTTTCTATTATTAAGTAAAAATGGCAACAACAAACAATTTTACGTTTGGAGTAGATGCTCATCCATTTACTCTAAACTTTCCTTTTATTGATGAGGATAACTTGGTAGTAACTTTGGATGGTGTTGTTAAGACACTGGATACTGACTACACGGTTATCAATAAAACTTCTAACACAGCAGCAGGTGTGGGTTTTCTGAGTGGTGCTCGGATTCAATTCACTGCTAGTCCACTTCCTACAACTGGTGCTGTTAAGGTAGTTCGTAACACTACTCTTGAGACTACCTCTACTTTTAAGACAGGTTCTGCTATTCGAGCAATTGACCTGAACTCTAACTTTACTCAAAACCTTTATGTAACAGAAGAGATCTCCAACAATGCAATCCTTACCGATGGTAGCAATGCATTTGATGGTGACCTTAACATGGGAGGTAACCAGATTACTAATCTGGCTGGTCCTACTTCTGATACTGATGGTGTAAATAAAAGCTATGTAGATGCTCGTTTTAGTGATGGTGCTGGAACAGTTCCAAGTTTCACACGTTGGTTAGTAACTGCTACTAGTGGTCAAACAGTTTTCAGTGGACTTGATTCAAATAATCAAACTTTGTCCTTTCAACAAGGTAGAGAAAGTGTCTTTGTAAATGGTGCTCTTCAATCACGAGGTTTAGACTACACTACCGATACTGCAGGAACTACTGTCACTTTTAATGTTGGTCTTACTACAGCTGATGTAGTTGATATAACCTGTGTCAATAGCCTTCTTAGTGGTGTTAGCGGTCAAGCTAGTTCTGTTCAATACACTCCTAGTGGTGTTGGAGTAGTTTCTAGAACAGTAGAAGCTCGCTTACGTGACTTTGTTAGTGTATTAGATTTTGGAGCTATTAGAGACGGTGTAACAGACGATACGGTTGCTTTTACTGCTGCTGATACTAGCAATGTTCCTTACTTTGTTCCTCCAGGTAACTACGTTCTTAATGCAGTTTTGACTGGTACTAAGGCATTCTCTTTCGGTGATGTAACAATTACTGGTACTGGTAGTATTATATTGAATGAACTACGTGAAGCAACAACTAGTAATACTGGTGTAGTTCAGCTTACTAGTGCACTTAATAGCACAAGTGAAACATTAGCTGCAACTGCTAATGCTGTAAAGCTTACAAATGATGCTGTAGCTACAGTTCAAGCAGCAGCTGATGCAGCTCAAGTGCCGTTTACCCGGACTAATACCAACACTAGCAAAACCATTGCTATCAACGACCATGTAACAGTAACTGCTTCTGGTCAAACCATTACACTTCCAACAGGTAGCGATGGTGACACTGTACGAATTAGTGTTGGTAGCTTTACTGATACTATTGTGTCTAGTGCTCAAAACATCATGGCAAGTGCTTCAGATCTAACCATTGATGTTGCTCTTAAAACTGTAACCCTTATGTATGATGATAATCAAGATGGTGGTCTTAGTGTTGTTGGTTGGAGGATTATCTGATGAGTAATCTTAGTGAATTTATTGGTGGTGGTATTAAGAGTGTTCAAACTGGAAGTGCATCTCAAACTGGAGGTATTGTAAACGTAACAATTAACGCTGTTAATGTTAATAAATCATTTATTATGATTAATAGAACTAATGGAACTTCTACCTCTACTCCCGGTTATCGTTCTGCAGTTCTTAGTAACTCAACAACAGTTGAATGTACTGCATACGCAGGTAGTACATTTACTACTGTAAGTTTTACCGTCGTTGAATATTACTAAACCCATCATGAGATATTATTACGCACAGATTGATGACAACAACATTGCAACATCAATCTTAAATACCTTTGCAACCATGGATCTCCCTACCCATATTCAACTTGTTGAGTTTGATGATACTGTTCTTGGTAAAACCTGGAACGGTTCATCTTGGGAAGAAACACCTACTTAATAAGGGTTAACTAATGACAAAAACACGTGACTTAGCCGACCTGGGTGGAGGTTTCATCCAGGCTGGTACTGGTGCTGTGCAGCGCACCGTTGAATCAAAGCTGCAAGATATGGTGAGTGTTAAAGACTTTGGAGCAGTTGGTGATGGAATTGCTGATGATACAGCGGCTATTCAAGCAGCACTGACGTATGCTGTCGGTATATCAAATAGCAAAGTCGTATTTCCAAGTGGTAAATACAAGTGCAACTCAGCGCTGGGATCATTTACTGGGTCCAACATCGAAGTAGACCTGCAAAATTCCACGTTGGATTTTTCAGGGCTTAGCCTTAGCTCTACTGGACCGCTGCTTCAGTTCACTGGCACGTATGATTCAGTAGCGACTCTTACTTCTGGTGCGTCATCGGCTAGCAAAACAATATCTGCTCCTTCTGCTGGGTTTGCAGTTGGCGATATGGTACGCATCTATTCTAATGGAATCTGGGATCCAGCTAGAACCAGCACCAGGATCGGAGAACTCAGCTTTATTGAAAATGTCCCAGATGCAGCCACCCTGAGCCTTACGACAGAACTGCAATCCTCTTACTCAACAGTGGACTCTGCGGCTGTCCAAAAAATTACACCAGTTAAAAATGTTACCATAAGAAACGGTATCATTATTGGTCCATCTGGCAACGATGTGCTTTTAGGAATACGAATAATCGCTGGATCTGCTTGCTTAATTGAAAACATTAGATCTTATGATGTTGACAAAGTACATTCTCAACTGACTGATTGTGTCTTCTCTAAAGTGACTAAATGCCACTTTGAACAGTCAAACAGTTCAAGTCAAGGATATGGCGTCTCATTTCTCGATGCTTGCCAAGACTGTACTGCTGTTGACAATTCTTTTGTTGATGTACGCCACTCCTTGAGCACCAACAACAACGTCAGTACTTCCTACGGAATTACACGTCGAATTTTATTTGCAAATAATGTGGTTTCCGATTCCGCTCAAGCAACTGGCGGAACTGGAGGAGACGCAATCGACACCCACGCTGGAGCAGAAGATATTTTTATCATTAACAATACTGTCAATTCGTCCAGCAACTACGGTGTTAATTTTGAAGCTCGAACAGGTTCAATTTCGGGTAATTTCATTAAAAACACAGAGAAGGGAGGTATTAATATTAACCCAAGGGCAACCCAGGCTGGTACTGTTACTATTAACAACAATGCCTTGCTTGCTATCGGCACTTCCACTCAAGGGTACGGAATTATAGTCAGGGCTCAAACGGCAAATATAGTTAATTGTACTATAGTCGGCAACAGGATTGTTTCTTTTGGCACACCGATTGATGCTGCCGGTGTTTCAGGCTTTATACTTTCTCGGGCGGTAATCTCTGGTAACACAGTGCTGAGATCCTCGCTTTCAACAGCAATAGACGGCATCAAAGTAACTGGTGCCTACCATGCTTCGGTGGGAAACAATTCTGTTTCCACTGGTGCTGTCGGCATTCAGTTGGCTGATTGCTACCATTCTGTTGTATCTGGGAATTGTACAGAAATCACCAACACTTCCGGTTCCGTTGGTTACGGAGTAAGGCTTTCGGGTACTGGTGCATATAACAACGTAACCGGTAATTCTGTTCTTTATGACGCAACTGGTATCACAACTACGGTTGGAGTAGGTTTTGCGTCGCCTACAATCACTAATTCTGGAGCAACGTCCAACGTTACGAGTGGTTTTACCCAAGTCGTA
>Ga0208427_1001359_pt1 | contig 10479 bp, 17 predicted proteins | sample DEB08_DNA_FD_184532 | JGI IMG/M metagenome (GOLD analysis project Ga0208427, IMG submission 184532) | Aqueous microbial communities from the Delaware River and Bay under freshwater to marine salinity gradient to study organic matter... | ecosystem: Environmental > Aquatic > Marine > Coastal ...
ATGAGTGCCAAAATCTCATAAGTTGTATGCAAGCATATCAGCCCGGAGATTTGAAGAATCCGAGTAAGGACTTCGTTGATTTGGCCAGGTACTTTGCCGTGGGCAATTTCGAGTATTTTGATCAGGAGGAATTAATTTCAACGGGCGGAGGATCGTATTGATGGGTAAGTTAAAAAAGTGGACAAAAGAGCAGAGGGATGGAGTGGTGGAACTTCGTAAAACCGGATTAAGCTGGCCTAAGATAAGTCAGCAATTGGGAATCCCTCGTTCAACTTGTCGGGGGATATGGGTTGAGAATTTAGAGGGTGAATCTGAACCTCCCAAATTGGACAGGCAGATTGTAGAGGCTAGGGTATTAAAACTGGTCCCAAATCCTCGTTTAATGCTTATTTACTTCGATGATCGGGAGGGGGTTGCCAGGTGCGTTAAGCGGCCACAGGACAACCGCCCGCCAAAATCCTTAGTATATGTCAAAAAAGTCGAGGGAGAAGATGATCTGTATAGAATCGCCTAACCAAAAGGAGACGAGGATTGATGCGATGTTGAGGGAAATGGTGGTTGAGGAGGCTTTGGCGGCATTTGAGGAGGATAGAGATCCAAGAAGTCATACTTTACAGGAAATAGCAGACTTTAGTGGGGTGGGTTTTGAGACTATGAGACGAATCGAAAAAGCAGCCCTGAGTAATTTAAAAAAAATAATGTTACAATTGAAAATCAATGAGTGAAGGAAGTGGATTAGAAGTACAGGAGTTTGACGAAAAAGGCCCTGATGTAGATGCGATCAAGCATGAATTTAATGATGCAAAGGCGAATCTGTCCTTTTGGATGGATAAGGCTGAAGAGGCCAGGGAGTGTCGGTTTAATGAATGGGCTGGTAAGGATGGAAGCGGCAAGAAGAATGGACCTGAAGCCTTCCCTTGGAATGGGGCAAGTGATCTTGAACCCTCACTTGTTAATCCTTTAATCGATGGGGATGTAGCCCTCCTTTCGCAATCACTGTCACAGGCCAACCTGGTAGCCGCTCCCGTCGAAAGTTCCGACATTGGCAGTGCTAAGATGGTAAGCGAGTTTTTGAAGTGGCGGATGAACTCAATGACGGAACTTCCTCGGGAAGCCGCCATCGGAGCAAACTATTTATTGCAGAATGGAATTACATTTTTCGGTACTTACTGGAAAAGGGAAACCACTCGAGTATTTAAGGATATCAGCCTGGAGGAGATCGCCCAAATGTCACCCGAGTTGGCTATGGCAATTCAGGACCCTGAGATGAAAGAGGGAGTCGAGGAGATGCTATTTCCGTTATTCCCTAATCTGAAGAAGCGGAGAGTCAGGAAGATGATAAATGAGCTTCGTAATAAAGGAGTTTCTAAAGTCCCGACTGAGAAGGCGGTAGTAAACAGACCGGCAATCAAGGCTTATGAGTTGGGCAGAGAAATAATCATCGATTCAAATGTGATTGATTTGGAATCTGCCAGGTCAATTCATTGCATTCATTATTACAGTCCCGAAGCACTCATGCAGAAGGTCAACGAGGGATGGGATAAGAAGTGGATCGAGGAATTGATTGAGAACTCGAAAGGATTTTATTCTGAGGAGAGTTATTCCACGGATCTCATGTCATATGACACCGGTAACTTTTACGGCCAACAGGATTACGAGGGCATGGTTCGGGTAATTACGACATATCGTAAGGAACTGGATGAAGATGATGTGCCTATCTGCACAATTACTTGCTGGGCTGATGAGGTTGAGGGTCATGGTTTTCATAGTCCGATGCAATATGATCAGGGCAGATATCCATTTGTCTGCATCACTCGGGAAAATTTAAATCACCGCCTACTCGATTCTCGAGGTTACCCTGAGCTTTTAAAGTCTTACCAACAGGCCGTGAAAACGGAACTCGACAGCCGGCGTGACAGAGCATCTATGAGTACGATGCCAGCCGCAGAGTATGTGGTTGGTCGTAAGCCCGAACGGATCGGACCAGGCGCACAGATTCCAGTTCGTAGAAGAGGAGAGTTTGGATTTGTTGAGATCCCTCGCTACTCACCGGCAAGCATGGAGGTGGAGATGCAGTTAAGACAACTCGCCAACAAGATAACCGGCCGAGCAACATCCGCCGAGGATGCAGTTGAAGCAAACAGTATTAGACAGCACTTGGTCAATCAATGGCTCAATGGATTCAAACAGATTTTAAATCGGATATGGTGCTTGGACCGAACTTACGGCGGTCCGCAAATTTGGTTCAGAGTCACAAATAACGAACAGGGTGCGATGCTCATGCTCGATGAAACTGCCGAGGTTTACGATTTTAATATCACTTGGAACTCGATGAACCAGGACGAGGAGAAAGTTCTTCAGAAATTGGATACAGTGGGTAAATTAATGGCTCAGTATGATCGCCAAGGGGTTGGCAGATATGATGTATATCTCCGCAAAGTACTTGAGGCTATCGATCCTAATCTTGCCGGCCAACTGATCGCCCCAGTTGAAGAGGCAACTGATAAAGAGATTCAGGAAACTTCTGCCGACATTGCAAAGATTGCATCGGGTCAGGTAGTAAATGTTCCTCAACAGGGAGTAAATTCTCAACTTCGCTTACAGAAGTTACAGGAGTACCTCAGAGGAACACCCGAAGTACCGGCAACCGATGTCCAACAAAGGATGCAAGAGGATGAAAACTTCGCAAAGAGACTTCAGACATATGCGGGTCAGCTTGAAATGATGCAAATGCAACAAAAGAACGCAATAATTGGACAGCTAGGTACTGCCCCTGGCAATGTACCAGGAACATCGGGGGTAGCGGCATGATTAAATTATCAAACGAAGAAGAAAAAAAATTCCAAGAATGGTGGGAGTCTGATCCGGATGTACAAGCATGGAAAGCATCTTTAAAAAAAGAAGATGAAATAAATTTAATAAAAGAAGGCCACAGTCCCCAAAAAGCAAAAAAAATAGCTCGTTCACCTAGCTACGATTATCCCCAAGAAATGATTAATGCGGGTAATTATTATGACTACCGGAAAGCGTGGAAGTCGGGGGATTCGCCAAAAGTAAATAAACATGATGGCAAATACCATTGGGGCAGTTCAGGTAAAGCGGTTAACCACCCCACTGCATGGAAAGAGTCGTATTTAAAAGTAACGGGTAAAAATCCTGACGAAATCGGCATATCTGAAAAGCAAGGAGTCGAAACCCTTAAAAATTACCATTCATTAATTATTAATAAATTTCTCTCTCCTCCCCAAAACAATCAATACTTATTTGATAAATTTAACCGCTATTAAAAAGGAAATATTATGCCATACGGAAAAAGAACATACGGATCGAAGGTTGGAATGGGACGGAGAGTAAAACCAGTAAGAAGGAAAAAATGACATTAGCAGATGCAATCGCCGGACTAGGTGAACAGACTGAATGGCTAGTCGTAAAAGAATTTATCAAAGAACAAAGAGATATGTGCCTGGTCGATTTTCAGGATTATACCCATGTCGATAACCCGCAAAAACTCGCCCGTCTAAGTGGCGAGATAGCTGGACTTACTCGCATAATAGAAAGTTTAGAAAATGCCGAGCCTGACACCCCATCAGCAGTTTAAAAACGAACATCGCGCTCTGTTAAAGCGTTGGATCGATGAAAGCGATATTGAAGATATGGAAATCGCTAAAATCGCAGTAGCCGATGTCGAGGAATGGCTGGATGAGGATGTTGTAGATTTTGAATCCGACATCCCCCTCGATGACTAAGCGACTTGGGTACATTTACGAACAGGAATTTTTCACTCAGGCTTTAAGGCACGGCCTGGAAGTATTCACCCCGCTCGGGGATCACTTACCACAAGACTGCATTGTGGTGAATGCCGCCGGTAAAAAGTTTAATGTTCAAGTCAAGGGGACTGAAAAAGCTAAACTAAGCGATAAGACTCGAGCTATTCGGCGGTACAAGTTTTCGTGTACTACTGGCCGTGCCGTCAAGAAGCCCCTCGACTGCACAAAGGTCGATGTGGTGGCAGTCTACTGCGATGACATTCGGATTTGGTATTTGATTCCGTGCATGGCCATTGATGGGGCTGTAACAATCGCCGTCTATCCCCATGTAAAGGACTCAAAAGCCAAACACGAGAAGTTTAAAGAAAATTGGGAAATATTTAAAACTGCCTGAGTAATTTATCCGCCCCCTTGTTATAATTGTAATCGGTGCATCATATCGATGTGCAGATTAACGCAAGAGTGCGAACTTTAAACGCAGAAAACATGGCAGATACAGAATTGACCGAGGCTTCGGGTACGACAACGGAAGCAGAAATACAACCAACGCAAAGCATTACGACCCTTGAGGAGTTAACGGCATCGTTCGTTGACAAAGTAGAGGAGAGTGAAGCGAAACAGGAATCTGAAGTGGAGCCTGGTCCCGAGACCACAACCGCAGATGCAGATACCGACCAGGATAAAGATGTTCTTTTACAGTCAACCGAGTCTGAGGAATCAGAGGAGGAGGAAACGGAGGAAATAGCTGAAGAGGAAGAGGAAACAGAGGACGAAGCTGAACCGCCCAAAGCTGTTGGCAAACTGCTTAAACAAGTCAATAAATTGACCGCTCGAGCAAAGACCGCCGAAGAAACAGCCGAAGCATTACAAGCTCAGATTGAAGCCTTAAAATCCAATCCGCAGAAGCAATCGGAACCCAGTCAGCCAGCCTTGGAAGAAGTCCAAGATTTTCAATCGTTGGAAACTTTACGAAAGGAAGCACTTGCCGCCAAAAAATGGGCACTCCAAAATATTGGCCGTGACTATGTAGAATCCGGCGGGAAAGAATACAGCGATGATGACATTCGTGGCGTATTAACCCAAGCCGAAGAATACTTGTCTGAGAAGATCCCCGAAAGGGCGCAATATCTTCAAGAAGCACAGCAATGGCGACAGGATACGATTAATGCTCATCCGTGGATTTCAGAAACAGTCGATACCGACCAAGCTGAAGAACGCCGTGGCGTTTTTAACCAGTTAAAGAGTCAGTATGCAAATGTTCTGAACTCCCTACCGAATGGCGACTTTATAGCGGCCACACTCGTAAGAGGGGTGGAAGCGATTAAAGCTGATCAGGCGGCCAAGACGGCCAAGCCGAAGGCCAAGAAGGTAGCCAAAGCACCTCCCCCAACGATGGGCGATTCAAGCCCACCGATTCAAACTTCAGCCACTCGAAAGACTGCAAATAAACAAAAGATTTTGGAGCGAGGACGACTCTCGGAAAATGATCTAGCCGCATTTCTAGCGGAATAAAATTTATAAAACTTCAAAATAAGGAATTAAAAAAATGTCAATCGCAACAAGCTACAATGTAGTAAGCACTAAAGGTGCTAGAGAAAATCTCGAAAATGTGATGAAAACTGTTTCACCACAGGAGACTCCAATCTACTCAACAATCCCACAATCCGCCGCTCCAAAAGCAACTCTTAATGAGTGGTTGGTTGACTCACTTGCCGATCCAGTAGGATCAGGTGGAAACATCGATGGTGCTGACTTAACTATTTCAGATGCCGCTAACTTAATTGACACACGCGCTCGTTTGTCTAACCGGGTGGCCACATTTAGGGATATTTTTGCCGTATCAAGACAAGCCGAGATGGTAGATGTCGCTCCTGGCGGATCACTCTTTGCGGCCTCTCAGGCTAAGAGTCTTATCCAACTTAAAAATAGTTTGGAGACTGCTATTGGTTCTGATAATGATCAAGCCGCTGGCACTAATCTTGCGGGGAGTTCGATGTGCGGGTTAGGCCTATGGAGTGATCCCACACATACGGGGGCGACCTTCGATACATCCTTAAAGCAAGGATTTCGTGCAGTTAGTGGTTCTCGTGTTTCTATCGGTTCTTTAACTGAGTCTGCTTTCCGTGGACTTCTACAGGCTGTTTACACTGCTTCCGGTTCTAAAGGTTCTTTCAGACTTTTCGCTGGGCCAGCACTCGTAAATAAAATAACCGACTTTACCAGGTCCACTACTACAAACAGTGACTTTAACTTCAATCAGGATGTTAAAGATGGTATCTTAAAATTGTCAGTCGTCACCTACATTTCGGATTATGGCCAGTGCGATATTGTGCCAGATTTATGGCTTGGTCGTCGGGATGCTGGAGCAAGTGGAACAAGTACAGCACTCGGAACTGTTAACACAGATCGTGGATATTTGCTTCCAACTGATGACACTGTTTCATTAAAATTCTTGGAGGGTATGACAATTCAGGATCTTCCTGACAATGGTGCTGGAAAACGGGCATTCTCAGAGTGTATGGCTACAATTCGTGTTTCCAATCCACGCGCGCTTGGAAGTATCGTGTAAGTTTATATAGTTTCATCTATATTTGATTAGTGTGGTGGGGGGATCGAGTTTCTTCAGGTTAGCTCGGTCCCCCTTTTTCTTTTTTAAAATATGAGTCTTAATATAATAGTAAGAGGCGGTAAGAGAAGTGGTGGAATGTCCGGTGAGGAGATGGCCCACTATCTTTCCAAAAAGGCAGAAGCACAAGCCGAGCGTGAAAAAGCTGGGTATCAGAAACGAGCATTGGCCGCACGGAAATATGGTCAATCAGTTAGTGGAGGTAAAAACCTTCGTGCAGTTCGATCTGTCGATCTTACTACATATTTAAGACATGAACAGGAACGGCCTGGCTGTATGTCAGACCCCGAGTATTCAAGGGATTTCGCAAAAAAGAATCCAGAGACAGTTATTGGATCGTGAGGACTGTAACCTACACCGAGCTTAAAAATAGATTCACTTCGGCAGTTGGAGTGGACTCTTTACTTTCGGTCGAGGAAACAGCATTTAAGAACTCATTAAATGATCGGGTCAAGGGAGCATGGACACGCGCACAATGGCCGGAATTGATGACACTGAAAGAAAAATCAGTGGCGGCAATCACCTCGCCATTGGTGGCCGACAAAGCGGTTCAGATCGACAATGACTCGGACATCATGGATGTCTTTGCGGTTTTTAATAAAAACCCATTGGCGGATCGTCAGGCTATTAAATTAGATTATCAATTAATCAATGGGTATTTGATTTTAAAAGCGGATGCCAATGACACATCTGTATTCGTTCAGGGCAACCAGGTGACCCCGTCAAGCTACGGTGATGGAGTTGGAGAGACTTCAACACTTCCAAGATTCCTCGAGCGTTACTTACTACTCGCTACTGTTGCAGATTTTTACAAGGCAGATGGCCAATTGGAGAAAGCGGTTCAACAGGAGCAAATGGCAGAAGAAACCCTAGCCCTAGAAATCGACCGAGTCGAGAGGCTGGAGGGAATGAATAAAATATCGGTCAATACATACCCGAGCTACAGCTTCGGGGTTAACATTTTAACTACTACATAATTATGGGACTAGGAACAGTAAATATCGGAAATGCTATGGGGGCCGGCGGAAGTTTATACGCAAATGATACAGCCGCTCACACTGGAAATTTCACATCTATTCAATTCACCGAGGACTCTGTTCTTTCGGCATACACCGGTAAGGTTGAAAATGTATCCGCATTAATTTCGGATGCTACATCCTTCGCACAGGGTCAGGTAATTTACGGCGAATGCACCAGCTTCACTTTAGCGAGCGGAGCCTGTTTGGCCTATAAAGAATAATGCCCTTTAACTGTCTAGGACTACTCGTAGGTGACACCGATGCGGACAACGCAGTCGGACCAGTACCTATTGTCAATAATGCTTTGCTTACTGAGTCCAGGGCATTCTTGCAGACCGAAGACGGATCTTATCTTCAATTTGAATTTTAAATATTATGGCTAATTCACGCATATCCTCACTTTCATCACTTGGTGCAACCCCGAACACGGCTGACATCATTCCGATTACCGATGTGTCAGACACGACCGGTTCGCCTCAAGGGACAACCAAAAAGGTAACAGTTGCAAACCTAGTGGCGGCCGCTCCGCAAGGAGATCTCCAGGCATCCAATAATTTATCTGATGTTGCTAGTGCATCAACATCGAGAACTAACTTGGGGTTGGGAGATGCGGCCACAAAGACAGTTGGAACTGCTGATACAAATGTACTTGCAGTTTCTAGCGGCACAGTCGATTTAGGCGGGAATAAAATTGAAGACTTCGATGCAAGCATTAATGACCAAACAGGAACAGCTTATACTTTGTTATCTAGTGATAACGGCAAGGTAGTAGTCCTTGATAATGCTAGTGCAGTAACTGTTACAGTTCCTAGCGGATTGGGTGCAGGATTTAATTGTTCGTTCGTACAGAAAGGTGCTGGTCAAGTTAGCTTTAGTGCATCTAGTACTACTATTAACAACAGACAATCCCACACGAAGATCAATGCTCAATACGGAGTAGCTAGTTTAGTCGCTTATGCCGCTGACACTTTCGTCTTAGCTGGAGACACAGCTTCCTAAGAATGTTCGTTCTTCCCACATTTAGTTTCGGAGTAGTAGCTAGTCCTACCACAATACCTGAGACATTTGATACCGCTACTTTGGAGAATGGAGGTAACGGTGCTGGTAACGATAACACTCTGACTCTAACCATACAACCATCTTCAGCAATAGCGGCTAGTGGTACAATTACATTGGCTGGACTTACAGGATCGCAGACATCTGACAATGCTTCATTAACAATCGGAGGTGCTGGTGCGACTATCTTTGGATCAAGTGGATCATGGACTCAGTCAAGTGGTACATTAGTTCTTACAGTTGCTGGCGGTCAAAGCGTACCAACAGGTTCAGATACTGTAATTACATTTACTCTGACTAACCCAGCTACAACGAATGCTGGAGTCACAGGAATTACTTTGGCTTCTAGTGGATTCACAACTGCTGATATTAGCGGAACATTCTTAAATGCAGTAACTCTGTTTAATGTTACAACTAGAGACACCGAAGCAAACATCTTAGCAAGCACACCTACCAATCCGAGTGGTGAAGTTAATATCGCTTATGCCACAGATACACATGACTACTACATCTACGATGGTAGTGCTTGGTACATTTATAAAAACGACACAAACTTCAACGACACCTTAACCTTTCCAATTATCGAAGTATTCGACAATGAGTCTGACTTTATCACCGACACAGGAGCAGACGACTACACCATCGTACACGCAAAAGACACCGATAAGTTGTATGTGTGGACTGGCGTTAGATGGGCAACATACAATCAGAATTAATTAACAACACCATGAGTACATTAACAAGTTACGCATCAGCAGCCGCTAGAGATTCAGCAGCACCAGCAGCAAGCAACACAGGTCTTTGTATATTCCGCTCGGACACCAACGCTATCGAGGTTTCGGATGGCACGAACTATCAAACTTATAATAGTGATGGAGTATTCGTTGTAGGTACGAAAACAAATAACTTTAGTGGATTTTTTGACGGCACTAATGACGCTGTTGGATGCGGGGGTGTGACCACATTAAGCGGACAAACATCTTTTACTATAAGCACATGGTTTAATTTAGACTCAAGTACATCTTACGCTGCTAGTCTTATCCTTCTTTCGGGAGGTACATCGGCCACTAATCGTATGTGGATGGCTACTCCTACTTCTACCACAATCAGGTACGGAATGGGAGGTGGTTTCGATGACTTTACTGTACCCGAAATGAGCCAAGGTACTTGGTATCATGTGGCTGTAGCCCATTCCGGAACATCTGCTACGCTTTACTTGAATGGTTCGTCTATAAGCACGGCTACAGTTAACAACCCTACATCATCTTGCGGTTCAAATTTTAAAATCGGTTCTTACTACGATGCCGGTAATAAATGGTTTGGGTTGTTAGATGAACCTGCTATTTGGAGTTCAGCTTTAGATGCAAATAATATAGCAGATATATATAATAGTGGAGCAGCTATTAATTTATTAGAAAATACTGGCGACTATAATTCTAAAGATGATCTTACACATTGGTGGACTTTTGGTGAACACGCTTCTGATACAGGCAGTGGCGGAGTAGCTAACGGAAATGTTATTACTAATGTAGAGAACGCAGCAAATCCAGGGACTAATGACGGCAATACGATCACTGGTGCTCCAGAGTTTAATTCCTCAACCCCATCATAATGAAAAACTTTGTTATTATAAATAGTTCGGAAGTTAATACTGTGAACTTCGATGAGGTAAGGGAAGCCGGACCAAGCTCACTTCGCTATTCATTGGACGGCTCTAAAACTTTTGTTAAGTACGAGGGATCACAACCATCCTTCCTTAGCGGAAAACAAGAATATACCCACTCAGAAATTCTAGCGATCCTAGCAACGGATGAGTGGTCAAGTGACGAAATTTAATAGCTATGCCAACTACAATTCCAACAACAACTTCATCCACTCGTCCAGGTAGTCCCTCGGCAGGGGATGCTTACTTTGAAACTGATACGAATAACTACATCATCTACGACGGTTCTAATTGGTATGTCTATAACTACGATGAAACGACTGCTTTTAGTAACACGCTGTCGCTTAG
>Ga0208427_1001369_pt1 | contig 10455 bp, 7 predicted proteins | sample DEB08_DNA_FD_184532 | JGI IMG/M metagenome (GOLD analysis project Ga0208427, IMG submission 184532) | Aqueous microbial communities from the Delaware River and Bay under freshwater to marine salinity gradient to study organic matter... | ecosystem: Environmental > Aquatic > Marine > Coastal ...
AAAAATACTTAAAAATCTTTCTAAATCTCAAGTTGATCTATATTTATATAACACTATTGACTCAACCAATGAAGAGTGTAAAAGAATCGAACTTAAAAAAGATTTTCATGTAATCATTTCAGAACATCAAACCATGGGAAGAGGTAGATTGGGCAAGGCATGGTCTAGTCCAAGTTCTGGGAATATCTATATGTCCATCTATTCTAAAGAGACTACAAAAGTGGCCCCTCTTAGCTTAATAGTTGGTCTGATATGTGCAACTGTTATTAATTCAATGATTAAAACTAAAGACGTTGGTCTTAAATGGCCAAATGACATAATTCTTGCAAAAAAGAAAATTGGAGGGATTTTGATTGAAAAAGAAGTAATGGGAACTAACATTAATAATATTGTTGGAATAGGAATTAATCTAAATCACCCAGAAAAAGAAGAATGGTGGGGAGACCTATCCTCTTATAAAGTTAGCTCAATGAGAAATGAGCTGATAAATAGTATTTTAAAAAGTTATATCCACTTTTGCGATCATGGAATAGATTCTTGGCAAGAAAAATGGCTTGAACTATGTGTTCATATGAATTTCAATATTAAAATAAGGCATAACGAAAAAATTATTACATCAGGTCTTTTTGATGGTATTAATGCTGATGGTAGCCTTAAACTTAAATTAGCTAACAACAAAATTATTAATTATGAACATGGAGAAATATCTATAGAAGGTATTTATTAAAATTATGAATCACTACTTAAATGGGATTGATCTAAATTCAGAAGCTCCTGCTGAATATAATGAAATTATATTTGGAGCTGGATGTTTTTGGGGTGTGGAAAGAAAATTTTGGCAACTAGATGGTGTCTGGTTAACTTCAGTTGGGTATGCTGGGGGTGATATCAAAAATCCAACATATGAACAAGTCTGTTATAAAAATACCAATCATGCAGAGGTTGTAAAAGTTATTTACGATCCTAAAGAAATATCATTATCTGATTTATTGAAAGTTTTTTGGGAATGTCATGACCCAACTCAAGGAATGCGTCAAGGTAATGATAAAGGGACTCAATATAGATCAGTAATATACTGCTCATCTGAAAAAGACCTCAAAATTTGTGAAGATACAAAAAATAAATATCAGAATATTCTCTTAGCTAAAAATTATGACAAGATAACAACCGAGATTATTTTAGCTCCGACTTATTATCTAGCTGAAGAATATCATCAACAGTACTTAGCTAAGAACCCTAATGGATATTGTGGTCTTGGAGGAACTGGGTGCGCATTAGATATTTAAAATAACCTATTCCCTGAAAGATTTAATTAATGTAAAATTCGCCCCGCGCCGGTATAGCTCAGCTGGTAGAGCAACTGATTTGTAATCAGTAGGTCCCGAGTTCGACTCTTGGTGCCGGCACCACTTTTCTAATTTCTGTAGGTACTTGGTTTATTAAGATCCTTGGTGTACCTATCTCTAAGTCTTGTTGATCTGGTAGTTAGATCTGTTTCAATTCCATTTATGAAAACTCTTTCAGGTATGCTTGATGGCTCAAGCGGATCATCCTCCCAAACAACAATATCTGCATAATTGCCAACCTTTATAGAACCTCTATTCTCAATATTAAATACTTTGGCTACATTACTAGTAAGGGCTTTTATTGCAGAGCCATATGAAAGACCATTTGCCACTGCTACGCCTGCCCCCTGCCTGATTAAATGATAATTATGATCTCTTGAAACATTAAACATCATTGCAATTCCTGCTTTCTCTAATCTTTGTGCTAGGTTTATATTTGATGCAAGCTCATCAAAAGAGTTGGGAATATTATTTATAGGATTAATAATTAAAGGGACATCATTTTTAGCAATATCGTCTATTACTAGAGATGCTTCTTGTGCTCCCATTATTACTAAATTTAAGTCATACTTTTTTTTAAGACTAATTAGATTAAGGATGTCTGATGCTCTATGAGATTTTATTATTAATGGAAGATCTTCATCAAAAAGCCTATACAAGACTTTGACATCTCTGGCTTTAAGATCTAAATAAGATGCAATGGATGAGTTTTCAATAATCTCATCAATAGTAATATCTGATGCTATATCTTTTTTATTCAGTGATAATCCAAAGGATAATATATCTTCCATTAAAGATAGATTTTCTGCTCTAGATGATGATCCGCTTGCTCCCAATCTTCCAATAAGAACCATATCAGCATTGCTGTTAATATTCATTTTGCTATCTAAAAGAAAAAAAGATCCCAGCCCCCCTATTGGGCTTGAGGTATTTCTTGGAAGAGTGATTGCTGATGTTATTCCATTTGATCTATTCCATGGGATTAGAGTTGAGTTAGGGTTAAATGCACTATGAATACTAAAACCAATATCATATATATTTGACTCATCGTCTCTAGTAACACTTAAAGCTCCAATTTCAACTATGCCTATCTCAGTATCAGGAGCGATGAATCCAGGTGTAACTATTTTGCCCTTAACATCTATAACCCTGTCTCCTTGAACCATAGATGATTTGGATACTTTTTTTATAAATCCATCATCAATAAGAATGTGTCCTAAATATGAGCTATCTTCAATACCATCAAAAATAGTTGCATTTTTAATGACTATAGTAGAGCCTTCTAAAATAGTTGAGGTGAAAAATATAAATGAAAAAACTATCAAAGTTTTATTTCTAATCACTCTTCTATCCTCCTTTTTTTAGGATTAATAATGCCTATGTCAAAATCACTAGTTGGTTCAAAACCACTTGATTTGTCATAAGCTAACGCTCCATCGATATATACTTTTTCTACAAGAGCATAAACACTAAATGGATTTCTAGACCACATAACTACATCAGCATTTTTACCAACCTTCAGCGAGCCTGTTTGATCATATATTCCAGCCGCTTTAGCTGGATTACTAGTTATCCATTTCATTGCCCTAGCTTTAGATATGCTATAACCGGCTTTAAGACCTGCAGATAATGCTTTTGATGCCTCTACATTTAAATGCTGAATTCCAATTTCATCATCAGAGTGTACTATTGCACAACCAGTTCCATTTCTGGCCTGATCTACAATTGCAACATTTGCTTGAACCATATCGTATGCTTCATGTTTAAAGCCCCACCAGTCAGCCCAAAGAGCTGCACATATATTGTTCTCAGCTAAAAGATCAGCAATTTTATAAGCCTCAACTGCATGATGAAAGGCTGTAATTTTATAATCAAATTCTTTTGCAACATCTATCATCATTGCCATTTCGTCCGCCCTATAGCAATGATTATGAACAAGAATGTCACCACGCAAAACTCCAGCTAAAGTTTCTAACTCTAAATCTCTGGTTGGCTTATATGATAATTCTTTTGCCTCATCTGACTTAGCTTCGTATTCATCTAATCTACTTAAGTAGCCTTCTGCTTTTATCCATGACTTTCTATATCCGGCAATATTTCCCATTCTTGTTGATGGTGTTTGGCCTCTATTTCCATACACTCTTTTTGGGTTCTCTCCACAGGCCATTTTTAATGAATGTGGCGCATCAGGAAATTTCATTGAATTTATGGTATTTCTTTGAAGATTCTTTGCAGTAACCCCCCTTCCACCAATTAAATTAGCTGAACCAGGTAGAACATGAAAAGTTGTTACTCCCCCTTTGAGAGCTAAAGCAAATTGAGGATCTTGAGTCCATATGGAATGCTCTGCCCAAACCTCCGCTGTAACAGGACTAGTTGCTTCATTTCCATCTGAACTTGTTTTGACACTAGGAGCTGGATATACCCCCATGTGCGAATGAATATCAATTATTCCAGGTGTTATCCATTTGCCAGTAGCATCTACTCTAGTTAATGTATTTGCTCCAGGAAGATCCTTACCAATTGCAATAATTTTTCCATTTTGAATAATTATATCTGTTTCCAGAAATTCGTTACCATCACCATCATAAATATTTGCATTTTTAAAAATTGTATTTGAATAAGGGAGCGGTTTATATGTCGATTCATAAGGCTCAAAATTTGTTGCTTCTATATTGAATGAAATTATAGAAATTAATATGTAAATTTTTTTCATGTTAAATAGTATAAATAAAAAACATCGATACACTATAATAATCTAAATTATATTTGTAAGTTTTTTTACTATGAAATCATATAAAGTCGTTGCAAGCGGAGCCTCCCTTGAATTGCATGAATCTGAAAGACCTGTTCCAAAAGGTAAGCAGGTATTAATTAAAACTATTGCTTGCGGGGTTTGTCATACAGATATTCATATTCATGATGGATACTTTGATTTAGGAAATGATAATCATATTCCCTCTAGGATGAATGAAACATTAACTATGGGTCATGAAATTTATGGGGAATTAGTTGAGGTTGGTTCAGATGTTTCAAAAGTAGAAATTGGAAAAAAATACGTTGTGTATCCATGGATAGGTTGTGGTGAGTGCAATGAGTGTAAAAGAGATATGGAACATTACTGCTCACCTTTTACAGCAAAAAATCTTGGTGTTTCTGTTGATGGAGGTTATGGAGAGTATGTTCTTGTTAAAGATTCCAAATATCTTTTTGATGCCGGCAATACACCAGATGAACTTGCTGGCACTTATGCCTGTAGAGGTCTTACAGCATATAGTGCATTAAAAAAAGCTAACCTAGAAAGGGGAGATAGTGTTGTAATTATAAGTGCTGGAGGTTTAGGCCTACTTGCATTAAAAATTGCAATCGCAGCATTTGAAGTAAATGCCATAGTTGTGGATATAGATAATGAAAAACTATCGATTGCAAAAAAAATTGGTGCATCGGAAGTAATAAATTCTAAAGATGAAGGAGCCGCTTCTAAAATTATGGAAATTTTAGGAGGAGCTGCTTCAACTATTTTAGATTTTGTAGGCTCAGAAGAGTCTGTTAATTTCGGCTACAGTCTATTTGGCATAAATAAAGGTGGGTTATATGTATTGGTAGGTTTGTTAGGAGGCAAATTTGATCTTCCGCTTCCTCTTCATACATTTACTGCTAGAACAATAACTGGAACCTATGTTGGAAGCATGAAAGAGATGAGAGAATTAATGGATTTGGTAAGAGAAGGTAGAATTGAACCGGTAGAAGTTGAGACTAGACCAGCATCAAAGGCCAGTGATACACTAGCCGATCTTAAGGCAGGTAAGATTAAAGGTTTAGTTTGTCTTAAGCACTAAACACTATGACAAATATTAAGAATAACAAAGTATTTATTTTATTAGCAGGAATTTTATTTGCTGGTTCTATAACTGCTGATCCATTTATTCATGATCATTTTGAGAAAAGTGAATCTCTTATAGAATGTCAGTTTTGTGAAAACAAGACTGCCGATATCAAAAATGTTAAATCGGAAATAAATAAGAGAATTGAATTATCCATTTATAGTCCTGACAGCAATCAAGACTTATTATCTACTAACAGCAAAAACTATCAATCAAGAGCTCCACCAAAATAATAAATTTTTATCTATTTTAAATTTTTATTTTTTTAAGGAGTTCTTATGAAAAAACTTTTAAGCACATTAATAATTTTTAGTGCTACATATTCAAACGAAATCGCCTCACAAGATGTTGAAGAGATTATCGTGGTTACATCTGCTTTGATAGATACAACCGAAATTACCAATCCATTGTACGTTATAGACGGCGATGAGATACTCGATGATGCAACAACAAGCTTAGGAGATGCTATTGATAGTTATCTTGGTATTTCTATTGCTGATTATGGTGCAGCTGTTGGACAACCAATAATAAGAGGTATGTCAGGCCCAAGAGTAAAGATTCTTAAAAATGGTATGGTTATTAGAGATGTATCCGGTATTGGTGCAGATCATATAAATGATATTGATCTTAATGATATTGAGCAAATAGAAATTGTTAAGGGTCCATCATCATTGCTCTATGCTAATGGAACGATCGGCGGAATCATTAATGTAGTTGATGACTCTATTTCAACTATAAATTATGAACTTCCTAAATTGAAAGTTGGTTATGAAACTCAATCTGTAAATGATGGATCATCTGAATTCATTAACTTTAAAAATAATTTCAATGGCTTTAACGTTAATGTTGGTTATAAAAATACTGAGTTTGGTAACTACGACGTCCCTGATGGTGCTGTTATTCATGAAGAAGATCATGGCGATGATAAAGAATTAAGCTATATAGAAAATTCTGATTATGCTGTAGAGGCTACTAAATTTGGTATCTCAAGAGCAGGTGATTGGGGTTATGTTGGTGTTTCAGTGGATAACCTTGAAAGCCTTTATGGGATACCTTTTCATGGTGAAGAACATCCTAAAGAAGATGGTGAACCTCATGAAGATGAAAGAATTTTCTCATCCACAGACTCAGAAAGCTTTACTGTAAAAGGTTCCTATAATATTAATGGAAATTTAGTTAACAAAATTGACTATACATATAGAGATTCTGACTACACCTTAGTTGAAGCACATGCCGAAGAAGAGGGTCACGATGAACCTCATGATCCTGAGGAAGAAGAACATGCACCAACCTTATTTAGCAACAATGCCACTGAATATGGTGCGATTTTTGATATCTCAAATGACATAAAAACTCAAAAATTATCATTTAATTATGTAGATGAAGATTCTTCAATAGTTGGAGAAGAAGCATTCATGAATCCCGCAAACAATGAAGTTCTAACACTTGGTTATTTTGTAGGTCAAGATTTTGATATGTTTCATGTAGATTTGGGAATCAGATTAGATCAAGTTACAAGAACTGGAAGTGTTACTGATGAAGATCATGGCGATGTAGATAATTTTACTATCGATGATGATGTTTCAAGCTTTGCTGTTAGTATTGGAAGAGATCTTTCTGATACATTAGAGTTAAATCTCGGCTTTTCTAGCGCTGAGAGACTGCCATCTGTAATTGAATTATTTATGAATGGTCCTCATATGGCTTCAGGTAGATTTGAAGTTGGAGATCCAACACTAAGTGCTGAAACTTCTAATAATTTTGATATTTCATTAAATTTTGATAATGGAGAATATTTTGCAAGTGCAAGCTTCTTTATTAATGATGTAGATAACTATATTGCTCTAATTGATGAAGAAGATCATGACGGACATGATCCACATGGTGGAGACGATGATGGAGATGATCCGCATGATGGAGATGATGATGGTCAACACCCTCCGCATGATCCACATGAAAATCTCATTCATGCCAATTATGTTCAAGAAGATGCTGAATTTGATGGATATGAAATTGAATTTGGAAGAACATTTGATTTAGGTGCTGGTGAAATGACATTATCTTTTGGTAGAGATCTTGTAAATGCTCAATTTACAGATGGTCATAACGTACCAAGAATAAATCCTGCAAGAAATGTTTACTCACTTTCATATGCTCAAGATGACATAGTCTTTAAGTTACATTTAAAAGATGTTGAAAAACAAAATGATGTTGGTGAAGGCGAAACAGCCACTGCTGGATATCAAATGCTGGACACAAGGCTTACTAAGACATTTGATTTAAGTGGAAAAGGTGAACTTAAAGTTTCATTATTTGGAAGAAATCTTTTAGATGAAGCGGCAAGAAATCATGCTTCTTTTGTGAAAAATGAGGTTCCTCTTCCTGGAAAAAACTATGGAATTAAATTTAATTTAACTTACTAAATTAAAGTTTTTCGATTAATATAAGCTCTCCAAAACTATAGAAAAGGTTTGGGGAGCTTTTTATTTAATGAAATCACAACTTACTTCAGATAAATTCGTAATGTCATTCTCGGTAATGTGCTTAATACATTGTTTATTTGCTCCATCTTTAATCATTCTTTCATATAGCTCTTTAGCTTTAACATTTGAAAGCGAATTAATACACAAAGCTATCTTGCTACTAACTATTCCAGTTAGTATCTTTGCAATAAGCCTGGGATACAAAAATCATTCAAATAATTCAATTATTTATATAGGCATAGGTGGATTAACAATATTAATATCAGCCCTACTTGTTGAAGATAATATTGGTTCTAATGCTCAAACAGTTTTAACCATGATAGGCTCATTGATGGTTATTTTTTGTCATTATAGAAATTATAAAATATGTAAAAAAGTAAATTGTGAATGTCATAAAGTATCAAGCGCTTAATAATTTTCTATTTTAATAAAACTCGATTAATTACTTTAGATACGAATTTATTGTATGATTCGCTTTTTTGTTCCAGAACATGACTAAATATAAAATTCTATTTTATTTGCTACTAGTTAGTCCTTTTGTCATTGCAAATTATGATATTGAGGAAATTATTACAACAGGATCATTGGTAAATAATCCTGAGCAAGATGCGTCACCAATTGACGTTATTACTCAAGAGGATTTTGAAAATTTTAATATCTCTAATTTTGCTGAAATTAGTAAATATATAGCCTCCTCATCAGGGTCACATTTCCAGACAAACGCCCTTGAGGGAGTTGATCAAGGAATGGCCTCGATTACACTCAGAGGTTTAGATCATGCATCTACACTTCTTCTTGTTAACTCAAAAAGACATACTTTTGCTGGAACCCCCTCAAATCAGGGTGAAGGATATATTGATATAAATATCATCCCTGAAATAGCAATCAAACAAATTGAAATTTTAAAAGAAGGAGCTACATCGCTATATGGATCTGATGCCGTTGCTGGCGTTGTAAATGTTCTAACTCAGAAAGATTTTGAAGGATTTAAATTAAGAATTAATAACTTTGAAACTTCAAATTATAGTCAGAGAGATAAATCTTTAGGTTTATTGGTAGGATCAAATTATAAAAGTGGCAGCTATGTATTTGGTCTTAATATGCTGCAGAGATCTTCTCTTTCAGCGTCTGATATTCCTGGAATAGCTGAGCTTGGCCTTAGCGGCTTAGGTAAAACCTTTAAAATTTCTGCTGATGATACAGTTAGTAACGGTCTATATTCAGGTAATTATAATGCTAATCAATTTGTACCTGACCCCCAATGCGAGGCAAATGGCGGTGTGTTAGATGGATCTTTTTGCAGATTCTTATACGGTACCAGATTTAATATAGTGAATGATGAAGATCACTCCAAAGCATATGCCAATTTATCTTTTGAAAGAAGTAGTTATGTTTATGAGATTACCTTTATGGGATCAGCAGTTGAAGTAAATGATAACCCTCAATCACCCTCATATCCTGCTCTTCCTTTTTTATCTAGACAAATCCAACCCGATCAAGGAGGGAATCCTTTTAATGTTCCAGTTACTTGGTATGGGCGTCCTCTTGGATCTGAATTCGATTCCCCATATTCTCCCAAGGATATAAAACAATACAATCTTAGTCAGACACTCAATACTAATATTAGTGAAAGCACGGAATTAGAGGCTTCTCTAACTATTAGTAATCACTCTAATGATCATTACAGGCCAGATATTATTGATTCAAGATTTTTAGAGGCATTAGATGGAACGAACATGGGTCAATCTAATGGAACTATTACATATTGGAATATATTTGATTCATCACAAAATACGCAAGAACTAATTGATTATGTAAGAGGTGCTGAAGTTTCATCTAAAGAAGCGTCTTTAAAAACTCTAGATTTAATCTTTAGAACCAATATAGACGACTATGAAATAGCATATGGTCTTCAGTTAAATGATGAAGAGCTAAAAATTTCATATGATGATATTAGTAAAGCTCAATTTGATTCAGATGGAAAGATTGTGAAATCAGCAGATTTATTCTTTTTAGGTGGAGGTATTAATGTCTCAAAAAATAGAAAAAAATATGCTGGTTTCTTTGAAATTCAACCTAAGCCAATAGAAAATATTGATATCAAAATTGCTGGAAGATTTGAAGAGTTTGAAAATGATTCATCATTTGATCCTAAAATTTCTTTTAAGTATTCTCTATCAGATGATATAACTCTTAGAGCCTCAAGAAGCTCATCTTTTTCTATGCCCTCTATGGCGCAGATGTTTTCAAGTGATATTAATTTAGGGAGTGTAAGAGACTTTAATGGCGACTCACCATTTGTAAGACAAGCGCAAATCGGTAATCCAAACCTAAAGCCTGCAACTTCTAAAAATTTAAATATTGGACTTATTTTTGAAAACCAAAAGCAAAGACTCAGTATCGATTATTGGAATATCAATTATAAAAATAGAATTGAAGCTCAAAGTGCCCAAGTTATTCTTAATACAAATCCAAATGGCTCAAGTATTACAAGAAATTCTAGCGGTGATTTAATTGGAGTTACTACAACATATTTTAACGAGGAATCAACCGAGGTATCTGGAGTTGATCTGAACTTCAATAGACTTATATCAACCTCAGACAAATATGGAAATGTATCGCTATCAATTAACTCAACAACTTTAATTGAGTTTCTTACTCCAGCTCTCAGCAATGAAGGTGGTGAATTTATGATTGATAGAGTTGGTAAATTTAATTACGACACTAACACTCATTCACTTC
>Ga0208427_1001370_pt1 | contig 10454 bp, 7 predicted proteins | sample DEB08_DNA_FD_184532 | JGI IMG/M metagenome (GOLD analysis project Ga0208427, IMG submission 184532) | Aqueous microbial communities from the Delaware River and Bay under freshwater to marine salinity gradient to study organic matter... | ecosystem: Environmental > Aquatic > Marine > Coastal ...
GTATCAACGCAAACAGAAAATGTTGTGATCGAAACAGTTACTGATGAACTGGTTAGCACAGTTAGCACTGCTAATTCTGACGATCTGGCTCTTGATACTCTTGACCTCTTACTGGACACAGGAGCAGCAGAAGGACTTGCAGCACTGTTTGGTGCACCCGTCCTACTCGTACTCGGAATTAAAGCCCTTAAATCTTACCGGAAACGGAGTCGAGCAAATGGCAACAGTTGATTCCTCCAAACATTTCAGCCGTAAGGAACTGGAGTGCAAGTATTCGGGCAAGTGCGAAATGAACCCCGAATTTTTAGCACGGATTGAAGAGTTGCGAATTGCCTTCGGGAAACCCTTGCGAGTCACCTCCGGTTTTCGTAGTCCCGACCACCCCGTGGAACGAGTCAAAACCGAACGAGGAAAATCCACAGGATACCATGCGAAAGGAGAAGCACTGGATTTTCAGGTATACGGTGAAGACGCACACAAGCTCATTAAGTTAGCCATAGATTTAGGCTTTAAAGGAATTGGAATCTCTCAGAAGGGAGACTTCAATAGTCGTTTTATTCACGTTGACCATCGCTCAGAACCAGCACTTTGGAGTTACTAAAATGATGTACGGTAAAAAGAAACCAATGACTAGCGGTAAAAAAGGCGGAATGAACAAAGCTTTCAAGCCTTGTGCTACCTGTCCAAATCCCAAGGCTTGCAAGGCCAAAGGCATGTGCATGAAGAAAATGGGGCGTAAATGAAAAAGGGACTCTACGCTAATATCCATGCGAAACGCAAAGCTGGAAAGCCCATGCGAAAAGCTGGTCAGAAAGGCGCACCGACCAAGCAGGATTTTATAAACGCTAAAAAGACTGCGAAGAAACAATAGATGGCAAAACAACGATTAGTTGATTTTAGAGGTGGGTTGAACGACCTGATCTCACCACATATGATTGGAGATTCACAGGGGCAGGATGCACTAAATGTAGACCTGTCTGCTGTGCGTCTGCAGGGTAGGCTGGAGATTGACCCGTCATCAACTGCTGACGGATCGTTCTTCTATGAATATGGGAATGTGTCTGCTACTTCCTTTGACGGACGTTGGGTCAGCATCTACCCCGAAGACACGAATACTTATTTAGCTGGTGCTACCGACTTTGCTGTCTGGAATAAAGATCTGTATGTAGCCTATGGAGAAGGTTCAACCGATGGAAAGCTCAGAGTCTATCGGGACAGTGCTGATGTGGCAGAAGTATTGGACTTCAATCCACCATCTTCGCTAAGTATTGCAACGTACAATGCGACTGTTCAATCAGGAACGTATACCCAGAGTGGCACAACTCTTACCTTTACATTTTCTGCCGCTCATGGGTTTTCCGTAGGTGATATTTTTACAGTGGAATTTACTTCTGGAACGGCAACAGATGAGACTTTGACGGTTGCCACGGTTACCAGTACGACTGTATTAACTGCTACATCCGCCAATACGGCAACAACGTCTGGTAATTTTACTCGCACTGACTTTTTAGTTCCGTACTCTTTAGACGATACAAGTGAAGTTCTGATCGATTCTGTAGCTGGAATTGATTACGTTCCTCCTCAAACTGGAATCTATCCTGTAACTTCTGCTGCAGGTACAGGTGAGGCTTTAATTTCAGCATTTAATCCACCATACACATTTGTAGCGTACAACTCTAGCCATAGCCGCAATACTTACTCTAACGGTACTACTTACTACGAAGATCCAAATACCAAACGACTTCAACAAAATACAGGGGGTTCTGCTGGCTATACTGTGACCCTATCTCTTAGTACAGTGAATCAATTTAACCCTATTTATCAATCTGCTGGAACCTTTAACGATTACTCAAACAGACCATACTCTGGTATAGCTAACTTTACTTTTAATCTGTATACAAGAAATGGAACAACTTACTACTATGCGCCTAGTTCAAACAGTACATTAGGAGTTTCTGGCGGAAGTTTTTATACGCAGAATGCAGGAAGTGGAGGATCTACCGGAGGTAATTCAGTTACTGACCCAAACACAACAGGAAGTTATAACGCTTCAACTGATTATTGGAAATGGGTACGAAATGCAGGGTTTACTGGAAACGTCACGACTTCAAACTATTCAACTTTGAATTCATCCTACGGGACTAGCTATTCTCCGAGTACAACCGGATATTATGATCAAAGGTCTGGTACGAGCAATCAGACATTTAATTTGTACACAGAAGGGGGAACGACCTATTATGCACCAACATCAAATGCAACGATTAACGGGGTTTCCTTAACTGCTGGCACTTTTTATACGCAAGGGGGTGGTGGCTCAACTACATCTTCAACAGAAGGCCCAAATGTCTATAACGGATATTATTGGTATATCACAGACCCTTTTGGTACAAACCGAATTGAGATTTATTGGGGGAATGTATTAAAAGCAACGATCTCTCCAGCAAATTATAATTTAACTGAGCATGTTGCTTCTGATGGCTATAAATACATAAGGGGTAGCTTATATCAATCCGCAAATTATCCTTATATCTATGCTGTAAGTAGAAACATAACCACAAACAATGATTTTACCTATTCGGCCCATTCACGGACGTTAAGTTCTTCCAACGGTACATTATATTTTGTTTTTGGAGGATCAACGAAATCAACGACATCGAACATTTCTTACGCTACTGCAGAGTCTTCCAACACAACTTATACGACTACTGAAACAATCAATGGTTCTTCCGTGTCTGTCACTTATCGAAGAGGAACTAATTTTGCTGTTAATCAAACAGACACAAAAGCCTACAGCATCTATCGAACCTACACTGCTCCTACCGTTTATAATAATTACACTTATTCAATACACACAAACTCTCAATCTTTCCCTGCAACTTACACTTATGCAGATATAACCGACACGATTCCTGCAGTCACAGGAAAACCAGAAACTCCAGCCTTTACCTATGATAAGGCCCGATCCAAGATTTATCTGGAATACAATTCCGATAGTGATGTGAATTCAGAAGACACGGACAATGCCCAAGGCGCACAATGGTTGCTGAATCGGGACTTTTCTCTAACAGACAACGGTTACTATCTCAAAACAGTTAGAGAGTCAAACAATCTTCCGCAGGTTTCCAGTTCTGGTCTAAAAGCCACACTTGCTTCCAACAACAGTTATGTTTTTGGGGCAAGTCTTGAGCATACTCCACAACGTCTGAACTTCACCATTGGCACACCAACCGACAATGCTACGGCTGGAACTACGCTTAAAGGCTATAAGCTGGAAAGGCGAGACAGCATTGGTACAGTTGATCTGGGCTACATCAGCCCAGATACCGGAGTAAGCTTTGACTACACTCCGTCTACAAAAGCTGTCACGATCACGCTTCCGACTTCTACTACAGATAAGTATCGGCTGAAGTTTTCTGGGTATCAGAACACTCATGTTCAACTTAATTCCTTAACTGCTGTAAAAAGCAACATGAGTGGCTTTACATTTACAGGCAGTAGCAACAAGCCCACCATCACGCTAATTCCACAGGACGGAACATCCCAGCAATTTTTAGCAGCAGATTTCTGGTTAGAAAGAGTGATTATCGATGGTGCTACTTCGGCTGATGACATCTACGCCACAGTACGATGCTTTGATGTTTTTGATCGAAATGGCAACGCAGTATCTTCCGGCACAATTGAAGGAACCTCTGACTTTTTGGATGTGTTTCCAAACGGTCTTAGTTCTGGTGCAATTACAGATAGTGGAGCAGAGGAAGGTGTACCAACTTATCTCAAGTTTCTGCGAGAATCCAACAACTTTTTCTTTGCAGTAGGTACAGACTCCACTCCAAATAATCGCTATGCTTCCACTAACAAAGCGGACTCGTACCTGTTTATTTCAGAGTACAACAACCCAAGATCATGGCCTTTGTCTGGCTATCTGGAATTTGATGGCTCAATTACAGGTTTAGCAAGCTATCCGGGTGAGTTGATTGCTTTCACCGAAGGTGGTGTTTATCGGGTGACAGGGTCACGCTATGACCAAATGCGTAAAACCAAGTTAGCTACTACAGAAGGAATGCCAATCGGACACCATCGTTCCCTTTCGCTAGTGAATCGCTACCTGTGCTGGGTGTCTCAGACCGGAATCTGTATCTACAACGGAGAATCGGTCACCAACATCACACGGGGTAGACTTGAGAACTTCAACCTGACTGGTTCCTCTGTTCATGCTGGGCAGTTCGAAGATGTCTACTATGTAGTGGACAGTTCAGAAACCGGATACTCCGTTGACTTCTCTCTGGAAGGATTTCCTGTTTCTCGCATTGACCTGACGGAAGGAGATACCACTACTCCTTCCAATTCGGCTAATCCTGCCCAAGTTCTTCCACCCGTGCTGGTTTATCGACCTAGTGTCAACCGTTTGTATTCTCGCAGAGGAGTCATCGAAGGGGTAAGCACCCGAAACCTCTGGAACTATAAGACACGGGCGTTTGACGGGGGTGCATTTGGATCAATCAAGCTAGTACGAAATGTAACTGTCAACGGAACTGGATCAGGCAAGATTCAAATCTATTTAGACGGTAAACCTGTCTTTAAGAATTCTTCCAACGTAGCTACTCCGAAAACAATTTCTATTACAGACTCTACCACCTCGACCCGTACAGAACCTGCGAGAGTTTATGTACCTGCAACCTCAGACACGATCTACGGGTTATCGGTAGCCGATGTCTGGTCGGTGGAGATTACAGATTGGAATGGTCGAATTGATTGGATCGACACCGAGTACGAGATTCTATCAGGAGGATGATGCAGCAACGGAATTCAAACTATGAGCAATTCTTTTTGGTAGAAGACCCAAAAATTCGGGATTCCTTTCGACAGGCTTACGACAACATGGCGAATCTACAGGCTCAGATCGACAAGCTTGTTGAGATTTTACAGGACACAAATAACGCAGATTTAGCAGCAATTCGCACAGATCTCACAACGGAGTTTGGATGAACCGAGTTTTGTATCAGGCTGTTAATATCGAATACTTTGGCAACCCAACGGTTACCGTTAGCGTAGATGGCTCTGCTGTGCTAAGTGACCACGCACTACCCTCTCAGACTACGTTTCGCAAACGCAGAGTAACCCTTCCTGTCGCTACGTCCGGTTTCATCAGCCATCTGGTTTCAACATCAACTAACCTGCTAAATCAGGATTTTGAAGCAGTTCCGATAGAAAGTTTCAACGAGCAGCAACTGTTTCATTACTACGAATTTGGGTTTCGTGGCGCAGGACAACTTCAGCCGAAAATCTATTTGGACGGTACAGAGCAAACAGAGAATCTAGGAACAGGAGTCAATACTCTACAGGTGGTAGATACGATGAGGCTTTACTTTAATCCATTAGCGTATGGATATGTGCCTCACATACACAATGCTGGTACATCAGACGTTGATGCCGAAATCCTCTGGGCTAGACCTGTAGCCTTGCCACCCCGTTTTTACCGAGGAATCCGCACACATGCAGAGTTTCAGATTACCTACAAGGGCAATGTAGACATCCAATGGTTTTTAGACGGTACAAGTATTGGAACCTACAGTTTTGACAGTACCGAAGTAGTTGGGCAGGACAGTAATGGCAACGATATTACAGACTACATCACCAAGACAGAGAAAGCCTATTTTCAATCGGGAACCATAGGGCATGTGTTACAATACATTCATACGAATCCCGAAGACGGTGGCAAAATTTATATCGTTGAAACAGACGTGACCCTAGCAGATTTGGAACAAAGAGCAATGACCCCCCAAGCGGAGGAAGGATAAAATGGCAATTAAATACAATGGAAACAAAGCAGTCCTTTCTGGCATGCGTGAGGACGTAGTAGCTCCGAATGACTTTTGGAGTGACTTTAATAAGTTTCTAAGTAGCAATAATTTCTACCAACAAGAATTTCTTGGTAATTATAACAGTCAGTTTAGTGGGCTGACAGAAGGATGGGAGGCACAAGATTTTATTGATTTCTTTGAAGCTAATGGAATTCTTCAAGCCATTAACGACAGAGGATCAACACGGATAAGCGCCACTACAGATTTAAATAAGCTCAAAGCAATTATGGGGTCGATGGTCATTGACCAATTAGGCCATTTTAATAGCAATAGCTACCAGCTAGGAAGTGGAGAGATTGCCAAACTAAAAGAGGGCATCAAAGCCTACAATGCTCACAACCAACTAGTTACCAATCTCCGTAATAAAGGCGGAACGGATGAACAGATTCAAGCGATCCTAGATTCCCGTGATGGTTCGGCAGACAGCTATACCACTTTGCTTGATGATATAGCTGACCTGTCAGGAAATGCTTGGAATTCGTACATTGCCGATAACTTTGCAAAAAACAATGTACTACCGAACAACACTTGGGGTAGCGGCACTACGGCATATACGATTGACAATGCTACGCTAGCAGGTGCGAATCCAGTTACCCCAACAGAACAAGCAGAACAGGCGCTTAATACTGGAACTTTTGGTGATCCTACCAACCCAGACGGATTGACTCCCGTTAAAGATGCAAACGGAAATGTAGTTGCCGGTGAGTTTACCGATGCAAACGGGAAAACCTTTTATCTAACAGACAACGGAGAATATCGGGATGCCGATGGAAATCCGTATATTTCTCCGAATCAGAACACGGTGGTCAGTGATTTAGCAGCTAGTCAGGATGCAGCTGGAGAAGCCCGTGATCAGTTAATCTCCGCAACACAGGATTATCAAGATTTTGCATCAGCTACTACTGGTGGAGACGTAACCACGGGAGTGGCGGAACAGCTAGGTTGGACAAAAACGGCAACTGGTTGGCGGGATAAAAACGGTAACAATTACACCGTTGATCCTGACACCGGTTTACTGATGAACGGGGATAATGTCGTGCGCACCGAAGGCACGCTAAATGCCGCAGAAAATGATTTCGCACAGCAGTTTACTGATGCTGCCAATGAATTTCTCTACGGATCGGCGGTGACGGCGGCGAATGCGGAAGCCAACGGGTTCACTCGAAATACGGATGGTTCTTTCACTGGGCCAGATGGTCGAACCTACACGCTCGGCGCAAACAGTACCCTTGTTGATGCCGATGGCAATGCTCTGCGTTCCGATGGTTTACGGGATTATCAGAACCAGATGAAGGATGCGAATGCAACCTATCAGGCAGAGATGGGTACGCTTCGAGACAGTTACGATCAGGCATATACTAGCTATGAAAGTGAACTGCGGCCTTATCAACAGCAAATGGATGACACCACTGCTGGCTTGAGGGACGTAGCGCGAGATGCCAATGATACAAACTATTACGGACGATTGACCGATCTTTACTATGCTGACGCCCGTGAAGAGATCGATCGCAACGCCCGTGGTGCGAAAGATACGCTAAACCAAACCTACGCTAATGCCGGTCTGGATGCGTCCAGCCCTGCCTACACCAAAGCCCTGATGGATCTGGAACAAAAACGCTCCGATTCGGCTCGCTCATCCCGTCGTCAGGCTATTCTGGATTCCTATGGTCTGGGCACGCAGATGTTGACCAACCGAACCAATGCACTGAGCAATGCTCAAGTCGGCATCGGTCGCAGCATGGATGCTCTGGGTGATCTCTATGATGTCAAGCTTGAAGGTCTTGGTGTAGAGAAAGACATGATCTCTACAATCTACGGGGGCAAAATGGATGCTGCTAAACTAGGTATGGAAGGGTTAAGCACGCAGACCGGCTTGAAACGCGACACAATCAATGCCAATCAGAATCAATTCTATAAGAACATTGACATCAATAGTGGTCTGCGAAGTAGCGCAATCAACGCCGCAAGCGGCTTATATGGAACTATGCAAAATACGACGAACACCAACCTCGATCGGTTGACCAATATTCAAAATCAGGACATTGACTGGAAACTGGCTGGTGCCGGATTACAGGCAACACTAGCTGAGTATGGTATTGATCCTTCGACTCTTAACCTCGATGAGCGTGCGTTAGAAGCTCTCGGCTGGAACAAATAAGGAGTGCTCCCATGATAGGAATGTATTCAAAAGAAAGTGGAGGACTGCAGTCTCTCTATAGCGCCGTAGACTTGATGGGACGACGCAAACGCGAAAAAGAAGCGGAAGAAGAACGTAAACGGCAACTTGAAGAACAACGTCGTCAGCAACGTGAAGCCAACAAGCACAGTGCTTTTGGTGACACGCTAAAACTGATTGGTACAGTCGGTGGTGCAGTGGCTGGAGGGATGTATGGAGATTTCAGTGGCACAAGCATGGCAGCAGGAGCCGCTATCGGAGGTGCGGCGAGTGATCTGACTATGGCTTTCGCACCGAATGTCGGTGGAACACAACCGGGTGCTGATAATCCGTACTACACTCCCACAACAGATACTCAGAAAGCACTGACGGCGGTGAATGCCGGTTTGCAGTTCTACAGTGCATACGAGACAGCACAGCTTGATAAAGAGCGCAAACTAGCAATGGCGGATGCTGCGAATCGCCGCCGCGAATATATGAACACACAAGGCTTTCAAGCTACACGGGATTATGTTAGTGCCGGATTTGATGCCAGTCAGGGTTATGAAGGATTGCAGGGAACTGAATACCAAGCGATGCCTTCTTTAGCACGGGATCTCAAGGATAGCGGACAATACACTTTTCTGCGTGATGAAGATCTTCTGCTCATTGCAGCTGGTGAAGCTGATAAAATGGATAAGTTCGGACCAACTCTGGAAACGTTGACTCTGCAAGGTACTGAATTGCTTTACAGAGCATTAGAGCAAAAAGGGGCCACGGCTCAGTCTGTGTTAGCTGACTTGGATGCAGGAGAAACGGCATGGGCCAGAGAGTTCAGAAAGCTTCCAGTTGCTTCGCAGGTTGCCGCTAAATCTGAACTCATGAAACAAAGTCGTGCGACTCTCGCGGCTGCAAACACTTCTTTAAAAGAAAAAGCTGCTGAAACCGCTAAAATTTTTAATGAACGTGCAAATGATGCGGTGAAACGATTAAACGAAAGAGTTGATGACCTTGTAACCTCCGGCAACTTAGATGGAGTAGTGTTACCAGCTGGAGTTACTTTGGCTGATCTGCAGGGATCGGAATGGGCTTCTGATCCACAGAAAGTACGAGCGTTACTGGGATATACCGGCACCGGTGATGACATGGTGCAATACATGGCGATGAAACAGATTCTTGGTGCAGGACGTGACACCGAAATTTTAGCAGCCTTTCCAGAGGAAACACGAAACATACTGCAAGGAAAAGCGATTACTCTTGGAATAGCTTCTCCAGAGTCTATGAGTGAAAAACCTGCGCCTGAAGTGGGTGAAGGAGATTTAACTAAACGAGTTGACGCGCAGAACAATTCACTTATGGAAGAGCTATATGCGTCCGATGACCCGCGTAAATGGGATCTTCAAAAGCAGGATCAAGCGGTACCATCAGCTAACACCGATGCGTCAGCAAACGAAGTAGAAGAAGAAGAACCTGCCGTTGTAGCACCCACTACTCCCGTTATCTCAACTACTGAAGAACCTAAAACAGATACCCAAAGAGAATCTGCAGAACTTATGAAAAAAGCGGATTCCGCTCTAGCTAAACAAATGAATGCAGATAAGGTGGACCCAACCAAACTAATTGAACCCGTTGCTGAAGTAGCAGGGAAAGGTCTTCGCGGAGAATACCTTGGTAGTTACGGTGGTACACCTAAACCAACTGAAAAAGTGGCCGGTCAGCAAGGAGCAATTCGAAATTTTGCAGGGTCCGCACTCTCTACACTATCTAATATTACTCAACTTCGTGGAGCAGATGAAGCGTATGATCCTGATGCAAGTCCAATAAATAAATACGCTCGAATGCGAATAACTAATCAACTTGATTCAAAATCTGTTGACGAACAACTTTCTGAACGTCGCAGTGCCGAAGTTCAAGACGCAGGAAAGATTACAACATCACCAACACCACCACCAGCACCAACAGGGGTGCTAGAAAAACAAGCGGATGATCTAAAAGCACAAATAAAAAGTGACAACGAAACCCGTGCGAATCAGGAGCAAACAGCTGAAGCTTCTGCAGCTAACAAATCACCTCTTTATGAGATTCTTGATCTTCAAGAAGAGATTACAACCAACCTAGATTCAGCTGCAGAAAAAGTCCGTGCGGCAGAAGAAATCTCACGGCAACTGGTTACCAGTGGAGACACCGAAAAATCCACGAACTATTATATGGATGTGCAGACTGCGAAAACCGAGTTAGCACAACTGGCGAACGTAGTCAGCCGTGCAGAACAAGCCAATGCCGGTAAACAGGCAAAACCTTTGACAGAGCAAAAAACTGTATTCCAAGAGTTGAATCAACAGGCGCAACGCCTGAATGCTAATTTGGATACTCTGCTAAAAGGAGAACCCTTACCAACAACAGATGCTGCACCGGACACGGCAGCACCAGCTGAAGTT
>Ga0208427_1001374_pt1 | contig 10437 bp, 17 predicted proteins | sample DEB08_DNA_FD_184532 | JGI IMG/M metagenome (GOLD analysis project Ga0208427, IMG submission 184532) | Aqueous microbial communities from the Delaware River and Bay under freshwater to marine salinity gradient to study organic matter... | ecosystem: Environmental > Aquatic > Marine > Coastal ...
TGAAAGAACTTCCTGCAGCTGGCAACATAGGACCTCGGAAGAGTCGACTGGTCCCGGAGGAACCAGTGCGACAAATCGTTGTGCTTAATTCTATAGGCCACGTCTTTCAGCCTTAATTAAGATTTTAGCTATTTTAATGAGATCTTCTTTTGAAGCATCCTGCATCATTCCCGTAACTTCATCGTGAATGGTATCCCGATGTAGATCCGGCAGCTGCTCTTCTAATGCATTCAAATTCTCAGATTGCATTGAAGCAATTTTCTTTTCAATTGCCTCCATATCACTTCTGTCTTCATCAAACATTATATCTTCGTGTCTTATTTCTAACATAGTTTTACTCCTGTATTTATTTCTAAACATCAATGTAAGCATTAAAATTTAAATTTCAATGCTTGGCGCTTGATGCTTGATGCTTGGCCATGCTGGTCAAGTATCCCACTGCCGCGGTTTACCTCCAGTGTACTTGACCCCAGGTCCATTGGTCATCGCCCCTAGGAATTGCTACAATGAACCAGGGCTCAAGTTTGGTCAAGTCGCGTCCCAGTCCATATCTATACGCGCGTTCGTTTCAATTCCGTCGAATTGAAGTTTTGGGCACCTTGACCCAGTAACCCACTTATCTTAGACCGATATCTTGCGAATTCGTCTTACGAGCGAGTTACTGGCTCAAGTGAGGCAGTTATTATCAAGGCTCATACCTCAGGAGCCTGTATGGAATAATATCAGTTAATCATTATTAATGATATCGTCCAAATTGTCGCAGGCATTTTTTAAATACCCAAAATAAAGATATTTTGGTCCATACGTAAAAGACTCATCTAAATCTTCAAGTGATGGTTCATTATAAAGTTGTTTTTGAACTTCATATTTATTTAAATCAAACATATCTGTCTCCTATATTTATGATTTCATTATATCATAGGATAATCCTGACTTCAAGTATTATTTTTGGACAAATTGTCGCAGGTGCGACATCTTGTCATATTATTTTAAAAAAATTTTTTTGATAAAATAGGAATATAACAAAGGAGTAAAATATGTATCTAATAGTAGAAAGAAAAAAGTTTGATAATCTTCCAATAGAAAGACAATATCTTTTTGTTGTAAAAAGTTATGAAATAGATTATCATACCGCAAGAAAGAAAAAAGAGGCATTTGAAACTATTAATAATGATAATGAAGTTTGTTATCAAATCGTTTCATTTGTAGATAAAGCAACACAAACAAAGGTAGCATAAATGACAAATAAAATAAAACTAAATGCTGAAAAAAGAATTCAAATAGGAAATCAATTTGAAGCATTTTATAGAAACAAAGACAGTAAAGCCAAAAAAGAATGGTTGAACGCAATATCAAACTTTGATGAACATAAAGATAAAATACATAATTTGTGTCATCAAATTGTAAGAAAACATCAACCGCAAGATGATGTAGATACAATTAAAAGAATGATATCAAAGTATGGAAATAATGGTGGGGACATTTTTAATGACCATTGTTTTTATTTTGAAACTGATTGCGTAGATGATAATGGCAAACCTGATACAACATCAATGAATGTTGATTTTGGTTTGACTAGAGACTTTGCGTGTTCTTATTATGATAAAGAATTGAGAGCAAGTGGCAAAGACCCTGACTATGAAAATAAATGGAACGAAAAAAGAAATCCTAGTTATTATCAAGCTCAAACTGAAATAGAAAAATATTTCGGTTGGCAATCTGAAAGTAGTGGGAGTGGAAAACAAAACTCTAAAATAAAAGATGATTGGAATGATGGATATAATATAGAAGTTATTGGCACATCTTATTGTGGGGAAAGACGATTTAAAGTTGATAGCGAAACCTTTGAGGTTTTAAATCAATTTAAAATTATGCAAGAGAAAGTAGTTGATACTCATCAAAGGTTATATGAATACATAGAAAGTAAAATGTCTCATATTAGACAAGCATTGAAAAATTATAGAACTTTCGATCAAGCTAAAGAATTAGCTGATGAAGTTGGTATGGTTTTAAATGACACTATTTTAGAAACGGGGTCATCAATGGCTTTATCTATTTATAATCCTAAAGCATTGGCTAGTTTATTAGCTGATAATGATGAGGAAGATAATAAAGCGGATATTATAGCACAGTTTAAATCAGGTAAATTAAATCAAGCTATAAATTAATACTTGACTATGGGGCTATTCTGTTATAGGATAGTCCCATAACTATAAAGGAGTAGAAAGAATGAAACTAGAAAACAATGACACTTTCGCAATCACTTGGAAAGCAGAAAAGTATGACCAACAAAGGATATTCAGAAAAGGTTTGTGGGACGATAAATGCAAACAATGGATATCTAAGCAAGGACATAAGTTATTAACTTACTTTGACCTTGACGCACAGAATTATAGAACAGCTAAAAACTATTCTATAATTATTGATGTAGAAAATGAAAGAACAAGTTAATTAAATTAAGGGTGCGACAATATGTCGCACCCACAAACAAAGGAGTAAAAATGAGCGATACACACAGTTGGTGCCACGGACCATACTGCCACCAAAAAAGAACACAAGACAGAATAAGAGGTGTAAAAGGAAACAAAGTATTAAGAACAAGACGAGTGCGTTGGTATCAAAGTGATTATGAAAGTATGTGGAATTATTTTTGTGGTCAACGATGTATGACAGATTATATCAATGAACATTTACAAGCTTTCATTAGAATAGCACCTAGACCGGAGCCGTTGGAAACTCCGGTTGATGTTATAGAAAGAAAGGTCCAAGGTTCAAGTTATAATTGGCAGACTAGGGAAAGCGAGCCGCATACTTATATAGAAAAAACAATAGTTGAAAGAACTTAGGGTGCGACAATTTGTCCAATGGTTCTGGGTTCTGGAATCTGGTATCATAGGACCATAAACAACAAAGGAGAAAGAATGACAAAAGAAATAAGACAAAGCATAGAATACAACGGCAAGCTTTATAGATTGCCATTTAATATTCCATCTGGTTTCTTAAATACAAACCAAGTAATTGCTGAGAACCATTTCTCAGGCGAACCGATTGAGGTGCCGCAGTTTGTTAAAGCAGTTAGAGATGGCATATTATACTATGAATATAATGCTAGTATCACAGACAGAAACTATGGTGAGGGTAGTTCTCCAATGTGGGACAAAGTAAGAAAGGGACTAAATTGGTTTAGACAATACTTTGCTAAAGAATATATGGTGTTGTTAGATTAATACAGTCAAGCAAATTAACTAGGGTGCGACAATATGTCGCACCCCGGTAACCGAACACATAACTCCTATGTGGTTTGAGGAATGGACCTGCGACAAAATGTCGCAGGCCATAGAGGTACCAACGCAATCCTAAATTTGCAATTTTCTCAATAATCAATTATACATAAATAAAAAAGGGGTCCCGTACGTTACGGATTTAGACAAAGATTGAGATACTTAAAGCCGTAAAATACTTATTGGATTCAAAACATATCTGAAAAAATTTTTTAGAAAATTTTTTCGAATGCACTTTTATGGATATTAATAAATTAAAAAAATTTGAGAAGCTACCACCTGATGTAAAAAGAGAATTAGCTTTGGTGATGGCTAAATGGAAAGAAAAGAAAAAAGAGTCTCAGATCAGAAATGATTTTATGGCTTTTGTAAAACATGTGTGGCCAGATTTTGTAGAAGGTAAACATCATAAAGATGTTGCAAAAAAATTTAATGATATTGCAAATGGAAAAATAAAACGTGTTATTATTAATATGGCACCTAGGCATACTAAGTCTGAGTTTGCATCTTATCTATTACCAGCATGGATGGTAGGTAGAAATCCAAAATTAAAAATTATTCAATCAACTAACACAACTGAATTATCTGTAAGGTTTGGACGTAAAGCAAAACAACTTATGGATTCACCAGAGTACAAAGAAGTATTTCAAACAAGATTAAAAGAAGATTCACAAGCTGCTGGTAAATGGGAGACTCAACAAGGTGGTGAATATTATGCTGCTGGTGTTGGATCTGCAATTACTGGAAGGGGTGCCGATCTATTAATCATTGACGATCCACATACTGAACAAGATGCAATGAATGCTCAAGCTCTTGAGAGAACTTATGAATGGTATACATCTGGTCCACGTCAACGTCTTCAACCAGGTGGAACAATTGTAATTGTAATGACAAGATGGAATGAAAAAGATTTAACAGGAAGATTAATCAAAGCACAAAAAGAACCTAAAGCAGATCAGTGGGAAGTTATAGAATTTCCTGCAATCATGCCTTCAGGAAAACCCCTGTGGCCGGAATATTGGAACATAAAAGATTTAGAAGCAGTTAAGGCTTCTATTCCATTATCAAAATGGAATGCACAATATATGCAAAACCCAACCGGTGAAGAAGGTGCATTAATCAAAAGAGAATGGTGGCAAAACTGGGATGGAGATATTCCACCACTTCAACACGTCATACAATCTTACGATACAGCGTTTATGAAAAAACAAACAGCCGATTATTCTGCTATTACAACATGGGGAGTATTTACACCTGATGAAGATTCAGGACCTTGCTTAATGCTCCTGGATGCATTGAAGGGAAGATATGAGTTTCCTGAACTAAGAAGAATTGCATTAGAACAATACGGCTACTGGAATCCGGAAACAGTAATCATTGAATCTAAAGCTTCAGGATTACCTTTAACTTATGAATTAAGAAAAATGGGAATACCAGTTTTAAACTTTACACCGAGCAAAGGAAATGATAAACATACAAGAGTTAACAGTGTTTCTCCTCTGTTTGAATCAGGGAGAATATGGGCGCCCACCGATATGGAATTTGCACAAGAAGTTATTGAAGAGTGTGCAGCATTTCCATATGGAGATCATGATGACTTAGTCGATTCTATGACTCAAGCAGTTATGCGATTTAGACAAGGCGGATTGATTAATCACCCAGAAGATTACAAAGATGAGCCTTTACAACAAAAGCAAAAGGTGTATTATTAGATTATGTACGACAATTATTTAAAAATGATGATGGGTGGTTTGACAAGAACCAAACTAGCTCTAGGTACCGGAGACCAGGTTCAGGATTCAGGGATCAAGAGTCTTGAAAAAAAGATGGCATCACAACCAGATATTGGTGCAACTAGAAATGATGCTGCTATGAATTTATTTGGTAAGCCACTTATAGAATTAACTCCAAAAGAATTAGATCAATTAGATGAATTTTTAGAAGAAAAAGCTTCAAAGCCAAAAGCTCCTTCTATTAAAATGGCTAGTGGTTATGATGATCTAGATGAAATGTATAAGCAATATGTTTTTGAAATGGAAGAGATGGGTGTACAACCAATGTCTTTCAGACAATTCTTAGAACAAGCAATCGCTGAATCAAAATTATAGGGGTAATAAAATGCCCAAGGACATCTCGTCTTATTTTCTAGAAAAAGGAGAACCGGTTACAGATTTCAATAGAAATCCAACAGGCGTTAATCAATACACAGCTAATATGAGAACAGCTGAAGAAGTTCAAGCTGCTATTGATTCTGCACCTCCTAAAATTATTAAAGGAAAAGAATTTCCATTAACAGCAAAAGATTTAAGAGGAGAAGGAGAATATTATAAAAATAAAATTGTAACTAGATCAGAACTTAGAAGATTTAAAAATGAATTAGTTATACCTTCAGTTGGTAAAGCAAGTATAGAAGATCCAAGAAAATCAAATATCACAAGATTAAATAAAATAAAAGCTACTCAAGGTAGTAATATATCTTTATTAGGACAAGGACAAAAAGGAGTTCAGTTTAGTCATGTCTATCCATTAATTGAATCTGCACCTCCAGGTACTAAAACAACAGGACCTATTGATGCAAGTATGAATAGATATTTAGAAAATTATAATAGAATAGGTCAATCTATTGCTGAACAACAAGAAGAATTAATTAGAACAAAACCTGAAGGTTATAAAAGACAAATTGAAATATTAAATGGAAAAGCAAAAAAGAATGTTTTAAATGCCATTGAAGAATTAGGACCAGAGTACAAAGGTCAGATTGGATACTTTCAAGTTGATCCTGATAGTGGAGAATTTAAACCTAAAGCAGGTAATTATAAAATGTCTTTTGCTGGTCTTGAAGGTGAAAGTAAAATTTATAAAGATATGTCTGGAACAGAACGTAAGGCATTTGAAAAAGAAATTTCTAAAGCAGCTAAATATGGAAAATATGCAAAACAAATTATAAAACCTGTTTTAAGATTAGCAGCTCCAATTATTCCATTTGCAGGTCCTGCGATTATGGCATCAGGAGCATATGATGTAGCAAAGGCTGCAGAGATGGGATACACATCTCCAGATGAATTAGCTCTTGCTTATAATCTTGGACCAGAAGCAGCAGCTGGAATAGCAAGTTTAAAAAATAAAGTAAGAGGACAACGAGATGAAACAGAAACCTTTATCCCCTAGAAGATTAACTACAACTATTCCACCGCTATCTGGGCCGGTTAGTCAAGGCTTGAATTATAATTATAATACTGTTAAAACAGTTAAAATTACGGAGAAAATAAATGGCAGACAACATAGACAAAGCTCTACCAAACGAGCCTAGAAAAGAATTTGAAATACCTGGTCAAGAAGATATTCAAGAACAAGTAGTAGAAGAAGTTACAGAACAATCACAAGCACCTGGAGATGTTGAAGTTCAAGAGAACGAAGATGGTTCAGTTGATATTAATTTAGATCCTAAAGCTGCATCACCTGAAGGTGGTGACGAGCATTATGCAAACTTAGCAGAATTTTTACCAGATGAAGTATTAGGAAGATTAGCTTCTGATTTAAATTCTAAATACATGGATTACTCATCTTCTAGAAAAGATTGGGAAAGAACTTATACAACAGGTTTAGATTTATTAGGTTTCAAATACGATAACAGAACAGAACCATTCTCTGGTGCATCAGGTGCAACGCATCCTGTACTTGCAGAAGCGGTTACACAATTTCAAGCTTTAGCTTATAAAGAATTATTACCAGCCGATGGACCTGTAAGAACTCAAGTATTAGGAATACCAAGTCCAGAAAAAACTCAACAAGCAAGTAGAGTTAAAGATTTTATGAATTATCAAATAATGGACCAAATGAAAGAATATGAACCTGAATTTGATCAAATGTTGTTCAATCTGCCACTAGCAGGTTCTGCTTTCAAAAAAGTCTATTACGATGATATGGAACAAAGAGCGGTAAGCAAATTTGTTCCTGCTGATGATTTAATCGTTCCGTATACAGCTACCTCATTAGATGATGCGGAAGCGATTATTCATCGTGTAAAAATGTCAGAGAACGATTTAAGAAAACAACAAGTATCTGGTTTCTATAGAGATGTAGATTTAGGAAAACCTACAGAGAGAGAAACAGATGTTGAGAAAAAAGAAAGAGAACTTGAAGGAATAACTAAATCTGGAAAAGATGAAGATGTATTTACTTTATTAGAATGTCATGTTGATTTAGACTTAGAAGGTTTTGAAGATGTTAATCCTCAAGATGGTGAGCCGTCAGGAATTAAAATTCCATACATTGTAACTTTAGAAGAAGGATCAAGAGAAATACTTTCTATCAGAAGAAATTATGAAGTAGGTGATCCAAAGAAAAAGAAAATACAATACTTTGTACATTTCAAATTTTTACCAGGTTTAGGTTTTTATGGATTTGGTTTAATTCACATGATTGGTGGATTATCTAGAACTGCAACAACTGCATTAAGACAATTATTAGATGCAGGAACATTATCTAATTTACCTGCTGGATTTAAGATGAGAGGTATTAGAATTAGAGATGATGCACAATCTATTCAACCAGGAGAATTTAGAGATGTAGATGCACCAGGAGGAAACTTAAGAGATTCTTTCATGATGCTACCATTCAAAGAACCATCTCAAACATTATTATCTTTAATGGGTATAGTCGTTCAAGCAGGTCAAAGATTTGCTTCGATTGCTGATTTACAAGTTGGTGATGGCAACCAACAAGCAGCTGTAGGTACAACTGTTGCTCTTCTTGAAAGAGGATCAAGAACTATGTCTGCTATTCATAAAAGAATTTACTCGGCTTTGAAAAATGAATTTAAAATCTTAGCTAGAGTATTCAAGCTATATCTACCACAAGAATATCCGTATGATGTCGTTGGGGGTCAAAGAACAATAAAACAATCTGACTTTGATGATCGTGTAGATATATTGCCAGTTGCTGACCCTAACATTTTTTCTCAAACACAGCGTATTTCTCTTGCGCAAACGGAACTCCAACTGGCAACTTCAAATCCACAAATGCATAATCTATATCAAGCATATAGAAATATGTATGAAGCTTTGGGAGTAAAAGATATTGATCAAGTTTTAATTAGACCTATGCAACCAACTCCAAAAGATCCAGCATTAGAACACATTGATGCTTTAGGTGGAAGACAGTTTCAAGCATTTCCAGGTCAAGATCATAGAGCACATATTACAGCTCACTTAAACTTTATGGCAACTAATATGGCTAGAAACAATCCAATGGTAATGGCTTCATTAGAAAAAAATATTTTTGAACACATTAGTTTAATGGCTCAAGAACAAATTGAATTAGAATACAGAGATGAATTAGTTCAATTACAACAAATGCAAATGATGATGCAACAGAATCCACAGATGGCTCAACAGTTACAAATGCAAGTAATGATGATGACTCAAAGAATTGAAGCTAGAAAAGCTCAACTGATTGCTGAAATGATGGAAGAATTTATGCAAGAAGAGAAAAAAATAACTTCTCAATTTGATAATGATCCAATTGCTAAACTAAGAGCAAGAGAATTAGACCTTAGAGCTCAAGAAAACTTTAGAAAAGAGCAAGAAGGTAAGGATAGAATGAATCTTGATAAGATGAAAGCAATGATGAATCAATCTAATCAAGATGATAAGCTTCAACAAAACGAAGAATTAGCTAAATTACGTGCTGATACATCAATTGAAAAGACAATCTTGAGTAAAACTTTACCAAGTACTGATTCAATGATGAAAAATCAGGGTAGTATGATGCCAAATATCAAAGTAATGCGAGGAGGCAACGAATAAATGAGAAAAAAGATGACAAAAGCACAGAAAAAAGTTAAAACTGTGATGAAAGAGTTCAAAAAAGGTGAACTCAACATTGGTAAAAGTCCAAAAAAAGTAAAAAATCGTAAACAAGCTATTGCGATTGCACTTTCTGAGGCAGGTAAAAGTAAAAAACGAGGTTAATTATGGAAAAACTAGATAAAATCAAAGATGTAAAAGTTGGTGAGCAACAAGTTGAGATTGATCCAAGATCAAAAACAACTGCTGACAAAGCTTTCAATTACATTGGTACAGGTGGACCTGAAATGGAAGTTAAAGGTCAAGGTGCAGTACTAAAAGAAAAAAATAGAAAATCAAAAGCGTACTAATTTTATGATTCCTTGGGGTTTATTAGGTCAAGGTTTAAAATCTGGACTAGAAATATACAAGAATAAAAAAGCAGCTGACGTTGCAATGTCAGAAGCTAAACTTCTTCACATAGAAAAAATGAAACGTGGAGAAATAGAGTTTAGTGGTAAGATTGCAGAAAATCAAAAATCAGACTGGAAGGACGAATTTGTACTTTTGACAATTTCTTCACCTCTGTTTTTGTTGGCGTATTCTGTTTTTGCAGAAGATGAAAAGATGCAAGAGAAGATTGACTTGTATTTTCAAAAATTACAAGAGATGCCTTGGTGGATAGTGGGACTTTGGGTTTCAGTAGTCGCTGCCATATATGGACTTAAGGCAACTGATGTGATAAATATGAATAAAAAATAGGGAGAATAAAATGTCAAACAGAAGATGGAATAAACAAACTAGAAAAGGTTTTTTATCAGGTGGTCAAGCAAAACTTGATGCAGATGGTGATGGTAAAATTACTGGTAAAGATTTTAAAATGCTAAAATCAAAAAAGAAAAAAGAAAAAAAGCCATCTATGATGGCAATGGCAATGAAGAATAAAAAATAATGGCAAATAGAAGATACAATACACAAGTAGCTAATGACAGAGCGTGCATGTCTAAAGGCGGATCAACTTCTGAATATCATACTACTAAAGAAGGAAAAAAAGCCAGAAAAGGTTTATGGTATAATATCGCTATGAAAAGAAAACGTGGCGAGAAGATGAGAAAAAAAGGTGCTAAAGGTGCACCTACTGAAAAAGCAATTAAAAAATCACAAGCGTAATGTTTAGAAAAAGATTTCAAAAAGGAACAGATAAAATTTATAGTCAATTAGAACATAAAGTTCCTTATCCACATGGTCAAAGAGTTGAATTAGCTAGAGGAAGTAAATCTCCTGCATGGCAAAGAAAAGAAGGTAAATCTGCATCAGGTGGATTAAATAGAAAAGGAATTGCATCTTATAGAAGAGCAAATCCTGGTTCT
>Ga0208427_1001375_pt1 | contig 10435 bp, 8 predicted proteins | sample DEB08_DNA_FD_184532 | JGI IMG/M metagenome (GOLD analysis project Ga0208427, IMG submission 184532) | Aqueous microbial communities from the Delaware River and Bay under freshwater to marine salinity gradient to study organic matter... | ecosystem: Environmental > Aquatic > Marine > Coastal ...
CGTTTATCTTAATGCAGTTTCCGTTTATCTTAATGCAGTTTCCGTTTATCTTAATGCAGTTTATATCTTAATTCCGTTTATCTTAATGTAGTTTGCCCCCTTGGCAGCGAGGCGGCTAGGGGGGGCCAGCAGCCGCCCCCCACCCGTTTTATCTTAATGCAGTTCTCTCAGTTGTAGTCACGCAGCTTTATTTAATATATTTCCCCCTTCCGTTTATCTTAATGTAGCTCCGTGTGTATTAATGCCGTCAGTCGTCTGTTTCTCTTAATGTAGTTCCGTTTATCTTAATGGGTGTCAGGTGGCATATGGGTAATTTCTTGCTTGTGCTCATGTTGTTTGGCTCTACTGCCCAATTTGGGAGGCCCAGCCTTTTGAATGCAGGGCCCTCCCTAGCAGGATGGCCCGCTCTGACGCCCTGTCCCCAGAAGCAGCGGCTGTGAAAGCCAAAATCGACAAGTACATTGAGGAGCAGTACACCGGCTCTGGTGACATCGAGGCGTCTGACGTCGTTGACTTCTACACCTTCTTCGAGAAGAAGTACCCTGGCCGGGAAGGACAAGAGCAGCTGCTTGGACTCCTTCAGCGTCTTGAGTCCAGGGTTCAGGGTTTGCTGGGTTGGAACCCTGGCCCCCCTCAGGATGTGGTGCTGGAGCCTCAGCCTGATAAAACCCCAGACTTCTACGTTGCTCCTTGGCAGCTGGGGCTGTCTTCAAATCACTCAGTGAAGGGCAAGTCGAAGTTCATTCACATCCTCGACACTGTGCACAACTTCCTCAACAAGCCCTACAACTCCATCCGCGAGCCGTTGGACCTGCTGTTCGAGCCTAGTGCACAGCCTGGGTCACCAGTAGCCCCATGGTCTATGCACCACAGTGTCGGTGCAGGCAAATCCAGCGCAGCCCGGATCATCCTGGAGGCCGTTTGCAGTCTCACCCTCTCTGACGCAGAAGTGGCAGCCATAGGCCTGCAAATCAAGGCCTTGCTGCGCATGCGCGCGATTTACGATCCTGCCCCAACTGACGAGGAGCAGCTGTTGCGCGCTATGGCTGCAAAGGCCCAGCAGGCTGAGAGGCCAAGGCCCGACCCCCTCATGTGGTGGGGTCGGTGGTCCAGGGTTCTCGCGGTTCAGGGTTTGATCTTCAACGAGGTCATTGCCATGAAGATCAAGGAGTACAACAGAGACAAGTCCGACGGCGTGGGCATCACCGCGGATGAAGCAGCTGTGATCACTTACTTGCCGTTCCAGAGCCCTGAATTCACCCAGCTGCTCGAATACCACTGGCAGAACTACAAAGTCAGACAGTCAGCTGTCACCACGAAGCGCTTGAACATGTTCGATCTCTCACCCCAGCTCAAGCCCAAGAGATGTGCCAAGGACAATGTCCTTTGGAACAAGATTCTGACCTGGACGCCCCAGCAGAACGTTCTCTGGCTCCAGCGTGAAATCGGGACTTTCCTCAAGAATGTGAAGGAGCAGGTGAGGGCAAACAAGAAGGTCAACCTGGCTGGCAATTCACGCTACTACCGGGGAGATGCAACAGCATCATCGCATGACGAGGTCTGTGTGTTCGCCTGGTTCCTCAAGGACTTCCAGCAGCACTGCACCCCTGCGCAGTTCATCGACCTGACCACACGCTTCCAGCGAGGCCACCTGAACAAGGACACACAGAGATAGTGAGACATGAAAACATGTTCAAGTTTCATTCAAACGGCACTGATTCCCCTCTTGCCCAGCAGCACGATAGTAGCCAGTTCCTTGCAGGAGCTGATGGAGAAGGTGAAGGTGCAGGACCCCGCCCTGAAGGCCACAGACTTCCGCGTGCTCACCATGCTGGCTGGCGCAAGCTGTTCTGGAGTTCAGGGTCCCGGGTCCACAGAGCAGGCAGAGCTTGCCAGTGAGGAGGCTGAGCTCAACTTGGTGGAGTCCCGCCTTGTCAGGGAGAGGGACACGTGGTCAGAGTACAAGCGCAATCTCCGCACCTTCCATGCGCGGGCCCACGAGGAGAAGAAGGAGTGCAACGCAGCCCTGGCTGCAAAGATCGCCGCAAAGGTGGACCGCCTTTGCGACATTGTCTGCCCTGTGCGGCGTGTGCAGGAGGAGGGTGTCCAGACGTTCATCGCAGATTCCATCACATCCTGGGCAGAAGAGCAAGGCCTCTCTCGGGAGAAGGTTAGCACCTGCTTCGTGGTTCGCTTCGATGCTCTGGGGGCGCACCACCGTGACAACGTCTACCCTGCCATCCGCCTGCTGACAGACCACATCGCGTCAGATCCCCACACAGTGGCTCTGATCTTTGCGCCGAACACAGGGAAACCCGGGGACGTCTACGCTGAGCACACCATCAAGCAGTCAGTGGAGGACATCTCCCAGGTCTTGCAGAACGAGGAGCTCCACTTGCACATCACACAGGGCTCACTGCACTTCAACGAGGAGTCGCTGGGCGGCAAGAACTCCACCCGCCCTGGCACCCACACCTTCTGGCTTGCAATGAGCGACGCCAGGGACACCAGTTCAGGGTCCAGGGGCCTCAACTGCCTGTTCTCCAAGTCGTACTTGAGCCGACGGGGCAGGCCATGTGGGGAGCTTGAGGTCCTTGACCGCAAGGCTTGGGTGAATCCCATGTCCCCCCTGACCCGCCTCGGGGGTGGAAACGCGATGTCAAAGGCCCAGCGTTCTAAGCAGTGGCTGACAGGCCAGCAGTTCTGGACAGCCATCAGGGAGTCACTGCTGTTGTGGACTGGGCTGGATGCATCCAACGGTGTTGCCTATGTGGACCTGCTTCCCTATGACGACAAACTGCAGCATTCAGTGCTGTCGACGTCTCAGGGTTTGGGGTCCAAGGTTCCATGCCAAATGGTGGTGGCACCAATCTGGGCGAAGATGGTCAAGATGGACAACGTGGAGCACGTCGACAATGCCCGTGTGGAGTCTTTCATCAAAGGCTCAGCTCGGCGTTTCGCAGCCACCCTGGTGCGCGAGGGCAAGCTCACCCTGGAAGGGTTGGACCCAAAACCAGTGCAGGGTCCAGGGTCCTCTCCTCCAACGTACGACGAGGCCATGTTCAAGATCACATGCCCCAACGCCGCAGGTTTCCTTCCACTCCGGCAAGAGTGGATCGACAGCATCTCTGCCAAGATCCAGACCAAGACAGCGCGCCTGCACCAGTTGATGGACGCGCACAACAAGGCTGCAAACCCATCAGGGGTTCCTTACAAAGGGGAAAAGAAGCGGCCCGCAGAGGTGCAGGATTCAGAGTCCCAGTCTGCAAAGGAGATCCCTGACGCAGGTGCCCACAGCCCTACTTCCAGGGATGTTTTCACCAACGAGGAGTGTGTGGAGGGCATCCACAAAGACCACGAGTTCTTCGTGAAGGAAGGCAAACTGTGGTTGCACGCTCTCGTCGACGACATCATTTCCAACAGCACCCCGTTGATCTACTTCTGGGGCAGCTTCCTCTGCGCCTCAACGCCTGCAGACAAGAAGGAGATGCAGAGGTCCAGGGCCAAGTGCTTCCCCTTCGCCTTGAACTCGATGGACTACATGGCTACTTTCTCTGTGTGCAGATCGAGCACCAAGCCCGGCCAGGAGTCCAAGCCGTTCAACCCAAAGCCCATCACCCTTGGCACGTTCGTGTACTACCTGGAGGAGCAGAATTTCACCGCCTTTACTGTGGAGTGCCACACCCTCAAGGAGGAGAAGCAGGCAGTGGCAGGGGTGCAGGGTTCAGGGTCTGCGGCGCAGGGTTCAGGGTCCACTCCCAAAGAGACGCAGACCAACTACGTCATCCAGCCCACTGAGGAGTGCCTCTTCCTGCCCAAGGGCCTGCCACAGAACCAGAAGCACAAGATGACGCGCTTCAACGCTGGGAGCAGCTTGCAGCACGATGAGTGGGATTTTCAGAAAGGCACTCACACGAAGGGCCTTCTTCAGATTGTCATGTCCCTCGAATATAACGAGGAAGAGAATTCCATCATCCCACTTAAGCCCGCTGTTTTCCTGGTGGACAGCATCAAGGTTTCCAAGGGCAAGTGGTACCAGTTGGCTTGAGGCCACTTGGCACATCTAGTTTTCATTCACTGTGCCATTACAGCCTTTGGGGTGCTGGGCTGAATGCGCAGATAAAGGCTCAACAATTACACATAGACAGACATTGAGGACAATTTGGGTCCACCGTCTCGTGTAGCAGTGTCGCCTAGCAGTTGTTTTTGAAATTGCACTAGGGCGCCCAGGTTCCCCAGGCCCAAGGTCTCCCACAGCAATGTCTGACCAATATTGATCATGCACCCAAGCTTCCTTCCCACAGAGCCAAGAATTGCAGGGCGCTCACAGTATGGCAGCCAGCACCTGTTCTGCCACTTGCCAATGGTGCCTGTGTATCACACACTGTGTCCTTTTCCTCCTGGTCACGCCTCAAAAATCAAGTTGACCCCCTGGCGTGAAATGGCCCCTGGTCAGCCACTTGCCCCAATTAAGAGCAACACCTTGCAGGTCAGAGTGTCACCAGTTTATCATCAGCGCTCAAGGCTACAAGCCACAGACAGTGCAGGGTCCCTGGTGCAGGGTCCCTGGTGCAGGGTGATGGCTGCGCGGTTCCTGCAGGACAGCTCTGAGGATGAGGCTGCTATGTGCATGCTGGAGGCTGAAAGCACCACTCCTGATACAGGTGCGCCACCAGCTCCGCAGCGTGTCCTCCAGGCCGTGGTGTACAAGCCCCGGGTGGGATACCGTGCCTGGCAGACGCCAGGCATCGCAGACGAAGGTTCCCAGGTTAAGGGACCAGGGCCAGTTGCACCGCCTGGGCTGGCCAAGCCAGCCAAGCCAGCCAAGGACATGGATGCCAAGGCTGCCGCCTTGACCCTGGCCGCCAGTGCAGCTGCAGTAAAAGCTGGGCAGGCCGCTGCCAACGCAGCAGCAGCGTTGGCACACAGGCGACCAAGCCCCCCCCCTGCTGCAACGCCGCCCCGCACGCAGACGCCAGCAGTGCCTAAGGGTGAGCCCCTCACCGCCGTAACGCCACCCTCCAAGCACGCACGAGCCTCTGGTGACGCTGAGCCGTTCTCCACAGAGAAGCTTGAGGGCACCCACCTCAAAAGACGCGTGGAGGCCAAGAGCCCTGACACGGCGGTTCAGGGTGCGGGGTCGGCGAAGGCCACGGCGGTTCAGGGTGCGGGGTCGGCGAAGGCGAAGGCCAAGCCTGTTCAGGACAGCCCTAGCAACAGGAAGGGCAAGCGTCAGAGAGCCCCCCGAGGCTCAGCCGGCACCTTTGCTGGCCATCGCCCTCCCAAGAGCCCTGCGAGGCTGGAAGCCTTCGAAGCGTTGAAGGCAGAATACCTCAAGGCTCAGGAGGTTGCCCGCGCCCTCAGGAAGACTGATGACAAGAAGAGCAGCAAGAAGAGGCGCCTCAGCGACAACCAGCTTGCCTACTTTGCGTTCATGAAGGCCAAGATGTCTGAACTCGCTGCAGGTGGGGTGCCTGGGCCTGACAGGATGAAGCAGGCGGCGATGGCTTGGCAGGAGAAGGTGTCCCAGTCTGATGCTGACGACGATGAGCCCTTGGGCGGCAATTAGCCTAGGAGCCTAGGTAGCGTGTCGGTGGGGTTAGCCTAGGGGTCTGCAATCATTTTTTTTAGCTGGAAACTACACAGCTGCTTGTGGGGCCAGCTGTGATAGTGGTGCATGGGACTCAGGGTTCATGGTTCAGGGGACCCCTGAAGGCTTCGACGCGCGTGAGAAGACTCGTTCAAAAACGCCGACCTTTGCTGGACATTGACCCATAGGCACACAAGCAATTTGTTCAATCCAGGTGATGATGGCAGTTGTGAGGTGCACCCCCACAGAGCAATCACAGGCTCAAGGGCCAAGGTCCACTCTTCCAGCTTAGGCTAGATGGTGGAGGCTGAGCGGCGACGCAGCATAGCATCCACCATCACATTGACAATCTTCGGGTGGACTGTCCGCGGTGCCCTGGATAGCCCCCAGTTTGCTTCCATCAATAGGGATGTCCATTGCGTCGAGCTCTGGAGTGGCGTGGGCTCAGTGTGCGCAGGGTTCCAGGATATAGGGTTGTACGCAGTGCCCTTCGATAAGAATCGAATCAAGGGTGTCACTGACAGTGCCACTAGCACTTGCTCAGAGGACATTCTGTGTGAGATGGGTTTCTTCAAAGCCCTCACTTATGTCATGAGGCTTGCTCCTGGCGGTTTGCTGTGGATGGCGCCAGTCTGCTCTAGTTTTCACAACTTCCTCAACCAGGTCAACACTAAAAGGAAGCATTCTCAAGGCTACCAGGGGGCAACGAGTTACAGGCCAGTGCGTGAGGGGAATGCAATGGCGCGCGCTGCTGTTTTCTTGTTCGTTCTGGCGTGGGCTCGCATGGCAGAGGCAGTCATTGAGAACCCCGTCGACAGTGTCCTCTTCAAGTACGCCCCTGTACGGGATGCCCTGGCAAAGGTTGAAGGTCCAGGGTGCAGGGTTGTGACTCCACGCTGCTCATTTTCTACAGAGGCCATGGGCAATCGCCCATACAAGTTGTACCGCTTCGTTGCCACTGGCATGTGGATTTCAGCCTTGCGGAGGAAGTGCAATTGCACTGGCAGGCAGCATTTGAAGTTGGCAATCAGGAAAGTGGTGGGGGGGAAAGTGCAGGTCACCGGCATCAAGACAGCCCTGGTTTATTCAGCATCATACCCTCTGTCTTTGGGACGTGCCGTGGCAGGGGCATGGCAGGCCAAAGGTGCTTCGTCACGCAGCCCAGGCTCTGCATTCAAAGGCGCTTCGTCTGCAGTACCACCATCGGCGGCTTCAGGGTTAACGGGCTTGCCAAGGCCACCAAACTTCGAGAAGAAGAGGAGATGGACAGAGCCAGATGTGGAGCACCTGACGTTCAGGGTCCCAGGCTCAGGTCTCAGGGTTCTGCCAAGGCCTCCCAATGTTGAGGAGACGAGAGGATGGACAAGGCCAGCCTCTGATGGATTGCAGTCAGTGGCAAGGTCAATTTCATCAAGCTCACCTGGGTCCAGGCAGCCATTTGCATGGAAGACACCACCCATCTAGGGCAGCTCCTCTTCCCCCTTGGTGACCTTCATCTTTGCATCATGTAAAGCTCAGTGTGTGAAAAATGCGTGGGCCCCTGACAGCACAGATTGCATGCTGCACCGCCGCGCAAATAGCATGCCTATGTATGTTTGGTGGCCAGGCCATGTCCAACTAAGCCTGGCAACACAGCCAGCTGCCCCATGACATTGACCTTCGAGAGCAAAATCAAACCAAATGCAAATCCAGAGTAGTGGCAAACGAATCACACTTGATAAGAACAGCTCTATGTTGGAGGGCCTGTGTAGGGTGTGCCAGTGTTTGTTGTTGCTTGCTTGCCTTGACCACTTGCCTGGTTTACACCTTCACTTTTAACAGGGACTCAATGGTGCACTGAGCTTTTCATGGCGATGTGCTATGTACTGCGACTGCCCACAGGCAATCAAGGCTCATGAGCTGGCGGCAGCCCCCCTTTGATACCTTGGCACCCCATGGAGCAGCAGCTGGAAAGCGCTGGTGGACCACACCAAAGCTGGATGACAAGGTGTCTCCCAGCATTGGCGATAGAGGTAGCACAGTGCCCCCGCTGCGGCGCCCTGGACGCCAAGTGGCTTGGAGGCAACCGCCATTGGAAAGTCCAGCGCGCAGGGCAGCGCAGGTGCAACAGGCGCAGGGGGTGCAGGGTGCACAGGCTGATGTGGAAGGTCAAGGGGGGACCGCTGCAGCAGTGTCCAGCAAGCCAAGGTCTTGGCAAGCTGTTCCCCTGGAGGGAATGCGCAGCCACACCCAACTGTCCAGGGTGCAGGGTACTCTGTGCCAAGGCAAGCGCTTGTGGCAAGAATGCGTTGTAGATGGTGGGCCCAGTCAGAGCTCAATACATGGAGGCCAGCGTTTTGCAGCGCTGTCATCTGATACGTTGGCATTCCTCTCCAATTTGCCTAAGAAGCAAAAGCTGAACAAGTACGACACGCAGGCCATTGATGTAGATCGAGTGACAAAGACATTGGGGCAGAAAGTGTGTTCTTGCAAGAGAGATTGTGGGTCGCAGTTCTCTGTCCAGGAGCTGGTGGAAGCCCGCAGTATATTTCATCAACTGCGAGAGGAAGATCGCCAATACCTACTTCACACCATGTATAGGCCAAAGGGCTTGGGGTCATTCAGTTCAGGGTCTACAGAACATCTTGCCACCAGTGACATGGACACAAAGTGGTTGGCCACCAGAGCACAATGGTCATTCTGTGGGCATCAGGTTTGTGTGCAAGCCTTCTGCAAGCTGTTGCCAGTAGGTGCACACAAATTGTACAAGGGTGTGAAGATGGCCCTGGATATGAGGAGGTCCATGCCTGGATGTGCAAAGCAAGTCCGGCCATGTCCACAGAGGCAGGTGTCAGACAACTTCTTCATCGACCTGTACCGCAGCGCAGCCGAACCTTTGCCAACCGATTTCACATTGTCCGGTGTGGACCAGCTCATGGCTGAGCCAGTTGGCCAACCTGACAGTGATGATGACAACAGGGTTCATGGTTCAGGGTTCCAGGTTGAGGCTCCAGGTTCAGGGTTTCACGTTCCTGACCCTGATGACGCCATGGACTGGGACCCTGACAGGCCACTGCATCAAATCATAGCTGATTGCGCTGGCCATGATCTGCTCGGAGTCCCCATCCGAATGATCCCGCACGGGAAGCTGACAGATCTTTACTGGCAGTTCTTGGCCTATTGCGCTTGCATTGAGCTGAAGCCCTCCAGCATTCCATCCTGGAGCACTTTTCGCCGGGTGTGGGTGGATAAGTGGCAGGCTGTGCTGAAATTCAGGCCACAATCGTCTCACGCAGGCTGCCAGACTTGCTTTGAACTCCATCAGAAGATCTACGGCACCTGGGCCAAGCCAGCTGAAAAGTTTTCCTTTGCTGCAGCATGGCGGCAGCACTTGCAGGATCAATACCATGATAGGATGATTTATTGGTCCTTACGGTTTGCCAGCAGGCAGGCAGCAAGTGACGTGCTGGTGCTGATTATCGACTCAATGGACAAAGCCAAATTGGCTTGGCCACGCTACACATTTGACAAGAAGCCCCACGAGCTGGATGCAGTGAAAATCCCACGGCCACGTTCAGTCCTCACCGCTGCAATGGCCCACGGCTGGTGCACCAGCCTCTTCTTGGCTGACGACGCCTTGTCACACGGAGCTTCCGCCTTTTGCGAGGTCTTGGCTCAAACCTTGGACCATGTCTATCAAAAGGCAAAGGTTCAGGGTGTTGGGTTACCGTCGCACCTAGTGATACAAAGCGACAACACTGTTGCTCAGGCGAAAAATTCTGAAGTTGCACAGTTCCTTGCCCACCTTGTGGCAGCAAGGAAATTTAGCACGTGCACCTTGAATTTTCTCATGGTTGGTCATACGCACGAAGATGTGGACCAGCTGTTTGGCCTTGTTTGCGCCACAGTAGTTCACAGGCAGAAGTGGGAGACTGTGGACGATTTGGCGCAGCATTTGAAGGTTGCCGTTGGACCCCACATCTGCAACAAGGGGGAGGATGTCAGGGTCATCAGGCTGGAGGCCGTGCGCGATTTCAAATCCTGGTTAGCACCACAAGGGGTCAAAGTCAGCGGTTCTTTCAGGAATAGGGATGGCATTGAGACACCTCATTCCTTTATTTACAAGCGTAGAGGGAATTTGAACAAGGCAGAGCTTGACTTGGTCCAGGATAACATCCCAAGAGCTGTGCGGTACGCAGGCTATGATTCTGCCTCAGCATGCCCTGGGGATGTTTATTGTATGGTGAAGACATACATGAGAGACTTGCACTACCAGCAAGCGCCAGTGCTTGTCTTGCCTGCTGATCGGGGTTCCAGGGTTCAGGGCCCCAGCCCAACAACATTCCACACAGTTGAACTGGGCCATGAGCGTCGAAAGGCTTTGGAGACGCTTGCGGCTTTGTATGAGAGGGAGATGTATGGCTATTACAATGCAGCATTGAAGATACGAGCAATGTTGCAGCCGGACCCCCCCACTTTGCCTAGGCTTACATGGCTAGAAGAATCACCTTCGGCACCAGAAGATTTCCCATCTACGCAGAACAAATATTTTCCACATCTGCCAGAGAGTTCATGGCACATGCTTGTGCAATTTCACAGGCATGGGTAGAGATCATGGTTTAGGGTTTAGGGTTTGCATTAGGGGTGGCAGACCTTTTCAAACACCCTTTTGGCCACATGTGTCACGCGTCTTGCATAGGTGCAATTGCGGGACGCCTGGGCTTTGCGGGACGGCCCCACACGTTTGCGAGACAGCTGCGCCAACTTACCTTGAAAAAAAACCTTGAACATGACAATACATGTCCCTTGCACACACGCAACTGAATCGTTTTCTTGCCCGCGCAATGTGCTTCACGCACGTGTGTG